>JACCDL010834512.1_pt1 | contig 36904 bp, 33 predicted proteins | sample 7441931 | NCBI WGS metagenome assembly JACCDL01 (sample SAMN15323437, study PRJNA562643) | freshwater metagenome | isolation source: river surface water | place: USA:Blue River Watershed | collected 2017-08-16 | reverse complement strand
GTACTTGTTTAACTTAGGGAGAAAAACATGGCAGATCGCAAAGCAGAAATCGCAGCACTACAAAAAGACTGGGATACCAATCCACGCTGGAAAGGTATTACTCGTGGTTACACGGCTGAAGACGTTGTTCGTCTCCGTGGCTCATTAAAGATTGAGCACACTTTGGCTAAGCATGGCGCAGAGCGTCTTTGGGAATTAGTTAATAACGAAGCCTACGTAAATTGCTTGGGTGCTTTGACTGGTGGTCAAGCAATGCAACAAGTTAAAGCTGGTGTACAAGCTATTTACTTGTCAGGCTGGCAAGTTGCTGCTGACGGTAACTCCTACGCTGCAATGTACCCAGATCAATCCTTGTATCCAGTGGATTCAGTTCCAAAGATGGTTGAGCGTATCAACAACTCATTCCAACGTGCTGACGAAATTCAAACAGCTAAAGGTATTAATAAAGGCGATCCTGGCTATATTGAGTACTTCGCTCCAATCGTTGCTGATGCTGAAGCTGGTTTCGGTGGTGTATTGAACGCATTTGAATTGATGAAGTCTATGATCAAGGCTGGCGCTGCAGGTGTTCACTGGGAAGATCAGTTGGCTTCTGTTAAGAAGTGCGGCCACATGGGCGGTAAAGTTTTAGTTCCAACACAAGAAGCTTGTCAGAAATTGATCGCAGCACGTATGGCTGCTGACGTTTGTGGTGTTCCAACATTGGTGATTGCACGTACTGATGCTGAAGCTGCTGACTTGTTGACATCTGATTACGATGAAAACGATAAGCCATTCTTGACAGGTGAGCGTACTGCTGAAGGTTTCTACAAAACTAAGAAGGGTATCGATCAAGCGATTTCACGTGCGATTGCTTATGCTGAATACGCTGACTTGGTATGGTGTGAAACTGGTACGCCTGACCTTGAGTTTGCTCGTAAATTTGCTGAAGCAGTTCACGCTAAGCACCCAGGCAAGATGTTGGCATACAACTGCTCACCATCATTTAACTGGAAGAAAAACTTGGACGACGCAACAATTGCTAAGTTCCAGCGTGAGCTTGGTGCGATGGGTTACAAATATCAATTCATCACATTGGCTGGTATTCACTCTATGTGGTACAACATGTTCGACTTGGCTCAAGACTACGTTGCACGCGGTATGTCAGCTTATGTTGAAAAAGTTCAAGAGCCTGAATTCGCAGCTCGTGACCGTGGTTACACTTTCGTTTCACACCAACAAGAAGTTGGTACTGGTTACTTCGACGAGGTAACAACAGTGATTCAAGGTGGCGCTTCATCTGTAACAGCATTGACTGGTTCAACAGAAGAAGAACAGTTCCACTAAGCAAGTCATTGACTAAGGCGTACCCCGCCTTTGTTGATTAGCCCGGCCAAAAGCCGGGCTTTTTATTTTTGAGCGAAAATGATGTCCATGAATGCAAATTGCCCTTTATGTACCACTGATGGTGGCGAACTTCTCTGGAAAAATGAAGAGATGCGAGTCATTTTGGCTAATGAACCAGATTTCCCTGGCTTTTGCAGAGTTATCTGGAATGAACATATCGCAGAGATGAGTCAACTATCGGTTGATCAGCGAGCTAGACTCAATCATGTTGTGATGCTAATTGAAAAAGCAGTCCTTGAGACGATGTCTCCAGATAAGGTGAATTTGGCAGCCCTAGGCAATATGGTTCCGCATCTTCATTGGCATGTCATTCCAAGATTTCAAAAAGATGTTTGTTTTCCGGGTTCTGTTTGGTCAGAAAAGTTACGAGCTCAAGATCAGAGCCATTTAAATATTCAACTAGCCAAAGTGCCTAGCCTCAAACAAAAAATTCATGAGCTCCTAGGGGTTATTTAATTGGCGATGAATCCTGAAAAGCGCAGAGCTTTTTTCGAAGCTCTCAAAAGCAATAATCCAAAGCCTAGAACAGAGCTTGAGTATTCAACGCCATTTGAATTACTGGCTGCGGTTTTACTCTCTGCCCAAGCAACTGATATATCTGTCAATAAAGGAACTCGACGTTTATATCCGGTTGCGAATACACCTGAAAAAATTTACGCTTTAGGTGAAAAGGGTCTAATTCCGTATATTCAGCATATTGGCCTTTATAAAACTAAAGCAAAACATTTAATTGAAACTTGTCGCTTATTGATAGAGCGTCATCAGAGTCAAGTTCCCGAGGACAGGGAGGCCTTAGAGGCCTTGCCGGGGGTTGGTAGAAAAACTGCGAATGTCATATTGAATACAGCTTTTGGTCATCCCACCATGGCCGTCGATACACATATTTTTAGAGTTTCAAACCGTACTGGCTTGGCGCCAGGAAAAGATGTTTTGGCTGTTGAGATGGCATTATTAAAAAGAGTCCCTAAAGAATATTTAATTGATGCGCATCACTGGTTAATTTTGCATGGTCGTTATGTTTGTAAAGCTAGAAAGCCAGATTGTTCGCAATGTATTGTTGAACCTTTATGTTCTTCTAAAGAAAAGAATTTTTCAGCATGAGTTTATTTAATCCTAGTCGCGAAGAGGTTAGACAATTTTTTTGTGAGGCTTGGTCCAAGCATGTGAGTTCAGGTATTTTGACGCCTCTTGAATCAATTGCTGCGCGCTGGATGGTCGAGCATCCTGAATATCATGAGATCCTAAGTCAGCCTGAGCGAGCTCAGACTACCGATTACACGCCAGAAAAGGGTCAGACAAATCCTTTCTTGCATTTGGCTATGCACTTATCTATTTCAGAGCAGGTTCAAATTGATCAACCTCCTGGAATTCGTGAGGTGAGTAGGCAGTTAATGATCAAGTTGGATTCTGAGCATGAGGCTCAGCATCGCATGATGGAGTGTTTGGGGGAAGTGATGTGGAATGCTCAGCGTCAAGGAACACCGCCTGATATGCAGTCCTACGTCGAGCTCATTAAACAACTGCTCTAATCGTTTGGCTCTTCTTGAGCGGCGGTGTCTTGCTTTGCTTTTGCTCTAGCAATGGCAGCGGCAATAATCGCTTTCTTTCTCTCGATGTCTGTTTTTTCTGCATCAGAATGGGCTGACTCAACATCTAGTGCTTTTAACTTATTTTCAGCCTTACGTTTAAGGCGTTGATCGTTATCAGCTTCTTCTCTGATTAAACGAATTTGACGTAATTCATATCGTTTTTTCGAATCATCAGCGAGATCTTGGCTCCAAGCTGCCCATCCAGTTTTATTGTCCGTGACGGGGTGCATCGTGATGCAATCAACTGGGCAAGGGGGAATACATAGATCGCAGCCAGTACACCAATCCTTAAGTACCACGTGCATTTGCTTGGATGCGCCAACAATTGCATCAACAGGACATGCTTGAATGCAAAGCGTACATCCAATACATGCTTTAGGATCAATGAACGCAACTGGACGAGGTCTTTCTTCACCATTCTCTGGGTTGAGCGGAAGAACTTCTTTATTGAGGATTTTGGCTAGCCTAACAATGCCTTCTGAACCGCCGGGTGGGCATTGATTATGAGACGCTTCGCCAGATGCCATTGCTTTGGCATAGGCTTGGCAGTCTGGGTAGCCGCATTTAGTACATTGAGTTTGAGGTAGAGCAGCGTATAGACGGCTAAACAGGTCATCTAGACCGTCTATAGATTTAGGCATTCTTCTTAGCTACCTTTTTACTTGCAACTTTTTTGATAGCAACTTTGCCAGCTAATGCTTTAGTGGCAGCAGGTTTTTTTGCAACAGGTCTTGCTGCTACTTCCTTGCTGCCCTTGATAGCATGCTTACGAATAAATTGACAAATTTCTGGGTAAACCATTTCACGCCAACGTCGACCAGAGAAGATGCCGTAGTGACCAGCACCTTTTGCTTCGTAGTGTTCCTTTTTACGTTCTGGGATGTTCTTGCAAAGAGTGTGAGCAGCACGAGTTTGGCCGCTACCAGAAATGTCATCCAACTCACCCTCAACAGTTAATAAGGCAGTGCCGGTGATGTCATGTGGTTTAACTAATTTGCCACCAACAACCCATTTACCAGTTGGTAATGAGAAGTCTTGGAAAACTGTTTTAATTGTTTCTAGATAATACGACGCATCCATATCCAATACGGCGTTGTACTCGTCATAGAACTCAATATGAGCTTGAGCGTCGCCCTTGTCACCTTTGACTAAGTCTTGGAAATAATCCCAGTGAGACTGAAGGTGGCGATCAGGATTCATGGCAACGAAGCCAGTGTGTTGTAAAAACCCTGGGTATACGCGACGTCCGGCGCCAGGATGTGGCGGTGGTACGGTGAATACAACGTTATTTTCAAACCACTCATAAGACTTATTAGTCGCTGTGGAGTTGACCATTGTTGGACTCTTGCGAGCATCAATAGGACCACCCATCATCGTCATTGTTCTTGGTGTCACTTCACCGTTGGATGCCATCAAAGAAACAGCGCCCAATACAGGAACTGTTGGTTGGCAAACAGATACCAAGTTCAAATCTTTGGCGCCAATGGCTCTAATGAAATCTTGGATGTAATGAACGTAGTCATCTAAATGGAAAGTGCCATCTTCTAGAGGCACTAAACGAGCATCAACCCAGTCAGTGATGTAAACCTTGTGGTTTTGTAACAAAGTACGCACGGTGTCGCGTAACAAGGTGGAGTGGTGTCCTGATAAAGGGGCCACGATCAAGACAACAGGGTCTTCCTTGAGCTTCTTGATGACATTCACATCATCAGAAAAGCGCTTAAAACGAATTAACTTGCAAAACGGCTTATCAACAACTGTAAATTCATTGATGGCGACTGTTTTACCGTGGGCCATCACATTTTTGATTTTGAATTCTGGCTTCTCGTATTCTTTACCTAAGCGATACAGTAGTTCATAACCAGCAGCAATCCTAGTTGCTGAAGGCAGTAGGGAGAGTGGATTACTTGGATTAACAAAGGTTTTGGCTGTAGCTTGAGCCCAAGCCGTTAGTGGCTGAAGTAGGGCCTTTTGAAATTCTTGATATTGATACAGCATTGATTAATCTCCCGAAAGCTTAAAGAGTTCAAAGATCATCTTTTGAACGACTGTGCACTAAAGCACTTTTTACACTAAGTTTGATTATCCTCAAAATCTAAGATTTGTGCAATGCAACATTTCGGTGCTTGAAGCACCAAAATGTTGTCTAAGACATTGATTAATATAGATTAAAGAACTGTTGCAATAGCCTTTGCAACACCATCAATATTCTTGCTATTGAGGGCTGCAACGCAGATACGGCCAGTTGAAACTGCGTAGATGCCAAATTCAGTCTTTAAACGCTCAACCTGGTCAGCTGTAAGACCTGAATAGGAGAACATACCCCTTTGGGCATTAACAAAGCCAAAGTCACGAGTTGCACCCGCTTGAGCTAGCTTTGAAACAAGAGAATTACGCATTAATTTGATGCGATCGCGCATTTCACCAAGCTCTTGCTCCCACATAGCACGTAATTCTGGGCTATTTAGAACCGTTGCAACCACTGTGCCGCCGTGAATGGCAGGGTTAGAGTAATTGGTACGAATGACGCGTTTCAATTGAGACATCACGCGTGTAGATTCATCTTTGCTAGCTGTAACCACAGATAAAGCACCGACACGTTCGCCATATAGTGAAAATGACTTAGAAAATGAGCTTGAAACAAAGAAGCAGAGTCCAGCTTTAGCAAATAGACGAACAGCTGCGCCATCTTCATCAATACTGTCAGCAAAACCTTGATATGCCATATCTAAGAATGGGATCAAATTCTTTGTTTTGCAAAGCTCGGCAACCTTTTCCCATTGGGCAGTACTTAAGTCAGCACCAGTTGGGTTGTGGCAGCAGGCATGTAAAAGAACAACAGACTTGGCTGGCAATGACTCTAGCGACTTAACCATGCCTTCAAAGTTAACGCCACGAGTGCTTGGGTCGTAATAAGTGTAGTTTTGAACTGTGAAGCCAGCAGATTCGAAAATACCGCGGTGGTTTTCCCAGCTAGGATCGCTAATGGCTACAACAGCGTTAGGCTCAAGACGTTTAATGAAGTCAGCGCCAATCTTAAGAGCGCCAGTACCACCAACAGCCTGGGCAGTAACAACACGTCCGGCAGTCAAGATTTCGGAATCTTGACCAAATAATAGGTTTTGAACGCCCTGGTTGTAAGCAGGGATGCCCTCAATGGCTAAATAGCCACGAGCGGCTGATTTTTCCATCATGATCTTCTCGGCAGCTTGAACGGCACGTAATAATGGAATCTTTCCATCGTCCGTAAAATAGACGCCAACCCCAAGGTTTACCTTGTTTGAGCGGGTGTCAGAGTTATAGGCTTCATTAAGACCAAGAATAGGGTCGCGAGGGGCAAGTTCAACGTTTGAAAATAGGCTCATAGTATGAAATATGTTAGAAAGTTCAAGCAAGCCTAGAATGATAGCCGAGATGCAAAAAAACACACCTAAAAAATTAGAAACCCCTAGTTCGCCAACCGAGGAAAATGTGATTCGTTTTCCTGGCTCACCATTCTTGTTGCATCAGCCATTTCCACCCGCTGGAGATCAGCCTGAGGCTATTAAACAATTGGTTGAGGGAATTGAAGATGGTCTTATTTACCAAACTTTGCTGGGTGTAACAGGGTCTGGCAAGACCTATACGATGGCAAATACCATTGCGCGCATGGGTAGGCCAGCTATTATTTTTGCGCCGAATAAGACTCTGGCAGCACAGTTATATAGCGAATTTAGAGAGTTTTTCCCACAAAATGCTGTTGAGTATTTTGTCAGTTACTACGACTACTACCAACCTGAAGCCTACGTTCCGACTCGAGATCTTTTTATTGAAAAAGACTCTTCGATTAATGAGCATATTGAGCAAATGCGCTTGTCAGCTACTAAGAGTTTGTTGGAGCGCCGTGACACCATCATTGTTTCAACTGTATCAGCGATTTACGGTATTGGTAATCCTGGTGACTATCACCAAATGGTTTTGACTCTTCGTCAGGGTGATAAGTTATCTCAGCGTGACATCGTCACCCGTTTGATTGCAATGCAATACGATCGTAATGATGTCGATTTCTCCCGCGGTAGTTTTAGAGTCCGTGGAGATACGATTGATGTCTTCCCAGCAGAACATAATGAACTTGCTGTGCGGATTGATTTATTTGATGATGAAGTGGATAGTTTGCAATTTTTTGACCCTTTGACTGGACGTATTCGTCAAAAAATACCGCGCTTTACGATTTATCCAGGTTCTCACTATGTCACTCCTCGTGAAACTGTTTTACGTGCGATTGAAACAATCAAAGCTGAGTTAAGAGAGCGCCTTGATTTTTATGTGAAAGAAGGTAAGTTGGTAGAGGCTCAGCGTCTTGAACAAAGAACCCGATTTGATATTGAAATGCTTTCTGAGTTGGGTTTTTGTAAAGGCATCGAAAATTACTCAAGACACCTATCGGGCGCCAAACCTGGTGAAGCGCCTCCAACATTAGTAGATTACCTTCCACCAGATGCATTAATGTTCCTCGATGAAAGTCATGTACTGATTGGTCAGTTAAACGGAATGTATAACGGAGACAAAGCGCGTAAATCAACGCTAGTTGAGTATGGTTTCCGTTTGCCATCTGCGATGGATAACAGACCTTTGAAGTTTGAAGAGTTTGAAAAAAAGATGAGACAAGTTATTTTTGTTTCAGCAACTCCAGCGAACTATGAAAATGAGCATGCAGACAAAGTAGTGGAACAGGTTGTTCGTCCAACTGGCCTTGTTGACCCCATCATTCATGTTCGTCCTGCAAGCTCTCAAGTCGATGACGTTATTTCAGAAATCAATGATCGCATTAAGGTGGGTGAGAGAGTTTTAGTAACTACGCTCACCAAGCGCATGTCTGAACAGTTAACTGAGTTCATGTCTGATAACGGTATCAAGGTACGTTATCTCCACTCTGATATTGATACTGTGGAGCGAGTAGAGATTTTGAGAGATCTTCGTTTGGGTGTTTTTGACGTTTTAATTGGTATTAACCTTTTAAGAGAGGGTTTAGATATCCCTGAGGTGTCTTTAGTAGCCATTCTTGATGCCGACAAAGAGGGCTTTTTACGTTCTGAAAGAAGTTTGATACAGACCATTGGTAGAGCTGCTCGTAACGTTAACGGTACCGCTATTTTGTACGCGGACAAAATGACGGACTCTATGAAGCGTGCAATTGGCGAGACTGAGCGCCGTCGAGCTAAGCAAACTGAATTTAACAAGTTACATGGCATTGAACCTAAGGGTGTTGTTAAGCGAATCAAAGATATTATTGATGGCGTTTATGATGTCGATGAGAAGCGCTCTGAATTGAAGATAGCTGAAGAAAAAGCTCGTTATGAAGATATGAGTGAAAAACAATTGGCTAAAGAAATTAAGCAGCTTGAGAAATTGATGGTTGATCACGCTAAGAATTTGGAGTTTGAGAAAGCCGCCGCTGCAAGAGATCAATTATTAAAGCTAAAGGCAATGGTTTTTGGCGCTGAGTTACATGACACTATTTAATTAAACGGAAATTAGCAAAATGCTGGGTTTTAAAAAAATGGGCCAATTGTGGTCCAAGTGGAAAGATTCTAGAGATGCATACCAATCTCTGGATCGAATATTGATCGTCCCAGATGATTCTGCTGATTTAGCAGAGCGTAATCGTTGGTTGGTAGAGTTAGCTTATTGGTTGCGACGAAATGATGCCAGTGAAGGTAATGTTTCATCAGATTTGCTCAATGTTCATCCAGAACATGCGCGTCTTAGATCGCTGTTGAAAGTTCTTGATCAACGTACTGATGTTAAGTTAAGAGTTGCTCAACTAATTCGTAGCGTATTAAAAGATAACGATGCATTGTCATTGTTATGTGACACCGGTGTGGCGACCAAGCCAAGCTTTTGGGGAGAGATCTCGGAGCGTTTACGTAATCGCTTGGTGCCGCCGCCACCAAATAAGCCTGAGTTAGCAGTTTTATTTGCTCTCGGATTTGTTGGTCAGCATGATGCTGCATGGATTCATGATTTAGATCGTGAGACCTTGTTAGAGATTCACCAGTTGGTTCATTATCAAGAGTCTTCAAGCGAAGCCTACCGGATCTTTAATGACATTGCTGAAGCTATTCATATCCTAATTAGTTATATCGGCGCTTCAGGACTGAGTTACTCTGTTAGATCAAGATTAAGAGAGGTAAGTGGCCAACATTCGCCGTTCTATAAGCTTTCTAAGTTGGCCGAGGAAATTCTTAAAGATGAGCCTCGTTTAAATGAGAATATTTATCAAGCTTATTTAAAGGATTTCAAAGAAGTCATCGACGCTTGTTACGTGGCATGTGATGATGTTTATGCACATCTTGATGAAAATGGTGTTTCTATTGAAACAGTCTTTCAAGTCGAAACCATGAGGTTGAGATTGGCTCGTGTCGAGTTATTACTTAAGACATGGTTAGAGCGTGGCAATACGCAAAATTACTCATACTTGGCAGCTGATTTAATTCTGACTGTCCAAGGTCACAGAAGTATCAAACGTCTTGCAGAACAGTCATTTGCGCTTCTTTCCCGTAAGGTGGTTGAGCGTAGTGCCGAAACTGGTGATCATTACATTGCCAATAGTCGCCAAGAATATATTTCAATGCTCAAAAAATCTTTGGGTGGCGGTGCTGTTATTTCTGGAACTGTTTATCTCAAGTTTTTAATTGGAAGCCTGGGCCTGGTCAGATTCTTTGAAAATCTATTATTTGCAATTAACTATGCAGGTAGTTTTTTATTAATTCAGTTTGCTAATTTCACTCTGGCAACTAAGCAACCAGCTATGACTGCTCCTGCGCTAGCTCAATTATTAGATCAAGTTGACACCGACAGCGGCCTTGAAAGATTTGTTGATCGATCTATTGCTTTGATGAGATCACAAGTCGCTTCGATATTTGGAAACTTAGCAGTGGTGATTCCTGTGGTCATAGGTATTCAATTGGCTATCCTTTTTATTATGGGTCACCCCTCCATCACTCCTGTTAAGGCTCAGGCAATTTTCCAAAGTGTTTCACCATTCAGTGGCGCTTTTATTTTTGCGGCTTTCACTGGCTTCTTGCTTTGGTTGTCTAGTTTGATTGCGGGTTTAGTAGATAACTGGTTTGTCTTGCACTCAGTTCAAGATGTGATTCGTTATCACAGACGTTTAAACATTGTCTTTGGTGAAATTCGTACAACGCGTTGGGCGCAATGGTGGCGAGATAATATTTCAGTGGTAGCCGCGAACGTGTCTCTGGGTTTCTTATTAATCTACGGACCCACATTTTTAGGTTTTCTGGGCATCGGTATGGAAATCCGTCACGTGACACTCTCAGCAGGGCAGTTTGCAGCTGCAGCAGCAGCTTTGGGTTGGAAAGTATTTTTGATGGCTGGATTTTGGCTGGGCATCATTGGCTTTCTTCTGATTGGTGTGATCAACGTCTTGGTAAGTTTTTCTTTGGCTTTCAATATGGCATTACGCTCAAGAGATTTGCCTTCTTTCGATAGAAGTCGGCTCTACGCTGCAGTCCGTCACCGACTACGTAGTAACTTTAAGTCAGTGATATTTCCATCTAAGTAATTGAATAAAAAGGGTAAATTCCTATTTACCCTTTTTTCTTTAGGCCTATTCAAGGCTATTACCTGATTATTTTTATCGGGTATCTGCTATACTTGATTACAGAAGTCAGGTATTAGCTATCATCGACCAACAACTCAATACGAGGTGAATCATGAGATTAACAACTAAAGGACGTTTTGCTGTGACGGCAATGATTGATTTAGCTTTGCGCGAATCACATGGACCAGTCACGCTTGCAGGAATTAGCCAAAGACAAAATATCTCTCTTTCTTATTTAGAGCAGTTGTTTGGTAAATTGCGCCGCTTTGATATTGTCGAGAGTACTCGTGGCCCTGGTGGCGGATATACATTGGCGCGCAGAGCGGAACAGGTTAGCGTGGCCGATATCATTATTGCCGTAGATGAGCCTTTGGACGCGACACAATGTGGCGGTAAGGGTAACTGTCATGGCGAAGAAGAAGGCCGTGGTCGTTGCATGACTCATGACTTATGGAGCAATCTCAATCAAAAGATGGTCGAGTACCTCAGCTCAGTTTCTTTGGCAGATTTAGTTAAACAACAAGAAGGTCGTGTATTGATTCATGACATGCGCGAATCTAAGCCTAAAGCTGAGACACAAAAAGTTGCTAAACCCACTGCTCCAGCGGCTGCTAAGAAAGAAGTTGAGACTAAAAAGCCATTAGCGAACTCAGTCTTTACTTTTGCCCAGCAAATTAACTAATTCATTTGAAAAATTATTGAGTAAGAAGAAAGATTTAAATATGTCATCACCTAAACCAGTGCCGATGTTTAGTCCTGAGCATTTTCCGATTTACATGGACTACTCCGCTACAACACCCATTGATCCAAGGGTTGTTGATGTGATGATTCCATTCCTTCGTGAGCAATTTGGTAATCCTGCTTCACGAAGCCACGCCTATGGCTGGTCTGCAGAAGAGGCCGTAGAAAATGCCCGTAATAATGTCGCTGAGTTGGTTGGCGCCGATCCAAGAGAGATTGTTTGGACAAGCGGTGCTACTGAAAGTAACAACTTGGCAATTAAGGGTGCGGCTCACTTTTATAAAGAAAAAGGTCAGCACATCATTACTGTAAAAACAGAGCACAAGGCTGTGTTAGATACATGTCGTGAGCTTGAGCGTGAAGGTTATACGGTTACTTATTTAGATGTTTTACCGAATGGTCTGATCGACTTTGAAGCCTTTAAAGCAGCAGTTCGACCAGATACGATTTTAGTTTCAGTAATGTTTGTGAATAATGAGATTGGTGTTATTCAGGACATTCCACGTATTGGTGAGTTTTGTCGTGAAAAGGGTATTGTTTTTCACGTGGACGCTGCTCAAGCAACAGGTAAAGTTGCCATTGATTTGCAAAGCCTCAAGGTTGATTTAATGAGCTTCTGTGCTCACAAAACATATGGACCAAAAGGTATTGGCGCTCTCTATGTGCGTCGCAAACCACGTATCCGTATTGAATCTCAAATGCATGGTGGTGGACATGAGCGTGGTATGCGCTCTGGTACCTTGGCGACACATCAAATTGTTGGAATGGGTGAGTGTTTTCGCCTTGCTCGCATAGAGATGGCTAGTGAAAATGAGCGCATCCGTATGTTGCGTGATCGTCTTTGGAACGGACTTAATCAGATCGAAGAAGTCTATCTAAACGGTGATATGGATCAGCGTGTTCCTCACAACCTCAATATCAGTTTTAACTATGTTGAAGGTGAGTCAATGATCATGGCGTTGAAGGATATCGCTGTTTCTTCTGGTTCAGCATGTACTTCAGCCTCTTTAGAGCCGTCTTATGTCTTGCGTGGTTTAGGTCGAAATGATGAGTTAGCGCATAGCTCAATTCGCTTTACTATCGGCCGATTTACAACTGTTGAAGATGTTGATTTCACAATTAATTTGGTTAAAGGCAAGATTGCTAAATTAAGAGACCTATCACCGCTTTGGGAAATGTATAAAGACGGTATCGATTTAAATACGATTCAGTGGGCAGCTCACTAATCTAACCAGACTTAAGGAACATAAAAATGGCATATAGCGAAAAAGTAATCGAGCACTATGAGAATCCACGTAACGTTGGCTCTTTTGAAAAGGGTGATGATCACGTAGGTACTGGTATGGTTGGTGCACCCGCATGTGGCGACGTCATGAAGCTGCAAATCCGCGTTAATGATGATGGCATCATTGAAGATGCTAAATTCAAAACTTATGGTTGTGGTTCTGCCATTGCCTCCTCTTCATTGGTAACTGAGTGGGTTAAAGGAAAAACTTTAGACCAGGCTTTGGAAATTAAAAATTCTCAAATTGCAGAAGAGTTGGCTTTGCCACCAGTTAAAATTCACTGTTCTATTTTGGCTGAAGACGCAATTAAAGCTGCAGTAAAAGACTACAAAGATAAGCACTCAAAATAATCATGGCAATTACACTGACTGAAAAAGCAGCTAAGCACATCACACGCTATATTGAGCGTCGTGGAAAAGGTGTTGGTTTGCGTTTGGGTGTGAGAACCACAGGTTGTTCCGGTTTGGCTTATCAATTGGAATATGTTGATGAAATCACACCTGAAGACACGATGTTCGAATCTTTAGGCGTGAAAGTATTTATTGACCCAAAGAGCTTGGCTTATTTGGATGGCACGGAGCTTGATTATGTGCGTGAAGGTCTCAATGAGGGATTCAAATTCCAGAATCCTAATGTGAAAGATGAGTGCGGTTGTGGCGAGTCTTTCAGAGTTTGACGATTACTTTGCCTTATTTCAAATAAAGCCACAATTTAAGATTGATAGGCAGGCTTTGGAGTCTGCTTATTTAACAGTTCAAAAACAGGTACACCCTGATTTACACGCTGGAGGTAGCGATGCTGAGAAGCGTGTTTCTATGCAAATGGCCACACTTGCCAATGCAGCTTATCGAACTTTGATTCACCCAATTCAGCGCGGCCTTTATTTATGTGCCAAGCACGGCATTGATCCTCAGTTAGAAACCAATACGGCTATGCCTGCATCTTTTTTAATGCAGCAAATGGAGTGGCGTGAAACTTTAGATGATGTGCGTCATGATCCACAAGCTCTCGATCGGTTATATGCTGAAGTTGAGAAGACTCAAAAAGATATCTTGCTTGAAGTTGAAAATGCTATTGATGCTTCGCAAGATTATGAGTTAGCAGCCCAGAAGTTAAGGGCCTTACTATTTATTGATAAATTTAGCCAAGAGCTAGAAGACGCTATTGCAGCATAAACACTATGGCCTTATTACAAATTGCCGAACCCGGCCAATCTTTAGCTCCTCATCAAAGACGTATTGCAGTTGGCATTGACTTAGGTACCACCAATTCATTGGTGGCTGCTATGAAGAATGCTTTACCTGAAGTATTGGCTGATGATCAAGGACGTGCATTATTGCCTTCTGTGGTGAGATATCTTCCAGGGGGCACTACTCAAGCGGGTTACCCTGCTTTACAGAATGCAACTGGAGACCCTAAGAACACGATTATTTCAGTGAAGAGATTTATGGGGCGTGGTATTGGAGATATTTCCAATATTGAATCGATGCCTTACGATTTTGTTGATGCTCCTGGCATGCTAAAGCTTAGAACAGTTTCGGGAGATAAAAGTCCCGTTGAGGTTTCCGCTGAAATTTTAGCCAGACTGCGTCAACGAGCAGAAGATTCCTTCGATGATGAAATTGTTGGTGCTGTGATTACAGTGCCTGCCTATTTTGATGACGCTCAAAGACAAGCCACTAAGGATGCTGCCAAATTAGCGGGTATTGAGGTGCTGAGGCTTTTGAATGAACCAACTGCTGCTGCCATCGCATACGGTTTAGATAATGCCTCTGAAGGTTTATATGCTGTTTACGATTTGGGTGGTGGTACTTTTGATATTTCAATCTTGAGACTCAGTAAGGGTGTATTTGAAGTTCTCTCAACGGGTGGAGACTCTGCTTTGGGTGGCGATGATTTTGATCATCGTTTGTATTGCTGGGTATTAGAGCAAGCCAAGTTGCAGTTGTTATCAGATAAAGATACCCGTTTACTTCTCAGTGCATCAAAGGATGTTAAAGAGCAATTAAGTAAAAACCCTCTTTCTAGAGTTCACGCTACATTAACTGATGGTACTGTGATTAATGTGGGTATCAGCCAGGCTCAGTTCTTTGAGTTAACCCAGCATTTAGTTAACAAGACTTTAATAGCCGCTAAAAAGGCTTTAAGAGATGCCGGTTTAGCAGTTGAGGATGTGAAGGGTGTTGTGATGGTTGGTGGTGCAACCCGTATGCCTCATGTTCAACGAGCAGTTGGTGAGTTGTTTGGTCAAACACCTTTAACCAATTTAGACCCAGATAAAGTGGTTGCCATTGGTGCTGCCATGCAAGCAGATCTTTTAGCTGGTAATCAACAAAAAGGTACCGAGTGGTTGCTATTGGATGTCATTCCTTTATCCCTCGGCGTTGAAACAATGGGTGGATTAGTGGAAAAAATCATTCCTCGTAACACACCCATTCCAGTAGCAAGAGCTCAAGATTTCACCACCTTCAGAGATGGTCAAACAGCATTGGCTGTTCATGTTCTCCAAGGTGAGAGGGAAGTAGTTGATCATTGCAGATCCTTAGCCAAGTTTGTATTGAGAGGTATTCCTCCTATGGCCGCCGGTGCTGCTAGGATTCGTGTCACTTATCAAGTAGACGCTGATGGGCTCTTATCCGTGACAGCAAGAGAAACCGCCTCTGGTGTGGAAGCCCATATTGATGTCAAACCGTCTTATGGTCTATCAGATGCAGACATTACTGAAATGCTTCAAGATGGTTTCAGTCATGCGGCTGATGATGTTCATGCAAGAGCGCTAAGAGAAGAGTTGGTTGATGGTAAAAGGCTGATTGAAGCGATTGAAGCAGCTTTAGCCGAAGATCAGGATTTGCTGGAATCTGATGAGTTAGAAATGATTTTGCGTAAAGTGGACGCTCTTAAAGAGCTTCTGGCCGATGCAAAGGATGCTCAAGTGATTCGTCGCTCGGTTGAGTCACTCTCCAAATCAACGGATGAGTTTGCTGCACGAAGAATGAATAAGAGTATTAAAAAAGCACTTGCTGGTAAAAAAATTGCAGAAATTTAATTAGGAATTAGAGATGCCTCAAATCGTTATATTGCCTCACGCAGAGTATTGTCCTGAAGGTGCCGTCATTGAAGCTAAACCGGGCATTAGTATTTGCGATGCATTGCTAGAAAATGATATTGAAATTGAGCACGCCTGCGAAATGTCATGTGCTTGTACAACTTGCCATGTGATTGTGCGAGAGGGTGCTGCGAGCTTAAATCCGTCAGAAGAGCTAGAGGATGATCTTTTGGATCGTGCTTGGGGATTAAGCCCTCAATCGAGATTATCTTGCCAGGCGATAGTAGCTAAAGAAGATTTAGTTGTTGAGATACCCAAATACTCAATTAATCACGCCAAAGAAAGTCATTAAAAAAAGGAGCCTAGGCTCCTTTTTTTTAATCTTCCATACTTAATTGATTAGTCTTCTTTTCTCATATGAGGGAAAAGAATCACGTCTCTAATATTTGGAGAATCAGTGATTAACATCATTAAGCGGTCGATACCAATACCGCAGCCACCGGTTGGAGGCATACCGTATTCAAGCGCTCTAATAAAGTCCGCATCAAAGTACATGGCTTCTTCATCGCCAGCTTCTTTTTGCTCAACTTGCTTATGGAAGCGAGCTGCCTGATCTTCAGCATCATTTAATTCTGAGAAACCGTTAGCGATTTCACGGCCAGTGATGAATAGTTCAAAACGCTCTGTAATGCCAGGGCGAGTATCTGACTCTCTGGCTAAAGGACTTACCTCGATAGGGTAATCGATGATGTAAGTTGGTTCCCATAAATGTTCTTCAGCAGTTGCCTCAAACAATGCTAATTGCAAAGCGCCAAGTCCAGCATTCTTTAATGTTGGGCCGTTGATATCTTCACCAGACTTTTTAAGTTCTGCACGAATAAACTCTTTATCTTCAAGCTGTTCTGCTTGGTAATTCTTTTTCGATAAAGGCGCATACTTAAGTATGGCTTCTGCAATCGTTAAGCGCTGGAATGGCTTTGAAAGATCAAGCGGTTTACCTTGATACGTTAAAACGGCTGTACCTTGAGCATCAATTGCAGCTGCACGAATCAGTTCTTCGGTAAATGTCATCAACCACTTGTAATCCGTATATGCTGCATAGAATTCCATCATGGTGAATTCTGGGTTGTGACGTGGGCTAACACCTTCATTTCTAAAGTTGCGATTGACTTCAAATACACGTTCAAAACCACCGACTACTAGGCGCTTGAGATAAAGCTCAGGCGCAATACGCATGAACATCTGCATATCTAATGCGTTATGGTGTGTGATGAATGGTTTTGCTGCTGCACCACCTGGAATTGGATGAAGCATTGGTGTTTCAACTTCCATGAAGCCAGCATCTTGCATGTGATGACGAATCGATGCCATCGCTTTGCTTCGAGCTAAGAATGTTTGACGCGTTTCTGGTGAAACAATTAAATCAACATAGCGCTGACGATACTTTAATTCTTGATCTGACAAACCATGGAATTTGTCTGGAAGAGGGCGAAGTGATTTTGAGAGTAAGCGTAACTCTTTTACTTGAATTGATAGCTCACCTTTATTTGTTTTAAAGACAATGCCATCGGCAGCGATAAAGTCACCCATATCCCAATGCTTAAATGCATTATGAGATGCTTCGCCAGCATCAGCATCATTGATGTAAAACTGAATTTGCCCAGTACGGTCTTGAACGGTTGCAAAGCTAGCTTTACCCATCACGCGTTTTAGCATCATGCGGCCAGCTACCTTAACCTGAATATTTTTCTCGGCTAATTGCTCTTTGCTGATTTCGCCATAATGCGCATGCAAATCTGCTGCGTGATGCGTTGGAACAAAATCATTTGGGAATGCAACCCCAGCCTTACGGAGATTGGCTAATTTTTCTCTACGTTCAGCAATGATGTGATTTTCATCAGCAATAGGGTTTTGTTGTTCTTGAGTCATGATGTTTTCTATTTATGAATACTGATTAATAAGAATCTTGAGTTAACGGGTTAAACACCCTGTTTTAAGCTGGCTTCAATAAATGCATCTAAATCACCATCTAAAACTTTTTGAGTATTAGAAATTTCAACGTTCGTGCGTAAATCTTTGATGCGACTTTGGTCAAGAACGTAAGAGCGGATTTGATGCCCCCAACCTACATCACTCTTTGTGGCCTCCAGCTTATCTTGCTCAGCCTGCCGTTTACGTAATTCGTGTTCATATAAGCGAGACTTCAACATAGACATAGCTTCAGCTCTGTTCTTATGTTGGCTGCGATCGTTTTGACACTGTACGACGATGCCGGTAGGTATATGCGTTAAACGAACCGCTGAGTCTGTTTTATTAATGTGCTGACCACCTGCGCCAGATGCGCGGTAAGTGTCTGTTCGAATATCAGCTGGATTGATATCAATTTCAATGGAGTCATCGACTTCTGGATAGACAAAAACACTTGTAAATGAAGTATGACGACCATTCGCTGAGTCAAAAGGTGATTTACGTACTAAACGATGAACACCTGTTTCAGTTCTTAAGTGTCCATAGGCATATTCACCATCCACTTTAATGGTGGCACTTTTAATACCAGCCACATCACCGTCAGAAGTTTCAAGAACTTCAGCTTTAAAGCCTTTACGTTCGCAGTAACGAATGTATTGACGTAGTAGCATGCTTGCCCAGTCGCAAGCTTCTGTTCCGCCTGCGCCAGATTGAATATCAATAAAGCATGAGCTTGGATCCATTGGGTTGCTAAACATGCGGCGGAACTCAAGATCTTCCACTTGCTTGCGCATACCATCCGTATCACTTTGAATAGAAAGAATGGTTTCAAAATCACCTTCTTCTTTAGCCATATCCATTAACTCTTGGCTAGCGGTGATGTTGTCGGTTAGGAAATTAATTGTTCCCACCACACCATCTAATAACTTTTTCTCTCTACCTAAGGCTTGAGCCTGTTTGGGATCGTCCCAAATTTTAGGATCTTCAAGAGTTTGATTGACTTCGACTAAGCGTTCAGCTTTGTTATCGACGTCAAAGATACCTCCGTAGTTCAGTCGTACGTGTACGAAGGTCTTCGAGGGTGTTAATTATGAGATTAAGTTGTTCAGCTTCCATAGCCGGTGATTATAAAGGTTCATCAAGCGCCTCTATATGTAATTGCGCTCTGGCAACACCTTGGTAATGGTCGGTAACCAGTCTATATGCCAGTTTGGCAGGGTTTGGCAGGGTTTGCGCCCTAGAAAACCAAATGGCATTCATCGTTTTGGAATCACTAATACCATTTTCTTTAATAGCTTTTAGCTGTAATTTGAGGTGTTTGCCTTGGATTAAGCTTTGGCTTAAAACCTCAAATTCACCAAAAAAGACAGGGGGAGGGAAGCCTTGCCCCCAAACCTCATTGTTAAGAATGCTGCCAAATTCAGCCTCCATAAAGCTCGGATCCAGATAACCATCATGGACCAGTTGGCGCTGAAGGGTTTCTTCCGTCATCAGGCTTTGGGCAATATCTTCAAAACTAGTTCTGAATAAGTCAAAACTATCTTCTTCAATCGTTAATCCTGCTGCCATGGCATGACCACCAAATTTAAGAATTAAATCCGGGTGTTTTTTGGAGATCACATCGAGTGCATCTCGCAAGTGAAATCCTGTGATTGAGCGGCCAGAACCTTTTAAAACTGGTTTTCCAGATTCTTCGCCTGGAGCAAAAATAATAGTTGGGCGGTGAAATCGTTCCTTTAGCCTTGATGCTACGATTCCGATAACACCTTGATGCCACTCTGGATCGCTGAGGCATACGCTGGCTTGTTCCCCCACTTGAATATCTGCAAGGCTTGCTAGAGCGGTTTCTTGCATGCCCGATTCAATGCTTCGACGCTCTCTGTTCATGCGATCTAATTCGTGAGCAAGTTGGAGAGCTTCTTCCCGAGAGTCGGTCAAAAGGCATCGAATTCCCAGAGACATATCCGACAGGCGGCCCGCTGCATTTAAGCGAGGACCTAAAGTAAAACCTAAATCAAATGTGCTAGCTTTTGTAGGATCCTTGCCTGCCGCAATATAGAGAGCCTGGATACCAGGTTGCATCAAGCCATGCTTAATGCGTTTGACGCCATTAGAAACAAGAACACGGTTATTACGGTCAAGAGAGGCAACATCCGCCACAGTTCCTAATGCAACTAAGTCCAGTAAATTTTCAATTCTGGGTTGATTCTCTGCTGTGAAAGCGCCTTGACTTCTTAACTCTGTGCGCAAGGCAATTAACAGATAGAACATTACACCAACGCCTGCAAGTGCTTTGCTTGGGAATGTGCAAATAGCTTGATTGGGATTAACAATCCACTTGGCTGGTGGTAGCGAATCAGCAGGTAAGTGATGATCGGTTACTAACACCTCCATACCCAATTCATTGGCTCTTTGAACACCAGCAATACTCGCAATGCCGTTATCGACAGTGATTAGGATGTCTGGTTTTTCGGCGCGTTCAGCCGCAAGATTGACCACCTCAGGGGTTAATCCATAACCCAATGTAAATCGATTAGGCACCAGAAAATCTATTTGAATATTCCAAGGTGCGCCAAGAGCTCTGAGCCCTCGGATGCCAACTGCACAGGCTGTTGCACCATCACAGTCATAGTCAGCAATGATTAATAGTTTTTTATTATTTTGAATGGCGCTGGCTAGATACTTGGCAGCGTTTTCACAGTTTGTCAGAGCCGCTGGTGGAAGCAGATTTTTGAGCTCTAGCGATAACTCTTCAGCTTCATGAACACCCCTAGCTGCAAACAGTTTTGATAAAACAGGGTGCACACCGTGTTGACTTAGCAAAAGGGCATCGGTTTCGGCATACTTTCTTTGGCTTAATTTGATCGTCATACCGAGAGCATATCTTGAAGCTTGGGAGCGATTGGTTTTTTCCAAAATCCAAAACCTTTGCGAGGTAAGTCTTCTAGACGAATCATGCGGATTCTTTCTTGGCCATTAGGAAAGTCAATCAGTTGTATAGCCTCAATTTCTTTTGTGCTCAATGCCTGACATGCCATTTCCCAAACTTGAGAAGTCACCTTATCTTTGGCTGATAAAAGAGATAAGGTTTTTTCTAATTGGCTTGGTCCAAGATTTTCGATGTGTTCTTTATTGAGGTGCTTGGCCATTAAGCTAAGGCAGTGGTCGGGACTGTGAACTCTTTGGCATTGATGGAGTGCATCGTGAATTTCTATTTCTGAGATGGATCCAACACCGCTAATCCAGACAGAATTTACTGGCAACATATCTCTATCTTGTCTAGCCTCATTGATCGGATGGTTAAACCAAATCATCTGAATTTCATTTTGCCATTTACGCCATTGTCGTGCGATACCTGGAGTGGTTGTATCGCAAGGCATCCAGTGATCAATGTTGCGGCCTTCTGCTTGTAGCGTACTAACGGTTGATAGGGTATTCATGGCACTTGTTTCAATAAACCATCTACCAGGGTATGGTCGATGTGTGATTGATGCCATTTCAGCGAAAATATCTTTGACTGAATCAAATAAAGCATCTGATTCTTCTTGGGTGATATCTAGAATGCTGGGATTGGTTAAGACGAGATGATCTCTAGCTGCATGGATATGGACTGGTTCAATTCTGGCAATGCAACTGGTGTCTGTAAATGCATGTCCCAGTGATCGAAGTTCCAAAGGAGCGCTAGCGTTACGATCACCAAGAAGAAATTTTTCGTATGGCAAACCTCTATCCAGAGATTCCTCTGTTTCGCTATCTGCAATAACTATTGTGTATTTCATAACCCTAATTTTAGGTTGCATTTGGACCTTATGTCCAAGAGACGGCTAAACTAGCTACATGATGAATTGGCCAATTGAACTCGAAATTGCATGGCGCTATACCAGCGCTAGGAAAAAAGCCGGAAAAAACAAAGAAACAGGCTCAAAAGATGAGTTTTTGTCATTTATTTCATCTGTTTCAATGATCGGCATCGCTTTGGGTGTTGCAGCTCTGATTGTGGTTTTGTCAGTGATGAATGGTTTTCAAAAAGAAGTGCGAGACCGAATGTTGTCAGTTTTATCTCATGTTGAGATTCATTCTCCGTCAGGTTTGGGGGATTGGCAGCCTTTACTAAATCAGGTTCAAGAAAATAAGCACGTTCAAGGTGTTGCCCCCATGATCATGTCCCAAGCTCTAGTAACACGTGGTGATGTCATGCGTGGCGTGGCCATACGAGGGATTGATCCAGCTCTGGAGTCCCGTGTTTCTGACATTCCTAAACATTTCATCCAAGGTCAAGCAGGTGAATTGCGCCCAGGTGAGTTTGGTTTGGCGCTTGGGGCTGAGTTGGCAATGATTTTGGGTGTTCAGTTGGGTGATCGCATCACCATCATGGTGCCTGAAGGTGATATTAATCCTGCTGGCGTAACACCACGAATGAGGGCCTTCAAACTGGTTGGAATTATTGATAGTGGCCATTATGAGTTTGATAGCACTTTGGCAGTTGTTCATTGGAAGGATGCGGCAGCCTTGCTTCGATTAGATGGTCCTTCTGGTTTGCGTCTTAAATTAGATGATATGCAGTTGGCCGCTAAGGTGGCTGATGAATTAGCTTCTCGTTTGCCAGGTCTTTGGGTCAAAGACTGGACCAGACAAAATAAAAACTGGTTTGCCGCTGTTCAAACAGAAAAGCGCATGATGTTCATTATTTTGACCTTGATTATTGCTGTGGCAGCGTTTAATTTGGTTTCTACTTTGGTCATGACTGTGACGGATAAGCAGGGCGATATTGCGATCCTAAGGACAATGGGAGCATCTGCGGGCATGATTCAAAGAATCTTTTTTGCTCAAGGTTTTATGATTGGTGCACTAGGTACGATTGGTGGAGTACTTTTGGGTTTGTTGATCTCATTAAATATTGACGTGATTGTTCCAGTCATCGAGGCTATATTTAGAGTTCAATTCTTACCCCGTGATATTTACTTTATTTCTAGCCTGCCATCCGATGTGAGAAGTTCTGATGTCATCACAGTAGGTTTGATGGCCTTCGGATTATCGCTATTGGCAACGCTATATCCAAGCTGGAGGGCAGCAAGGGTTGAACCTGCTAGCGCATTGAGATATGAGTGATCGCATCATGAACAACATCACTTTATTAGCTTCTAATCTCTCCAAAACTTATGGTGAAGGCGAGTCTGCAGTTGAAGTTCTTCAACAAATTAATTTAGAGCTTTGTGCTGGCGAAAAACTTGCGATTGTGGGCTCCTCTGGTTCCGGGAAAAGTACTTTGCTTCATCTCTTGGGTGGATTGGATGTGGCAACCCAAGGTGAGGTCACTTTGGCTGGCCAAGTTTTAGGCCGCTTGTCATCAAGCCAGTTAAATGAAATTCGAAATCATCATTTAGGTTTTATTTATCAGTTTCATCATCTTTTGGCTGAATTCAGCGCCTTAGATAATGTGGCTATGCCTTTGCGTATAAGAGGCATGTCACCTGATATGGCAAGAGATGCCGCTAGAGAGATGCTATCTAAAGTGGGTTTAAGCCATCGCATTGATCACCGACCAGCAGCCCTGTCTGGCGGAGAGAGGCAGCGTGTTGCTGTGGCCAGAGCATTGGTTACCAAGCCTAGCTGTGTTTTAGCAGATGAACCTACCGGTAACTTAGATGCTGAAACTGCAGATGCTGTTTTTGATTTGATGTTGCAGGTGGCTAAAGATCAAGGCACTGCTTTTGTCATTGTGACTCATGATCCATTACGAGCTGCAAGATGTGATCGTATTTTGCGTTTAGATCATGGCGTTTTAAGGTCTGCTTAAGTATGGCCATGTGTTTGGATACGCATTGTCATTTAGATGCACCTGAGTTCGACCTCGATCGTGATCAAATCATTGAGCGAGCGGCATTAGCCGGAGTGAGCGGAGTACTTATTCCGGCGGTTCGAGCCAAAGACTTTTTATCTGTGCAGCATTTAGCTCATCACGCTGCATCAAAAATGCCGGCGACTTGTTATACATTAGGAATCCATCCTATCTACACCCCAGAGGCTCAGGAAAGTGATTTAGATATTCTTAGGTCTGCTGTTATCAAAGCGCTTGATGATCCTCGATTTGTTGGAATTGGTGAAATAGGCTTGGATTATTTCTTGCCTGAGTTAGACCCTCATCACCAATCTTATTTTTTCGAAGCGCAACTAGATTTAGCCCAAGAATTTAATTTGCCTGTGATCTTGCATGTGCGTCGCTCACAGGATGCGATCATTAAAGCTCTTAAAACCAGAAAATTGTCTGGTGGCATTGCTCATGCGTTTAACGGAAGTTTTCAGCAGGCAGAAAACTTTATGAAGCTTAATTTTGTGATGGGTTTTGGCGGTGCAATGACCCACGATAGAGCTTTGCAAATTAGACGTTTGGCTAAAGATTTGCCGATTGAGTCGATTGTTCTTGAAACTGATGCGCCAGACATTCCGCCCATGTGGTTGGCTCATGCTGAGCATCCTCGCAATGCGCCAGGTGAGCTACCTCAAATTTCATCTGTTCTAGCTGATATTCGTTCTGATCTGGTTAGTCGTACTCAACATCTTTGTTCTCAAAATGCACTGCGAGTGATTCCTAGATGGAATCAACTCGTAGAAAACTATTCATCTAAAGTTACTCAACCCCATTAGATAGCTTGCGCTTTTTACTAACGGCATTTATTGCCGGGGAATCTCTTTTACTTTTTTTGCCTCAATTGCCTTCATGGAATTTTTGGGCATGGCTTTCGGTAATTGTTAGTTTTCTGCTGTCATTAATTTTATTTTTAAAGATAAAAAAGAAAAAGCCATTTCAATCCTATTTTCTTCAGGCTTACGCAGGATTGATTCTTTGGATTTTGGTCTTTGCATCTTTAGGTTTTGCTTGGTCAGCCCATCTCACCCATATTCGACTTGAATCATCCTTGCCAAAACATCTTGAGGGGGCTGATTTATTAATTACAGGCGTTATTGATGGTTTGCCGAGTAATGGCACGCAAGGATTAAGGCTAAGCATTGCGGTTGAACAGGTTTTTCAGGAGGATGGTCAAGAGATTGATTTAGAAAAGTTTCCCAAAAGATTGGCTCTCGGTTGGTATCCGGGCTGGAGGGGTGATGTTGAATTGCCAGAAATCAAACCGGGGCAGCGGTGGAAGTTGCCCGTTCGACTGAAGAGGCCTCATGGATTAATGAATCCACATGGTTTTGATTTTGAGCGTTGGATGTTTCAACAAAACTTAGGCGCCAATGGCTCTATTAGAGCTAGTGCTAAGGGTTTACCTCGTGAATGGAAGCCAGAATTACTCAATGATTTTGTTGCAGGCTTTACCAGTTATGTTGAATTGACTAGATGGCATTTGCGTGAACGCATTAAGTCAGCTGCTCCTGATGGTGCTCGGTATGTAGGCGTATTAATTGCACTGGTGATGGGAGAGCAAAATGCCATTGCTCAAAAGGATTGGCGCGTATTTAATGCAACAGGTATTGGACATCTCATCAGTATTTCTGGGTTGCATGTCACGATGTTAGCTGGGATGGCAGCAAGTTTGGCTAATCGTTTGTGGCGAACATCTGCTTTACCCTTATTGTGTCCTGCTCAGAAGGTGGGGGCATTGAGTGGCTTTTTAGTCGCTTTTGTTTATACCTGGTTGGCAGGCTTTCAGATACCCGCACAACGCACGATGTATATGGTGGGGGTGGTTGCATTTGCTATGTGGACTGGCCGTATAACTCGCGCCTTTGATATTTGGTGGTGGGCATTATTCATTGTTCTCTTCCTAGATCCTTGGGCGGCTTACACCCCCGGTTTTTGGCTTTCTTTTGGCGCAGTTGCTGCCATTCTTTTTGCAATGCCCAGTGAAGATGGTCTATCTGAGTATGGCTACAGTCAGAAGCGAAAGTGGTGGGAGTCATTTAAAGAGGCAAGTAGAGTTCAGGCTGTTGTGACGATTGCATTGTTGCCACTAACACTTTTTTGGTTTTCTCAAGTTTCGATAGTTTCACCCCTAGCAAATGCATTTGCCATTCCTTTGGTGAGTTTTATTGTGACGCCATTTGCGATGCTGGGGGCTGTTCTTCCAGAACCTTTCAATGGATGGTCCTTGTGGCTTGCTCATAGTTGTATGGAACTTGTTGCCTGGTTATTAAATCCTATGTCTGCTTGGTCATGGTCGGTTGCCTATCTAAAGCAACCGGCTATCTGGGTTTTGATTTTGTCGACTCTTGGCATTATTTTGGCCATTCGACCTGGTGAGCTTTTAAAAACCTTTAGAAGTAGACTTTTTGGTTTGGTATGTTGTTTACCTTTATTGCTTTCTTATGACTCTGGTTTAAAGCATGGTGAATATCGGGTAACAGTTCTGGATATTGGTCAGGGCACGGCAGTTCTTGTCGAAACCAGTCAACACAATATGCTCTATGACACCGGTCCCAAAACTTCCCCTGATTCTGATGCTGGTGAGCGAAATGTTCTGCCATTTTTAAGAGGGCAAGGGATTTCTTATATTGATCGATTGGCGATCAGTCATAAAGACACTGACCATGTTGGAGGGGGATTAAGTCTTCTCAAAGAAATTCGTTTTGGAGATTTAATTGGAACCCTGCCAGAGTGGCACTTTCTCTTGAAAAAGACAAAAGAGTTAAACATGCCATCTTTGCCCTGCCAAGCTGGTCAAGAGTGGTGGTGGGATGGTGTTTTATTTAAGGTTTGGCATCCTGGACCTGAAATGAGTTTTTCAAGCATGCACCATTTTGGAAAGCCCAATGCACTAAGTTGTGTCATTGAGGTGAGGAACCAGACCTATTCTTTTTGGTTAACAGGGGATGTTGAGAGGGGTGGTGAAATTTCAATTGCTAATAGATATAAGCCTTCTAGGGAGTTGGCATCTATATTGCTTATACCGCACCATGGTAGTGCTACTTCTTCCTCATCTGATTTTCTCGATGCAATACAGCCTCGTTGGGCTGTTGTGCAAGCTGGCTATCGTAATCGCTATCGGCACCCTAATAGCAAAGTGGTTCAAAGATATGTTGAGCGAGAGATTCCCATTCTTGAAACCGTCCACACCGGTGCGCAAGTTTGGGAATTCAGAGGTAGAGAGTTGTGGAAAAGCCATTGGCGAGACCTACAAAGAAGGTCTTGGCACCAATAACTATAAAGTGCTTTGCGGGAGTGTTGTATGACGGTCATAGATAAAAAACTACCCTTTGATGAAATGCTCTTAGATGATTTAAATCGAGATTTCAAAAACTCAACACTGGCTAGGTCACATTACAAACAGTTTTCTACTTGGCTATCTGCTCAAAGTGACACTTATCTGAGTGGTCGTCGTGAAGAGGCAGATTTGATGTTTAGGCGTGTTGGTATCACTTTTGCTGTTTATGGTGAAAGTGGAGGTACTGAGCGAACAATTCCTTTTGACATTGTTCCTAGGATTTTTCCTGCATCTGAGTGGAGCAGGTTAGAGCAAGGCCTTCGTCAGCGAGTCACAGCGCTGAATATGTTTTTGCATGATGTGTATCACGAGCAACACATTCTAAAAGCAGGGGTGATTCCCAAAGAGCAAGTTGTTAACAACGCTCAATTTCGCCCAGAGATGATGGGTATCGATGTTCCTATGGACATTTATGCACACATTGCCGGAATTGATATTGTTCGTGCAACGCATGGTGAGAATACCGGTGAATTTTTTGTGCTTGAGGACAACTTACGTGTGCCATCAGGCGTTTCTTACATGTTAGAAAACCGCAAAATGATGATGCGTTTATTTCCAGAGTTATTTGCGCAACATCGTGTAGCACCTGTGGCCCACTATCCAGATTTACTTCTAGATACTTTGCGCCAGGCTTCGCCAAGCCAGCGAGCTAATCCAACTGTTGTGGTTTTAACTCCAGGTATGTACAACTCAGCTTACTTCGAGCATGCATTTTTGGCTCAACAGATGGGTGTTGAGTTGGTCGAGGGTAAGGATCTATTTGTGGAAAAAGATGTCTTGTACATGCGAACCACTCAAGGATCAAAGCGCGTTGATGTGATTTATAGGCGTGTCGATGATGACTTTTTAGATCCTGAGGTATTTAGATCAGACTCCGCCTTGGGGGCTTCTGGTTTATTGCGCGCCTATCGTGCCGGTAATGTTGCTATTTGTAATGCCATTGGTACAGGTGTGGCTGATGACAAATCAATTTACCCTTACGTCCCAGACATGATTAGGTTCTATTTGGATGAGGAGCCACTGATCTCGAACGTTCCAACTTATATGTGCCGTAAACCTGATGATTTGAAATACGTTCTAGACCACATGGCTGATTTAGTGGTTAAAGAAGTTCATGGTGCAGGTGGCTATGGCATGTTGGTTGGTCCAGCATCTACAAAAGCTGAGATCGCTGAATTTAAGGAAAAAGTGAAAGCTAATCCTGAGGGTTACATCGCTCAACCAACTTTAGCTTTATCAACTTGCCCAACTTATGTTGATGCAGGTATTGCTCCAAGACATATTGATTTAAGACCTTTTGTTTTGTCTGGTAAGGAGGTGCGTATGGCGCCGGGCGGCCTTACAAGGGTAGCTTTAAAAGAAGGCTCTTTAGTTGTCAACTCATCCCAGGGTGGTGGCACTAAAGATACTTGGGTGTTGGAACACTAATAAAAATAAGGAGAAAATAATGTTATCAAGGACTGCCGACCATCTGTATTGGATGTCACGCTATACAGAGCGTGCTGAGAATACTGCTCGCATGTTGGATGTTAATTATCAGATGTCATTATTGCCGCAATCAGCAGAGGTCGCAGAGCAAGCGTGGCGTGCCTTGTTGGAGATTTCTGAGTTGACCGAAGCTTTTGATGCATCACATGTTTTGATGTCGCCACAGGATGTCATTCAATTCATGGTAAGTGATATGAATAATCCCTCATCCATCATGAGATGCCTTCAGGCTGCTCGTGAAAATGCCCGAGCTGTTCGGGGTTCGATGACAACTGAACTGTGGGAAACCATTAATACAACTTGGTTAGAAGCCCAAAAGAAAATGAGAGATGGCATTTTAGAAACTGCGCCGTCGGAATTTTTTGAATGGGTTAAGTTCAGGTCTCATCAAACTCGAGGCGTTCAGCATGGCACGATGGTGAGGGATGAGGTTTATTACTTCATTCGACTAGGCACATTTCTGGAGCGAGCAGATAACACTGCCCGTTTGTTGGATGTTAAATCACTCACAGCAGAGAATATGCGCGATCACGGCAATGACTCGGTCGATGATTTCTATTATTGGGCCGCTATCTTGCGTTCTGTTTCTGCGTTTGAAACATATCGTAAAGTTTATCGAGATGTGATCACACCCGAGCGAGTGGCTGAACTCTTAATTCTGAGAACGGATATGCCAAGATCTTTGGTGGCTTGCGTGAATGAAGTGGTTGATTTGTTGGGAAAGGTTCGCAATTCTCATTCAAGCAAAACGATTACACAAGCTAGAAACTTATTAGCTGAACTGCGCGATGCAAACATTCATGAAATCCTTGAAAAAGGCTTGCATCAATTTTTAACAGGTTTCTTGGGCAAGGTGAACTTGGTGGGTAGCGGCATCAGTCACGACTTCTTGTTGCCAATAGAGGAAATGGCAGCTTGATAGCGTTGGTAATTATTAATATTTAGGGTGATATGACTTATTGCGTTGCGGTACGTTTGGATGAAGGTTTGGTTTTTTTATCTGACAGCAGAACAAATGCAGGTGTGGATGCCGTTTCTAATTTTAGAAAGATGGCCATTTTTAATAAAGAGGACGATCGGTTGATGGTTCTCATGTCAGCGGGGAACTTGGCCATTACTCAGGCTGTACGACATTATTTAAATCACCCTGAGCCAGACGCTCCTAGTATTTGGAATGCGGCAACCTTGTTTGAAGCTGCTCAGGTGCTGGGTGACGTAGTGAGAAAAGTTCGTGATCGTGATGCTGAGGAGTTACAAAAGTCAGGCATTGAATTCAATATCAATTTGATTTTTGGTGGTCAAATTAAAGGGCAAAAGGCTTCTATATTCCAAGTCTATGCCGCTGGTAATTTTATTGAGGCCAGTGTTGAAACACCGTATTTTCAGATTGGCGAAGCTAAATATGGCAAACCTATATTGGATAGGGTGATTACTCAAAGCACTTCACTCAAAGAGGCTGCTAAATGCGCTTTGATCTCGATGGATTCAACTCTGAAATCTAACATCTCAGTTGGTTTGCCTTTAGATATGTTGATTTACCCCAACGATGAACTCAAGCCTAATCATTTGACGGTGATTGATGAAAATGACCAATATTTCAAAATGATTCATGAAACTTGGGGAAAGCGACTTCGTCAGATATTCTCTGAAATAGAAGATCCAGTCTGGTAGGGGCTTAGCAGGGATTTTTGCTTAAAAAGAAGGAATTTTTGAACATTCTTTCTGGGTATCGCTATAATTGCGTATTACCCACTAAGCATATTCGATGACTAAATTCATCTTTGTTACTGGTGGTGTGGTTTCTTCCCTAGGGAAGGGTATCGCAGCCGCCTCCTTAGCCGCCATTCTCGAATCGCGCGGCCTAAAAGTCACCCTCTTAAAATTAGACCCCTATATCAACGTCGACCCCGGTACGATGAGCCCTCTTCAGCATGGAGAAGTGTTTGTGACCGAGGATGGTGCTGAAACTGACTTGGATTTGGGTCACTATGAACGTTTTGTTTCTGCCAAGATGCGTAAGAGCAACAACTTCACGACAGGCCAGATTTACGAATCTGTGATCCGTAAGGAGCGTCGTGGGGAGTATCTAGGTAAAACTGTTCAAGTTATTCCGCATATCACGAATGAAATTCAAAATTTCATTGAACGTGGCGCTAATGCCAGCCATAACGGCCAAACTGATGTCGCTATTTGCGAAATTGGCGGCACAGTGGGTGATATTGAGTCATTGCCATTCTTAGAAGCTGCTCGCCAAATGAGTTTGCGTTTACCTCAGGGTGACACAGCTTTTGTTCATTTAACTTTGGTGCCTTATATTGCAAGCGCTGGCGAATTAAAAACTAAGCCAACTCAGCACTCAGTTCAAAAGTTACGTGAAATTGGCATCATGCCAACGGCATTGTTATGTCGTGCTGATCGACCTATCCCTGAAGATGAGCGCGCCAAGATTTCATTGTTTGCAAACATGCGCGAACAGTCGGTTATCTCTGTTTGGGATGTTGATACGATCTACAAGATTCCTCAAATGTTGCATGAGCAAGGTTTGGACGACTTGATCTGCCAAGAGTTGAGATTAAATGCAAAACCTGCTGATTTATCAGTATGGAATGGCTTGGTGCACAGCTTAGAAAATCCTAAGCATGAAGTGATTATCGGTATGGTTGGCAAGTATGTTGACCTCACTGAGTCCTACAAATCATTGATTGAAGCTTTGCGTCACGCAGGTATTCATAATGAAACTAAAGTTGGTATTCGTTATATCGACTCCGAAAACTTAGAGCATGGTGATATTTCAAGCCTACAAGGTTTGGATGCCATTTTGGTTCCAGGAGGTTTTGGTAAGCGTGGTACTGAAGGTAAGATTTCTGCCATTAAGCATGCTCGCGAAAACAAGATTCCTTATTTAGGTATCTGTCTTGGTATGCAATTGGCCGTGATTGAGTTTGCCCGCCATGTTGCAGGCCTCAAGGGCGCTAATAGTACTGAATTTGAACCAAATGGCGAGCATCCAGTAGTAGCATTGATTACTGAATGGATGGATCGTGAAGGTCGCGTTGAGAAACGTGATGAAGCCTCTGATCTTGGCGGCACAATGCGTTTGGGTTCTCAGCGTTGTCCTGTCAAGCCAAACACATTGGCTGAAAAGATTTACGGTTCAGAGGTGAATGAGCGTCATCGCCATCGCTATGAAGTGAACAATATCTATGTGCCTAAGCTGGAATCAGCGGGCATGATCATTTCGGCAAGAACGCCTAATGAAGAATTGCCAGAAATGATGGAGCTGCCTGCAGCAACCCATCCATGGTTCTTTGGTGTGCAGTTCCACCCTGAATTCACATCAACGCCGCGTGATGGACATCCATTGTTCTCTGCCTTTATTAAGGCGGCGCTAAATCACAAGGGTATTGCTTAAGGCAATCCTCTATAGGAGCTTGTTATGAAGTTATGCGATTTTGAAATTGGTTTAGATAAGAGATTCTTTTTAATTGCTGGTACTTGCGTGATCGAGTCTGAGCAAATGGCCATGGATACAGCCGGTCAACTCAAAGAAATCACTTCAAGCCTTGGCATTCCATTTATTTATAAATCTTCATTTGATAAAGCTAATCGTTCATCTGGAACATCTTTCCGTGGTTTGGGCATGGAAAAGGGTCTAGAGATTCTTGCTAAGGTTAAAAAAGAAATCGGCGTTCATATTCTGACTGATATTCATGATATTTCTGAAATCAAACCAGTAGCAGCCGTTGTAGACGTATTGCAAACCCCAGCCTTTTTATGCCGCCAAACTGACTTTATTCGCGCTTGTGCTCAAAGCGGTAAGCCGGTCAATATCAAGAAGGGTCAATTCTTGGCGCCTGGTGATATGAAAAACGTGATTGATAAAGCCCGTGCAGCAGCGAAAGAAGCAGGCTTGCCAGATGACGTATTTATGGCTTGTGAGCGTGGTGCTTCATTTGGTTACAACAATTTAGTTTCAGATATGCGTAGTCTTGCCATCATGCGCGAGACAAATGCTCCGGTGGTATTTGATGCAACCCATTCAGTGCAGTTGCCGGGTGGTCAGGGTACAAGTAGTGGCGGTCAACGTGAGATGGTGCCTGTACTTGCAAGAGCTGCCGTAGCTGTTGGTATTAGCGGTTTGTTTATGGAAACACATCCTAATCCAGCTAAGGCATTGTCTGATGGTCCTAATGCAGTGCCATTGGCTCGTATGAAAGATTTATTGGCTACTTTGGTAGCGCTTGATAACGTTGTTAAAACGGGCAACGTATTCTTAGAAAAAGATTTTCAATAATTGGTTAGGGAGAAGTCATGAGTGCAATCGTTGACATCATTGGTCGTGAGATTTTAGATTCAAGAGGTAATCCAACTGTCGAGTGTGATGTATTGCTCGAATCAGGTGTTATGGGTCGTGCAGCTGTGCCATCAGGTGCATCTACAGGCTCACGCGAAGCTGTTGAGTTGCGTGACGGTGAAGCTGGTCGTTATCTAGGCAAGGGCGTTTTAAAAGCTGTAGAAAACATCAATACTGAAATTGCAGAAGCTGTGATGGGTTTAGATGCCAGCGAACAAGCTTTCTTAGATCGCACATTGATTGATCTTGACGGTACTGATAACAAATCACGTCTTGGCGCAAATGCAACATTGGCCGTTTCAATGGCTGTTGCTCGTGCTGCTGCAGAAGAAGCTGGTTTGCCTTTATATCGTTATTTCGGCGGTTCAGGTTCTATGCAGTTGCCTGTGCCTATGATGAATATTGTTAATGGCGGTTCACATGCCAACAACAGCCTCGATATTCAAGAATTTATGATCATGCCAGTGAGCATGACAAGCTTCCGTGAAGCTGTTCGTTGTGGTGCAGAAATTTTCCATGCGCTTAAGAAGATTATTCATGACCAGGGTATGCCGACTTCTGTAGGTGATGAAGGTGGTTTTGCACCTAACTTCAAGAGCAATGAAGAATGTTTGAACACAATTCTTAAAGCGATTGAAAAAGCAGGCTACAAACCAGGTGAAGATGTTTTATTGGCTTTGGATTGCGCTGCTAGCGAATTCTACAAAGATGGTAAATATGACCTATCTGGCGAAGGCTTGAAATTAACTTCAGCTGAATTCGCTGATTACTTGGCTAATCTGGTTGATAAATATCCTATCGTTTCTATTGAGGACGGTATGCACGAGGGTGACTGGGAAGGTTGGGCTATCTTGACTGAGAAGTTGGGTAAAAAGATCCAGTTAGTAGGTGACGATCTTTTTGTAACCAATACCAAGATTCTTAAAGAAGGTATTGAAAAAAATATCGCCAACTCTATCTTGATCAAGGTTAACCAAATTGGTACTTTGACAGAGACTTTTGCTGCGATTGAAATGGCTAAGCGAGCAGGTTACACAGCAGTGATTTCACATCGCTCTGGTGAAACAGAAGACAGCACAATTGCTGATATTGCTGTTGGCACCAATGCTGGTCAAATCAAAACAGGTTCATTATCTCGTTCTGATCGTATCGCTAAGTACAACCAATTGATTCGTATTGAAGAAGATTTGGGTGATGTTGCTAGCTATCCAGGTCGTTCAACTTTCTACAACTTGCGCAAGTAAGTTTTAGAAGCTTCAACGTAAAAATAAGAGAGCTCATATGCGTATAGTTGTTTACGGCATGTTAGCTCTCTTAGTCATTATTCAGTACCCACTATGGCTAGGTAAGGGTGGCTGGCTAAGAGTTTACGAATTGGATCGTGGTGTTTCTAAGCAATTAGAAAAGAATGAAGCTTTATCAGCCCGTAATGCGAAATTAGCAGGTGAAGTTAAAGATCTCAAAGATGGTACTAAAGCTATCGAAGAGCGAGCCCGTGCTGAGCATGGTATGAGCAAAGAGGGTGAAATCTTTGTTCAAGTCGTACCCAACAAAAAATCAGCTCCAGATACCTCTGCAACTGATCAATCTAAAAAATAAATCTATTTCTTTAAGTTCTTAATGCTTTGCCTGCGGCGGTTTTTTGACAGCATCGATCAGCGTTGAACTGCTAAATATCTGCTTACAATCCACAGCGTCAAAGACGTAGATTTGTCCGCAGAAATCGCAGTTAGTCTCGACCGCAGACTTTTCTTCTAAGATGCTATTCACTTCTTCCTCACCAAGCATCTTAAGCATATCTGCCACTTTTATTCGGGAACAGCGGCAGCCAAATTGAATGGAGCGTTGATCAAAGCTTCTAACCCCATGATGTGCTGATTCATCGAGATAAAGACGTTTCATCAACACTTGCGGCTCCAGAGTTAAAAGCTCTTCTTCCGTTACTGTGTCAGATAAAAGTTGAAGTCGTGCCCATCCTTCAGCGGCCACATCATCATCCATTTTTAGTTGTCCACCCATATTGGGTAACTTCTGCAACAGTAATCCACCGCAGGAATGCTCATCGCTGGCTAGCCATAAGCGAGTTTCTAGTTGTTCAGAGTCCCGCATATAAAGCGCTATGGCTTCTGCAATTGTTTGCACAGGATTTTTGCCATCATGAAGTGCAACGATACCCTGATATGGGTTTTGGCCGGGTTGACGATCTGCAGGATCTAGAGTGATAACTAATTTACCCTTGCCATCTGGGTTGATGAGGTCAGATAAACCAGCATTGTCAGGTAAATCTGAAAGATCAATATCTTCATTGAGCTTCGCTGTAGCTCTAATCACTAAATTTTCTTTGCACTCGAGAACTAATAATCTGATAGCGCCATTACCTTGCGCTTGAATGATCATGCTACCTTTGAATTTAAGTGTGCCACTAAGTAGTACCCCGGCCGCTACTAAATCCCCTAAAAGTTTTCTAACTGCAACGGGGTAGTCTTTGCGCGCCAAGATGGCTTGCCAAGCGTCTCTGATGTTGACGATTTCACCGCGCACTGGTGCTCCATCAAATACGAATACTTGTAGTAAGTCTGAGGCATTTTTTTCTGTCATAGCCGCTATTGTAGAAACTTTATGGAAAGCCATCTTTATTTTTAACTCTACTGACTTCTGTGGGCTTTTAGAGGCAAAAATGAGGGTCGATATCCTGCCAATGAGATAATGTCGTTTATGACAGTTAGAACACGATTTGCACCAAGCCCAACCGGCTTTATTCACCTAGGTAACCTAAGAAGTGCCTTATATCCATGGGCTTTTGCCCGCAAGATGAAGGGTGATTTTATCCTTCGTATTGAAGATACTGATCAAGAGCGCTCTAGCCAAGAAGCTGTTGATGTGATCATTGAAGGTATGCGTTGGTTAGGACTTGATATTGATGAAGGTCCTATTTATCAAATGCAACGCATGGATCGCTATCGTGAAGTTATCGCTCAAATGCTCAAAGATGGTTTGGCTTACTACTGCTATATGAGCGAAGATGAGCTCAATGCTTTACGTGATGCGCAAATGGCAAATAAAGAAAAGCCGCGTTACAACGGGTTTTGGCGTCCAGATGCCGGTAAAGATCTGCCAACACCTCCAGAAGGCGTTAAGCCAGTTATTCGTTTTAAAAATCCTATTGGTGGCAGTGTTGTTTGGGAAGATGCTGTTAAAGGGCGGATCGAAATTAGTAACGATGAATTAGATGATTTGGTGATTGCTCGCCCTGATGGCACGCCTACTTATAACTTCTGCGTTGTCGTTGATGACTTGGATATGAAAATTACTCACGTTATTCGTGGGGATGACCATGTCAACAATACGCCGCGTCAAATTAATATTCTGAAAGCTTTAGGTGGTATTTCCCCAATTTATGCTCATTTACCTACTGTCTTAAATGATCAAGGTGAAAAGATGAGTAAACGTAACGGGGCCATGAGTGTTCGAGATTATGAGCGTGAAGGGTATATGCCTGAAGCCGTTCTTAATTACTTGGCTCGTTTAGGCTGGTCTCATGGTGATGCTGAAATTTTCACAAAAGAACAGTTTGTTGATTGGTTTAATTTAGACCACTTAGGTAAATCACCCGCTCAACATAATCCAGAAAAACTACTTTGGCTAAATCACCATTATTTGCAAAATGGAGATGCCGCAGATTTAGCGAAAAGAGTACTTCCATTTGCTCAAAAATTAGGCATCAAAACAGATATTGGCCCCGATTTTGTGGCTGTAGTTGGGCTTTTAAAAGACCGTGCCAATACCTTAATTGAAATAGCAGAGGGGGCAAGGCTCTTTTACATGGACAGACCTCAGCACAGTCAGGCTGATCTTGAGGCAAATGTTCCTGCGTCGACTCATGCTGCTTTAGCGGACTTTGCTAGCGCCTTGGCTATCAGTGATGGTAGTAAAGTGGCTGTCAGCGCTGCTTTTAAGGAGGTTTTGGCCAAACATGGCATGAAAATGCCTGCTTTAGCCATGCCAGTCCGTTACGCCATGTTTGCAACCACCCAAACACCAGCGATTGATGCGGTTATTTCATTGATTGGTAAAGAAGAAACAATTCAGCGCTTGCAAAGTTGTATCAAAATAGGCTAGAATTACGGTCTTGATTGCTTGAGCTTACTTATTTAAGATCATCTAATTAAGGGGCTATAGCTCAGCTGGGAGAGCGCTTGCATGGCATGCAAGAGGTCAGCGGTTCGATCCCGCT
>JACCDL010521824.1_pt1 | contig 36934 bp, 36 predicted proteins | sample 7441931 | NCBI WGS metagenome assembly JACCDL01 (sample SAMN15323437, study PRJNA562643) | freshwater metagenome | isolation source: river surface water | place: USA:Blue River Watershed | collected 2017-08-16 | reverse complement strand
CTGGAAACTCGTTTAGATAACGTTGTTTTCCGCGCTGGCTTTGCAAAGAGCCGTGACATGGCACGTCAATTAGTTCGTCACGGTCACTTCTTAGTAAATGGCAAGAGCGTAAATATTCCATCATTCCGCGTTACACCAATGGATGTAATTGATGTTGTGCCAGCTTCCCTGGACACCACACCATTCATCGTTGCTAGCGCTGAGCTTGGTGAGAAAACAGTTCCAGCATGGATGGAGGTTGTTGGATCAAAGATGCGAATCTTGATCCATGCAGTCCCAACCCGCCCAATTATTGATACTCAAGTACAAGAGCAACTAATCGTTGAGCTTTACTCCAAGTAATCAAGAACTTAATGCAGTAAAGATTTACCGCAGTAAAAACTAAATAATGTAAGCCAACCGGAAGATCAAATAGAGGGTCTTCCAGAACATACGGAGGAACACAGTGCTGATTGCACAACGCCCCATCCTCACCGAGGAAGTAGTTAGCGAATACCGTTCACGGTTCATCATTGAGCCACTAGAACCAGGTTTCGGTTATACCCTTGGTAATTCAATTCGTCGCACCTTGTTATCATCAATTCCAGGAGCAGCTGTTACTGGAATTCGAGTTAACAATGCGTTGCATGAGTTCACAACCCTAGAAGGTGTAAAAGAGGATCTAACTGAGATCGTCTTAAACATCAAAAACCTAGTTTTATCTTCAGATAATGATGAGCCATCACTACTTTATATTCGTAAAAATGGCGAAGGTATTGTTACTGGTGCAGATGTTGCAGCGCCAGCAGGAGTTCAGGTGCACAACCCAGAGCTTCACATTGCAACTTTGAACTCAAAGGCAAAATTTGAGATTGAGTTAACTGTCGAGCGCGGTCGTGGTTACATCACAGCTGTGCAAAACAAGCAAGCAGGAGGAGAGATTGGTCGAATTCCAGTTGACTCTATTTACTCACCTGTACTGCGAGTCACCTACAAAGTTGAGGCAACTCGTGTTGAGCAACGCACCGACTTCGATCGCTTGGTAATTGATGTTGAAACAAAGAGATCAATGAAGCCATCAGATGCCATGGCATCGGCTGGAAAGACTTTAGTTGAGCTATTTGGCTTAGCACGTGAGTTAAATACCAACGCAGAAGGTATTGAGATGGGACCTTCCATTCAAGATGCAGCACTTGCTGCCGATATGGCTCTGCCGATTGAAGATCTTGATCTAACTGTTCGTTCCTACAACTGCCTAAAGCGCGAGGGTATTCACACAGTTGGTGAGTTGCTCTCACGTTCTGAAGCAGATCTAATGGATATTCGTAACTTCGGATCCAAGTCAATTGATGAGGTTAAAGCGAAATTACAATCCATGGGAATGCAATTAAAGGATAGCCCAGCTGGATTTGATCCAACGAAGCATGCTAATTATGGAAGTGCTGTTGATGATGAACTTGTCGACGCAGAAGAGGTCTAGGAGAGAACATGCCAAAGCCAAGTAAAGGCCCACGCCTAGGTAGTGGACCAGCACATGAGAAGTTATTGCTGGGCACACTTGCTGCGCAACTTTTTGAAAAAGGAAAGTTGACCACAACTGAAGCAAAGGCAAAACGTCTTCGTCCATTAGCTGAGCGATTAATTACTCATGCCAAAAAAGGTGATCTTGCTGCCCGACGTCGTGTGATGGCAAGAATCTCCAGCAAATCTGTAGTGCATACATTGTTCACAGATATCGCAAAGCGATTTGAGTCTCGTGAAGGTGGCTACACCCGAATTACCAAGATTGGTCCACGCAAAGGTGACAACGCACCTATGGCAGTGATTGAGATGGTTGAAGCAGGTGCACCAGCAAAAAAGGTAGCAAAAAAAGCAGCAGCGAAAGCTGAGTAATAAAGCTAACTTTTAAAGATTATGAGCAAACCCACTCTTGAAGTTAAGAGTGGGTTTGCTCGTTTAAGAGTTGATTTAACCTATGACGGAAGTGATTTCTCAGGTTGGGCAAAGCAACCTGGATTAAGAACAGTTCAAGAAGAGTTTGAAACCGCCCTAGCAACCCTTACTCGTAGTGAAGTTTTTACAATTGTTGCTGGTCGAACCGATGCAGGTGTGCATGCTAAGCATCAAGTTTTACATGTTGATCTGCCAGAAGATATTGATGTTGAAAATATTGCCTTTCGACTTAATCAACTGCTGAAGAAGGATGTTCGGGTTTTGGCAGCAATTTGGGCACCGGCACATTTTCATGCCAGATTTGGTCCAATTAGCAGAAGCTATGAGTACAAAATTATTGATGGCGGGAAGGTAACTGCTCCACTTGATCGACATGATAGTGCGGAGTGGTTTAGAGATTTAGATCTTGATCGAATGAACCAAGCCTGCAACTTAATTATTGGCGAGCATGATTTTTTTGCATTTTGTAAACATCGACCAGGAACTAGCACCATTAAGAGGTTAATGAAATTTTCCTGGTATCGAGATAAAAATGGAGTTGTTGTTGGTGAAATAACTGCAAACTCATTTGGTTACAACATGGTTAGAAATTTAGTTGGGGCAGCTGTTTGTGTTGGTGAAGGAAGATTTGAGCCAGAGTGGATGCTAAAAACTTTGCAGGATAAGGTGCGAATTTCTGATAGTTATGTTTTTCCAGCAAAAGGATTGAGTTTGACCAAGGTTGAATTTCCACCCGTTGATCAATATTTGGCTCATTACAACAGTTATCAGCCAAACCTGGCAGAGCAAGAGGATGAGGGCTGATTTTTAAGCGGGGTCAGAATGCGGTTTTGACCTTATCCCACACCTGAAGGTAATCTTTGGCCTCTGGAAATGACCCGATTGGGACAATCCTTAACAATAAGAAAGGCAGATGCTCGTGCGCACATTTACACCTAAAGCTGGTGAGATAACCCGTAGTTGGTATCTCATTGATGCTCAAGATGTGGTGCTCGGACGTCTTGCAACCCATGCGGCAAATCTTTTGCGCGGAAAACATAAAACAACCTTTGCACCTCACATGGACATGGGTGATTTTGTAATTGTTATCAATGCCGACAAAGTAGCGCTAACTGGCTCAAAGAGCTCACAAAAATTTGCTCACCAACACTCTGGTTATCCAGGCGGTATGACCTCCACCGTTTACTCAGATTTGTTTGAAAAGTTTCCAACTCGTGCAGTTGAGAAAGCAATCAAGGGAATGTTGCCAAAGAATTCAGTAGGTCGTTCAGCCGCGACCAAGTTAAAGGTTTATGCCGGTAGTGATCATCCGCATGCTGCTCAAAACCCAAAGGTTTTTGAGTTCAATCAAGTTTCCCAGATTTCAAAGAAATAAATAGGAGAAAAATGTCAGACGAGCAATTGGATACAACTGATGAGGCACTACCAACCTCATACTCATCCAGCACACCAGCCCCAGCAACTAACCGCAAAGCAATTACTGCTCCAGGTGGTGGCGTTGGCCGTCGCAAGGAAGCAGTTGCCCGAGTTCGCCTAGTACCAGGTTCTGGTCGCTGGGTTGTTAATGGCAAACCACTTGAGGTTTATTTCCCAAATAAGGTTCACCAACAATCTGTTGCAGAGCCTTTTAAGACAGTTGGTGCCGAAGGTACTTATGATGTTTTCGCTCGAATTAATGGCGGTGGCACATCTGGCCAAGCCGGTGCACTTCGACTTGGTGTTGCTCGGGCATTAAATGAAATTGATGTTGATGCCAATCGTCCAACTTTAAAGAAAGCTGGATTCTTATCTCGTGATGCACGTGTGATTGAACGCAAGAAGTACGGCCTTAAGAAAGCTCGTAAGCGTTCTCAATACAGCAAGCGTTAATTTCTTAGTCGCTAAAAATCTAATATGGCCCTCTTCGGCACCGACGGTGTACGAGGTGTTGCAAATGTTGATCTCACCGCTGAACTTGCAGTTGATTTAGCTATTGCTGCTGCTCATGTATTAGGTGAAATTGGTGCATTTGCTGGCCATCGCCCAAAAGCAATTGTTGGTCAAGATTCTCGTGCCTCTGGTGATTTTCTTGAAGCTGCCATAGTTGCTGGTTTAACAAGTGCTGGAGTTGATGTTTATCGAGTTGGCGTATTGCCAACACCTGCGGTTGCATTTCTAGTTAAGGAAAGTAACGCAGATCTTGGTGTAATGATTAGCGCATCCCATAATCCAATGCCAGATAATGGAATTAAGTTTTTTGCTAAAGGCGGAGATAAGTTAGCCGATCAGGTAGAGGCCCAAATCGAAGCTAGATTAGGTGAGCCATGGGATAGACCCACTGGCGTAAATGTTGGAAGAATTATTTTTGATGAAGGCGCTAAAGAGCGATACGTAAATCATTTACTCTCAACTATTTCAACCAAGCTAATCGGCTTAAATGTAATTGTAGATTGTGCAAATGGCGCAGCCTCAACCGTTGCACCGATTGCATATGAAAAAGCTGGAGCAAGTGTTAAAGCTATTTCAGCCACACCTACCGGATGGAATATCAATGAAAATTGCGGCTCCACTCATTTAGATAATTTAATTTCTGAGGTTAAAAAAAGTGGTGCAGATCTAGGCATTGCTCATGATGGGGATGCAGACCGTTGTTTATTGATTGCAAAAAATGGAGAAGTAATTGATGGTGATTACATATTAAATATCTTAGCCACCTCCTATTTAAATGAAGGTAAATTAAATAAAAAAGCGGTGGTTGGTACGGTAATGAGCAATCTAGGTTTTATTAAATCTATGGATGCGCTCGGCATAAAGGTTGAAAAAACTGCAGTTGGTGATCGCTATGTATTGGAAAAAATGCTTGAAAGTGATTACAGCTTAGGTGGTGAACAATCTGGCCATGTAATAATGCGGGAGTTTTCAAATACTGGCGATGGATTACTTACCGCCTTACAGGTAATGCAGGTGATGGTTAAATCTAAAAAGTCACTATTTGAATTAGCATCTACTATGACTAAATATCCACAGGTTTTGATTAATGTAAAAGATGTAAAGAAAGAAAATTTATCTACCTCAGTAAAAATTAAGGAAGCAATTGCTTCAGCAGAGCAGCAATTAGGTTCAAAAGGCAGAGTATTGCTACGAGCATCAGGAACAGAAGCACTTGTTCGAGTAATGGTCGAGGCAGATGAGTTGCCTTTGGCGCAAAAGATCGCTGATTCATTAGCACAACTAGTAAGATTAGAGCTTAAGTAAGCTAAAGGAGTTTTATAAATGTGCGGCATTGTCGGCTACACCGGAAAAAACTCCGCACTTACCCCCGTAGTAGATGGCTTAAGAAAACTTGAGTATCGCGGCTATGACTCAGCAGGTATAGCTCTACCAACTGAAATTGGTAAACCATTATTTATCGAGAAAAAAGCAGGTAAGTTAAAAAACTTAGAGGATGCATTAGCAAAAACTCCTAATGCAACTAGCGGTATTGGGCACACAAGGTGGGCAACACATGGTGGTCCTACCGATACAAATGCTCATCCCCATCTAGATAATGAAGGCAAGTTAGCTTTAATTCATAATGGAATTATTGAAAATTATGTTCAATTGCGTGCTGAATTAGAAAAGCGTGGCCATAAATTTAAATCAGAAACTGATACCGAATCAGTAGTTCACTTACTAAGTGATGCCCGCAAAGAGCATAATGGTGATTTAGCAGCCGCAATGCGCCAAGTATGTAAGCAGTTGAAAGGCTCATTTACATTACTTGCCATTCACTCAGATGATCCATCCCATATTGTCGGTGCCAGGCGAAACTCACCACTTGTGGTTGGCGTTGGTAATGGCGAGAATTTTCTAGCATCTGATGTGGCAGCCTTTATTTCTCACACCAAAATTGCCTTAGAGCTTGGTCAAGATGAGGTGGTTGAGATAACCCCAAATTCAGTTGAGGTTACAAATCTTGCCGGACAGATTGTTAAATCCAAGCAGTATGAAATCTCATGGGATGCCAGCGCAGCAGAACGGGGTGGCTTCTCTCACTTTATGTTGAAAGAAATTTATGAACAACCAAAGGCGATAGCCGACACTTTAATTGGAAGATTAGATGGCCTTGATTTAAATCTAAAGTTTAAAAAATTTGAGAAAATTGTAATTATTGCTTGCGGCACTGCATATAACGCAGGCTTAGTAGGAAAGTATGCAATTGAAAAATGGGGGCAAATTCCAGTTGATGTTGAACTAGCATCTGAGTATCGCTACCGAGAACCAAGCTTAGATAAGAAAACTTTAGTTATTCCCATATCTCAATCGGGTGAAACCATGGATACTTTGATGGCACTTCGCTACGCCAAATCTAAGGGAGCGACAATATTCTCAGTTTGTAACACAAATGGTTCAACTATTGGCCGAGAATCTGATGCAGTCCTTTACACCCATGCCGGCCCTGAAATTGCAGTTGCATCCACCAAAGCTTTTGCAACCCAATTAATTGCTATGTATTTAATTGGCTTAGAAATCGGCAAGCAATTAAATAACTTAAGCAAAAAAGAAATAAAAGAAATTATTGAACAATTATCTGCACTACCTGCAAAGGTTGAGCAAGTTTTAGAGACCGTGGAGCCGTTAAGAGAATTAACTCGCAAATTTAAAGATTCAGAATCTGTATTGTTTTTAGGCAGACATGTAGGTTTTCCAACTGCCCTGGAAGGTGCGTTGAAGTTGAAAGAGCTTGCTTACATGCATGCTGAGGGATTTGCAGGTGGTGAGTTAAAGCATGGGCCAATAGCTTTGATTGATAAAGGCACTCCTGTTGTGGCGATAATGCCTTATGAACATTCAGTTCTTGCTGAAAAGATGGCTAGCAACATCCAAGAGGTTAAAGCAAGAGGAGCCGTTGTAATTGCAATTAGTGAATTTGATTTTGTTGGCGCAGATCATTTGATTCGTATTCCACAAACTGATCCCTTACTTCAACCGGTTTTATCTGTTGTGCCATTGCAAGTAATTGCTTATGAGATGGCGGTTGCTCGGGGCAATGATGTGGATCAACCAAGAAACTTGGCCAAATCAGTAACTGTTGAGTAGGAAAAATGCCCGAACAACGTCGTAAGCAAATGAACTCTGCTATTAAGCTCACTGTTTTATTCTTGGCTTTATATGCATTTGTAACTCAACAGGTAGTAGCTAATACCTGGATTAGAAGAGTAGATGAGTGGATTTATGAGCGTGATTTTTTATTAATTACGCCTGGGCAAACACCAACATTGGTGATGCTAGTTGATGATCTAGGACTACGTAGCGTCAGCTCAATTATACTTTTAATTATTGCGTTTTTAATTAGTCGCAGGTTTAAATCATGGCGGCCAATAAATCTTTCAATTCTTTCATTGGTGTTATTAAACTTAACAGTCGGTGCATCAAAACTACTATTTGGCCGAACTAAACCAAGTACTGGTTTTGATCTTTTCTTTACCGACAGCGGTTTGTCTTATCCCAGCGGGCATGCTGCAAATGCAATACTGAGTTGGGGAATTGCTGCCTATTTGATCTTTAGATACTCACATAAATATCCATTTGAAGGAATGCGTTTAACCTGGTTTGTAGCAATTATTACTATAGGTGTTTGTTTGGCATCGCTATATCGCAATACACATTGGTTCTCAGATTTATTGGGCGGATTGTTTATTGGCTCAGCATTGCTGGTGGCAATAATTGCAATTGATCGCTCAATTACCTCAGATCGCCAACCCTCTTAAATCAAAGTAGGCTTTGGAATATGAGTCGCGCAAGGGCTGAGGTAAATCTGGCAGCAATTGCTAGCAATTTAAAATTTATTAAAAGCAAAACTAAATCCCAAGTACTAGCAGTTGTTAAAGCTGATGCTTATGGTCATGGTCTAGTAACAGTTGCAAAGGCAGCTCAAGAGGCAGGTGCAGATTGGTTTGGAACGGCATTACTTGAGGAGGCTATTGCATTACGAAATAGCGGGATCACCAAACCAATTATTGCTTGGCTAACTCCACCTGGTGAGGATTTTAAAACTGCGATTAATCTAGGTATTGATCTTTCTATCTCTTCTGTTGAGCTACTTGCTGAAATTGCAGCGGCTGGAAAAGCACTAAATAAAATTCCCAGAGTACATATTGAGTTAGATACTGGAATGAACCGAGGTGGCTTTGGTGACGAGTTAGATACCGCCATACCTGAAATAGCAGACCAAGTTAAATCAGGAGCAGTCAAGGTAATTGGAATTTGGTCTCACTTTGCCAGAGCTGATGAACCAGGAATTGTTATGAATCAAACTCAGTTATCTGAATTTAATTCTCGAGTTGAGCAACTAAAAAAAGCTGGAATAACGAGTGAGTATCTTCACCTTGCAAACTCAGCCGCCTCGCTAACTATTCCTGATGCTCACAAAAATATTATTAGGTGGGGAATAGGTTTATATGGCTTATCTCCTGATGTTAAAAATTTGGGAACTTCCTCTGATTTAGGAATCAACTCTGCTATGAAGTTAATTTCTAAGCTGCAATTAGTTAAAGCTGTTAAGGCAGGCCAAAGTGTAGGTTATGGCAGTACTGCAACCACAAAAGTCGATACAAAACTTGGTGTTGTAACTATGGGTTATGCAGATGGAATTCCAAGAAATGCCAGCAATTTAGCTGGTGTATTTGTAGCAGGTAAACGTGCACCTTTAATTGGAAGAGTTTCAATGGATCAATTTGTAGTTGATCTTGGAGCTACTTCCTTAGCAAAAACTGGGGATGAAGTGATTGTTTTTGGCGATGGTAGTGGTGGTGAGTACACAATTGATGAGTGGGCTAAGGCTTGCGGAACTATTAATTACGAGATTGTTACCCGAATTGGTACTCGTGTGCCTAGAATCTACCCTCGTGAGTAACAGTAATTTGCTTTCAATAAAGTCACTGTCAGTTTCATTTGGTGGACTTAAGGCGTTATCAAATGTAAATCTTGATTTGAATGCAAATGAAGTTGTTGGGTTAATTGGCCCAAATGGTGCTGGCAAAACAACTTTTTTTAATGCCTTATCTGGTTTAGCAGATGTTGAATCGGGAACTCTTTCAATCCATGGTAAATCACATAAATGGCCCAAGCCACACCAATTAGTCAATTTAGGAATCTCAAGAACTTTACAAGGTGTTGGACTGTTTCCAGAGTTGAGCGTGCTTGAGAATGTAATGATTGGTGATACTAAGAGTTCGAAAAGTGGCTTGATCTCTGGTGCACTAGGTCTTAGTAAAAATGATGAGGTAAAACTGCGGCAAAGAGCAATGACCGCCCTAGAGCGGGTATATGCATCAGGAATTGCCGACCAAAGAGCAGACTCACTTCCTTATCCAGTTACAAAACGAGTTGCTATTGCTAGAGCGCTAGTTTCAGAACCGAAGATTTTGTTATTAGATGAACCAGCTGGTGGACTAGGAGCTCAAGATATTGAATGGATGAACTCTCTTATTCATAATCTTGCTACTCAATGCTCGGTAATTTTGGTGGAGCACCATATGGATGTAGTTATGTCTGTCTGTGACCGACTCTATGTACTTAACTTTGGCGAGGTCATTTCAACTGGAGATGTTGAGAAGGTAAGACGTGATCCTGCGGTAGTGGAAGCGTATTTAGGGGTGAACAGTTGAGCCTCATAGTTGAAGGATTAACAATTGATCACGGTGCAATCCGTGCAATAAATAATGTCTCCTTTAAGGTTCCCCAAGGCCAATTAGCAGCTGTGATCGGTGCAAATGGAGCGGGTAAAACCACCTTACTTAGAACATTATCTGGCTTAAAGGAGGCATCCGCAGGCAGTGCTACTTGGCATGCCTCTCCAATACTTGGTAAGCGGGCAGAGGATTTAGCACGCTCTGGAATCATGCATGTATCTGATGGTAAATCTGTAATTGCAGAGTTGAGCGTAAAAGACAACTTAGCCTTAACTGGACTTTGGCGTAAAGATAAGAAAGATGTCAAAGCAGCAACTAGCGAAGTCGTTGAGCTCTTTCCAATTTTAGGTCAGCGCATGTCTCAATCAGCTGGATCACTCTCAGGTGGTGAGCGTCAGATGCTCGCTATTGGCAGAGCATTAATTGCCAGACCTAAACTTTTACTTCTCGATGAACCTTCCCTTGGCTTAGCACCATTAATTGTTGAACAAATTTTTCAAACCATTAAGTCATTTGTTAAAAGTATGAATTTAACAGTGGTTTTAGTTGAACAAAATGCCATGGGGGCATTAAAGATCGCAGATCAAGGAATAGTCTTAAATCTTGGCTCAGTTGTATTGATTGACTCCGCAGAAAAACTATTAAACGATCCGGCAGTTCGCTCTGCCTATTTGGGGTTTTAAAATGACGCAATTTATTACCGCAGTTCTAACCTCTCTGTCCTCTGGTGCAATTTACGCTTTGATGGCTATTGCCATCGTTTTAGTATGGCGATCTACTCGAGTAATTAATTTTGCTCAAGCTGGGCAAGCTGTTTTAACTACTTACATTGGTTACACGGTAATTCAGAGAACTGGATCTTTTTGGATTGCATTGGTGGTTGCAGTGGTAAGTGGGGCAGTAATTGGAGCAGTTATCGATAGATTCTTTATGCGCCCAATATTTAAGCGGGTTAAGTCTGGACCAATTGTGATGATTGCACCAGTTGTGGCAACCCTAGGCTTACTTGGAATTATTCAAGCAGTAATTGGATTTATCTGGGGAATTACAAATCAATCAATTGAAGCACCGGTATCAACTGGTGGTTATAAGATAATGGGAACAGTAATAGCCTTTAGTAGTTACAACCTACTTGTTTTAGTTTTTGTAGCTGGCGCAATGTTACTTCTCACCTTGTTGTTTCAACGAACAAATATTGGCCTAGCTTTAAGAGCATCAGCTTATTCACCTGAGATTGCCAAACTATCTGGCATCAAAGTGGATTCAGTGCGAACCCTAGGTTGGGCATTAGCAGGAGCATTTGGTGGCCTTGCTGGAATGCTTTACATACCTGGTTACTTTTTATATCCAAATGCCATGGACTTATTACTAGTACTAGGTTTCATCGCCGCAGTTATTGGTGGCTTGGAAAGTTTATTTGGCGCATTTGCAGGTGGCATGATCTTAGGCTTTGCAATTATCTTCTCAACAACCTACATCAGTCCTAAGTTGTTCTTCCCAACCGCATTTATTGTTTTGATTTTGGTTTTGCTTGTTAAGCCAGCTGGACTTTTTGCGCCTAAGAAAAGTCGAGGTGCCTAAGTGAAAAAAGCTAACAAAGTGCATAAGCCAACTACGACAAGAAAAAGATTGTTTTTATTTGTTTTATTTGGCTGGCTGTTATTAGTTGTAGGAGATCGGGTGGGTGAGCTTGAGTTATACCAAGGCTCTTTTGTTGCTACCTATGCCCTGGCAATTACATCAATAGTTCTCCTTACTGGTTACAGCGGTCAGTTGTCATTAGGGCAGAGTGCACTTATGGCAGTAGGTGCCTATGCCGGGGCGCTTTCAATATTTAATGCCGGCTGGCATCCAGTTATTGGCTTAATAATGTCAGCGTTAATTGCCGGTGTATTTGGATTAATACTTGGCTTAGTAGCAGCAAGATTAAGTGGTCCCTATCTAGCAGGTACTACTCTTGCGCTTGCTATCTCACTCCCTACCCTTGCTAATCAATTTCCAATACTTGGAGCTGAAGAGGGAATTAGCTTTGATGTTGGCCCATCACCTGCAAGATTTGGTGAAGATTTTTCACAGTACAAATGGTTCTTTTGGATCAGCGCACTTGCATCATTAATAATGGTCTTCTTTATTGTTAATTTACTATCTTCAAGATATGGCAGAACATTTAAAGCGGTAAGAGATAATCCAGTTGCTGCTCAACTTTCTGGAATAAATGTGGAGCGATCAAAGGTAGGTGCCTTTGCAATTAGCTCTGGGGTGGCGGGTTTGTCTGGGGGTTTGCTGGTAATGCTTATTAGCGGGGTCTCTCCAAGTGCTTTTCCGCTCAGCCTCTCTTTTTCTCTGCTGGGAGCAGCGGTTGTTACTGGCCTGTACAGCCTAAGAGGTGTCATTCTTGGCGGGTTGGTGCTGGTGGCTATACCAGAAATCGCCGATTCAGTAGTATCTCGTATTGGAGGATCAGACAACTTAACCACGGTGTTACCGGGATTTTTAGTGAGTGCGCTGCTGATATTGGCAGTGGTGTTTACGCCAAATGGTCCAGGTCACCTGCTTAAGAAGCACCACTGAGCAAAAAAAGTTTTACCAATTAAGTAAACCCTAGGGAAGGAAATAAATGATCAGAAACAAAAGTATGAAGCGAGCAACCCTTGCTTCAGCGATTGTGGCAACCAGCGCCATGGTGCTTAGCATCGTGCCCGCTCAAGCCAACTCGACAGGCGTAACAGCTACTTCGATTAAGTTGGGTGTCTCAACCCCACTTACTGGATCAGCTGGACTTGTCTACGGCAAGGTGCCAGGAGCAATGCGAGCCTATTTCGACTACATCAATGCAAATGGTGGAGTAAATGGTCGCAAGATCTCACTTGTAATTCGTGATGATAAGTACTTGCCAACACTTGCAGCTACTCAAACCACAAACCTAATTTTGAAAGACAAAGTTTTCGCATTAGTTGGCGCGCTTGGAACTGCAACACACTCCAAGGCTTACACAGCAGCCGCTCTTGGCAGAAACAATGTTCCTGATCTATTTATTAACACCGGCTTTAGTGGATTTACTAATAAAGCCAAGTACCCAACCACATTTATGGTGCTTCCAACCTATGCAATGGAAGCCAAGGTGATGGCAAAGGTAATTAAGGATAATTTCCCAGGCCAAGCAACATTCATGATCGCTCAAGATGATGAGTTTGGTTCAGATGGTGTTGCTGGATTTACAACAGCAGGACATAAATTCACAGCATCACCAACTCTCTACCCACAGGGTTCTATGACTGCGGCTAGAGCTGAAGGTGCTCTTACTACCTTAGGTGCTATCCCAGGCAAGCCAGTTCTGGTTTTGTTTGGAACAACTGATGTAACTGCCACAATATTGAAGGCAGCGGAGAAGTTAGAGCTAACTAAGAAGTTCACTTTCCTTGCCGGCTCAGTTGGTGCAGATGCAAATACATTGTTAGCACTTGGTGTTAAGCCAACAACTATCGATGGTGTCATTACAGCCAGCTTCTTGCCAGATGCAAAGGATCTAACTGATCCATATGTTAAGCAATTCATTGATATCAACACCAAGTACAACAAAGGCGTAACCTTTGATAACTATGTACTTGCTGGAATGAATACAGCGATGCTTACTGTGCAAGCACTACGTGCTGCTGGTCGAAACCTAACTCGTGCTGGACTTATGTCTGCGATTGAAGCAAAGGGATCAAAATTTGCTAGCGCAGGCTTAGTGCCACTTGGTTGGTCAGCTACTAGCCGTGTTGGATATAACGGTTACTGGGTAAGCCAACTAAATGCCAAGGGTGAAGGAAAGCCATACGGCGGCAAACTTGTTATCTATACAACTGATTCAGGTGCTGGAGCAGTTGAAATATCAAACTTCGTCCGTCCAACAATGCCTAAGAATGGGATACCAACAAACTCATGAAAAATCTAAAAGTACGTAAAGGGCTATTAACCCTTTCATCCATTGCACTGATCGCGACCTTTACAGTTGCAGTTCCAACTGCAGCAAGAGCTACCGATGCATGCACAACTACCAGCGTTCAATCAGGTACAAAATCTGTATCTGTTGAAAAGTGCACTGGAACTGACGGTAACAAGTCCAAGTATGAAATCATGATGCCAGCCAAATTCAATGGCACATTAATGGTTTACTCACATGGCATTCGTTACAACGTTAATCTGCCAGCTATCCCAGTTGTTGCACCAAAGGGATCTTTGATCAATTATGAGCCAGAGGTTGCTCCATCAGCAGAGGTTGCCGCAGCACTTCTTGCGCAAGGATTTGCACTGGCTGGATCTGGAGTTCAAACTCAAGGTTGGAACTTAGAAGAGGGTGTTGATGCTGCTCTTCAGGTCTTAACAATCGCTCGTGACAAGTACTCAAAGATCAACAAAGTTGTAACTTGGGGTAATTCACTTGGTGGATTAACCTCACAAGCACTAGCTGAACAATATTCAGGTGCAGTAGATGCAGCTCTTCCTATGTGTATTGCGGACTCAGCACAAGCTGAGATAACAATGGCCGGAGATTTCCTATGGGGAATGAAGACATTGTTTAACCCAGCGATTAAGGGAACTGGATACTCAGCAGGTCAAGCAGGGTATGTTGAGATGGTTACCGATATAGGTACAGTGTTAACAACATTCCTAGAGCTCTCAACTTTAGTTGGTGATAGCTTGCGTAATCCGACTGCACCAGCAGTCTGGCCAACAACCACTCCTGCCTCAGTACCAGCTGCTTTAAAGCAGCTTCCACTACGAAGTGCTGTTCTTGCACTTGGTTTAATGGCAGGTGTACCAACTCAATCACCTACATATGATGCTTCATCAGGACCTGCAGGTGCATCTGAGACCACATTTGGTTTGGCAGTTAGCCCAGCTCTTGCGGTCTTGGAAAATGGTTCCGAAGCTGCAGTGTTAGCAGTTATTGCTAATTACGATATGGAGGTTCGTTATGGTGGAGTTGTTTACGATAACTCGAAAACAAATTTCATCGCACGAGTGAGCGAAGAGTTAGATCAATTTGCTGCTGCACTGACTGGACGTAACAGTGCTATCAGCTTGCTTGGATTCCTTGGATTAAACCCACGGGTTACTGCAAATCCACAAGCTGTAGCCAAGATGAACAGTGTTTATCAACTTCAGGGAAAGATCGATGTTCCTACAATTACACTCGCTGCCACTGCCGATCACATAACTCCAGCAGGTGCTGCTCAATACTTAAAGAATCAGTATGAAGCATCTGTTGCTAATGGCGTGTCAAAGTCAGGCAGACTTCTAACAATTTGGAATAAGCCAGATGATGTCTATACAGAGTTCTCCTCTGCTGGCGCACCTGTAACTCCAGTTGTTAAAACAAATGGCACCGGACACTGCAACTACACAACTAGCCAAATCTTGGCAGTTGCAAAACTTGCAGCATCTGCAGCCAAAACTGGCAGACTTCCATCTAATTCAGCTGTAAATGCTGCAATTAAGAATGAGCCAAACTTGTTTGTTGATCCAAACTTCGTACCACCATTGCTGAAGTTCCGTCAATAAGTAAGTAAGAAATTAAACAGGCCCCTAGGAAACTAGGGGCCTGTTTTTATTCTCTATAAACTAACCCCCTAATGAAAATTGCGATCAATTCACCACAAGCGATGTTTGAATTAGGTCAAAAAATTGGCCAGAAATTAAAGCCATCAGATGTCGTGGTACTGACAGGTTCGCTAGGTGCTGGTAAAACTGTTTTAACTCAAGGAATAGCTTCAGCTTTTAATATTCTAGGAGTTACCTCACCAACCTTTGTAATTAGTCGAATTCACAAAGGAAATCCAAATTTCATCCATATTGATGCGTACCGTCTTTTAGATTCTGATCCAAGTAATTTTTCCGACTTAGATTTTGAAAGCTACCTTTCAAGTAGTGTATTTGTAATTGAGTGGGGTAGAGATTTCATATCTACCTTAACTGATCAATACTTAGAAATTGTCATCACCTCTGGGGTAAAAGATTGTGATCGAGAGGTTAAATTTCACTTCAATGGGCAGCGATGGTCGGAATTTCAAATATGAAGATTGTTTTAGCAATTGATACCTCAACTGCGCAAACTAGTGTGGCGCTAGTTAAAGGTGATGAGGTTTTGTTCAAGGCAGCCCATAATGATCCACTAGCTCATGGTGAGGTATTACCAAAGTTGGTAGCACAAGCCTTGGCTGTTAATAAAAAAGTGGATTTAGTTGCAGTTGGCATGGGACCTGGTCCCTTCACCGGTCTTAGAGTTGGAATTGTTTTTGCTCAAAGTTATGCCTTAGCTGCGCAAATTGATTGGGCAGGAGTCTGCTCACTAGATGCTATGGCTGCCGGAATTGATCACAGTGAGTTTATTGTTTCAACTGATGCTAGACGCAAAGAGAGATTTTGGGCTAGATACAAAGATGGGGCTCGGATTACTGAACCTGCCGTGAGTAAAGCAAGTGAAATAGAAAAGTTTGGCATTCCAATCTGTAGCGAAGGTGATTACTTTCCAGATCCAGTTGAAATAGCAAAGATAGCTCTAAGAGGTAAAACAATTTTGCAGCCAATTTATCTTAGAAAACCAGATGCTTATCCATTACCTGATGGTGTGAAATTTCGACCAATGACCACATTAGATTTAGTGGCTGCCATTTCAATTGAAAAAGAGGTTTATGGCCAGACAGCATGGAGTGCTGACCAGTTTAAAGAGGAGTTCGCAAAAGCCCCCAGGAGTGCCCAATATCTGGTTGCTGAGTATGAAGGAAAAGTAATTGCCTATGGTGGAATTTTTTATGTGGCAGATGTGGCTGATATCCACACACTAACTGTTGTGGCAGGCCACCGCCGCAAAGGTGTTGGCAGAGAGCTGCTAAAGCGGTTAATTGATTGGGCAAGGGTTAAAAAAGCGCAAGCCATAATGCTTGAGATGAGATTAGGAAATGATCAAGCACAGCCACTTTATCAATCCTTTGGGTTTATCGAGATTTCAAGGCGAGAGAATTATTACGGTCCAGGTTTAACTGCCGTGGTAATGCGCAAGGAGCTTAACTGATGGCACTGGTGCTAGGAATTGAAACCTCATGTGATGAAACAGCGGTTGGAATTGTGGATGGGCGAAAATTATTAGCAAATGTAATCTCATCAAGTGTTGAACAACATGCCAGGTTTGGCGGTGTGGTACCTGAAGTAGCAAGCAGAGCCCATCTTGAGGCAATGCAACAGGTAATTAAACAAGCTTTAAAGGATGCCAGCGTTTCATTTAAAGATATTGATGCGATAGCGGTAACGGCAGGACCTGGATTAATCGGCGCATTATTAGTTGGAGTAAGTAGTGCATCTGCCCTTTCTCTCGCGTTAGATAAACCTTTATACGGAGTTAATCATCTTTCTGCCCACATTGCGGTTGATCAATTAGATAATGATAAGAAAATTACGCCAAGCATTGCATTGCTTGTAAGTGGTGGGCACTCTTCAATATTAAAAGTATCTAACCTAGCAACGGATGTAGAGGTTATGGGTTCTACAATCGATGATGCAGCTGGTGAGGCCTTTGACAAAATCGCCAGAATTATGGGGCTAGGTTTTCCAGGTGGCCCAGTAATTGATAGAGAATCGCGAAGTGGGAATCCAACCTTTGTAGATTTTCCGCGCGGTTTAACCTCACCTGGTGATTTGGCTAAACATCAATATAATTTTTCTTTTTCAGGATTAAAGACTGCTGTTGCTAGATTTTTAGAGCAAACACCAGGTTATAAAAAAGCTGATGTGGCAGCTTCATTTCAAGAAGCGGTTGTGGATGTATTGCTAAGTAAGTCATTGGCTGCTTGTAAATCTACTGGGATTGCTAACCTAGTGATTGCCGGTGGCGTGGCAGCTAACAGCAGATTGCGTGAGCTGGCTAAGCAAAGGTGTGAGCAAATGAAGGTAAACCTTTCCATCCCACCAATGGGGTTGTGCACCGACAACGGGGCAATGGTTGCAGCCTTAGGCAGCCTGGCGATTACCCAGGGTGTGAAGCCCTCTCAGATAGGCATTGGGGCTGACTCTGCCGCCTCTATCGCTCAGGTGGTCTGGTAGGCCAGCGCCTAATTTGCACTGGCTGGCACCGCCCCTTAAAGTTGGCTTTAGCACTCTAGGGCCTCGTGTGCTAATTAATACCTGGGGCACCTTAAGAGGGTAATTCAAAATCTAAGAAGGAGATATCAGGATGGCAATTTCAATTAAGCCACTAGAAGATCGCATTGTTGTTAAGGCAAATGAAGCAGAGCAAAAAACTGCATCTGGATTGGTAATTCCAGATACTGCCAAAGAAAAGCCACAAGAGGGAACTGTAATGGCGGTAGGACCTGGCCGTTTTGAAAATGGAAACCGCATTCCGCTAGATATTAAAGAGGGCGATACTGTGCTTTACTCAAAATATGGCGGCACTGAGGTTAAGTACAACAATGAGGAGTACTTAGTACTTTCATCTCGTGATGTACTAGCAATTATTGCGAAGAAGTAATCATGGGTAAATCACTTCAATTTGATGAAGCAGCACGTCGTGCGATGGAGCGTGGCGTCAACATTCTTGCCGACACCGTCAAGGTAACCCTTGGACCAAAGGGGCGAAATGTTGTAATTGCAAAGAGCTATGGAGCACCATTGATTACAAATGATGGTGTCACAATTGCCAAAGAGATTGAGCTATCAGATCCAGCTGAAAACATGGGCGCTCAACTTGTTAAGCAGGTTGCTGAAAAAACCAATGATGTAGCAGGTGATGGAACAACTACTGCCACAGTATTAGCTCAAGCAATGGTGAAAGAGGGCCTTCGCAATCTTGCTGCAGGTGCTCAACCAATGGAGCTTAAATACGGAATTGAGCAAGCAGTATCGGCAATAACTGAGGCGCTGCGGAAAAACTCAACAGCGGTTAGCGGAAAATCTCAGATTGCAGATGTTGCAACCATCTCTGCTCAGGACAAAGCTATTGGTGATTTAATCGCTGAGGCAATGGACAAGGTTGGCAAAGATGGCGTAATCACAGTTGAGGAGTCATCTACAACTGGGCTTGAGCTTGAGTTCACTGAGGGTATGCAATTTGATAAGGGTTATATCTCTCCTTACTTTGTTACCGATTCAGATCGTATGGAGACTGTTCTAGAAGATGCTTTTATTCTTATCTCTGGACAGAAGATCTCAGCACTAAGTGAGATTTTGCCAGTGCTAGAAAAGGTTGCCCAAGCAAGCAAACCACTTTTGATTATCGCCGAAGATGTTGAAGGTGAAGCACTTTCAACTTTGGTTGTTAACCGCATGCGCGGCACATTTGCCTCAGCTGCTGTGAAAGCACCCGGCTTTGGTGATCGCCGAAAAGCGATGTTGCAAGATATTGCAATCCTTACCGGCGGACAGGTTATCTCTGCGGAGGTTGGCTTAAAGCTTGAGCAAATTGATATCGGAATGCTTGGTAAAGCACGTCGAATCGTTATTACAAAGGATGCCACCACAATTGTGGATGGTGCCGGTAATAAGACTGATGTGGCAGCTCGAGTAACTGAGATTCGCCGGGAGATCGAAAACACTGACTCTGATTGGGATCGCGAAAAACTACAAGAGCGAGTGGCAAAACTTGCTGGAGGAGTTTGTGTAATCAAAGTTGGGGCCCACACTGAGGTTGAGTTGAAAGAGAAGAAGCACCGTCTTGAAGATGCTATCTCTGCAACAAGAGCTGCAGTTGAAGAGGGGATTGTGGTTGGTGGTGGTGCGGCATTAGTTCATGCAGCAGCAGCACTTGAAAACGATTTAGGTTTTGAAGGCGATCGTGCAGTTGGTGTGCGCTTAGTCCGTAAAGCCTGCGATGAACCACTACGTTGGATTGCCGAAAATGCTGGTCAAGAAGGTTATGTTGTAGTTTCAAAGGTTCGCACCATGAAGCCTAATGAGGGTTTCAACGCCTACTCTGAGACTTATACAGATCTTGTAAAAGAGGGTGTAATTGATCCAGTTAAAGTAACTAGATCAGCATTAGCCAATGCTGCATCAATTGCTGCAATGTTTATTACTACTGAAGCCTTAGTCTTTGAAACTCCAGAGGAGAAAAAGGAAGAGGCAGCAGGTCATGGCCACTCACATGGCGCAGGTGGGCACTCTCACTAAAGGAATTTAATCACGAGGCCTTGTTCTCAAAGTAACTGCAATCGATTAACATCAATCGGTGAAAGTTACAACGCTAACCGTTGATTGCGGTGGCACTGGGATCAAGGCCTCTGTGCTTGATAAAACTGGAAAAGTTTTAATCGATTTCCCGTATTTAAAAACTCCCTATCCGCTTTCACCGAGCAAGTTAATTGAAATCATTCAAGATTTTGTAAAAGCTGATCCACGAATTAAGCGCGTAACTGTTGGTCTTCCAGGAATGATTAGAAATGGCAAAGTTGTAGTAATTCCACATTACATCAATACCAATGGGCCAAGGAGTTCGATTGATCCAATCCTAAAAAAGGCTTGGTATGGCTTTGATATGCAATCTGTATTGCAAAAGCGATTAAAGCTTGCCACCTTGGTTTTAAATGATGCTGAGGTGCATGCAGCTGCAGTTATTGAAGGCAAAGGCTTAGAGACAGTTTTAACCTTTGGCACTGGCTTAGGTAGTGCGATATTTAGTAATGGCATACTCGCTCCACATCTTGAGATCTCTCACGCCACAATTAGATATGGCAAATCAATTGATACCTGGATTGGTGAACAAGCCAGAAGACGAATGGGAAATCAACTTTGGTCAAGGCGGGTTAAGAGTTTGATTCAAGAGTTATATCCGATGATTATTTGGGATAAGTTATATATCGGTGGCGGAAATGCACAGCGCATTAGTAAATCAGCACTAAAAAGTTTTGATTACAAAGTTAAGATAATTCCAAACTCAGCTGGAGTAACTGGTGGGGTTAAAGCCTGGGACTTACTGGGCTAGATTTCATTAGATAAGTATTAAGCAGATACGATTGGCGATATGTCCGATATTGAATTAGGCCCTGGCAAACGTGCACGAGCTGCATACTCATTTGATGATATTGCTATTGTGCCATCAAGGCGAACCCGAGATCCAGAAGAGGTTTCAATCGCCTGGCAAATAGATGCATATAAATTTGATTTACCTTTTATCGCAGCACCAATGGATTCGGTGGTCTCACCAGCGACTGCAATTGCAATTGGTAAGGCTGGTGGATTGGGAGTTTTAAATTTAGAAGGTATTTGGACGAGGTATGAGGATGCTGAAAAACAATTAGCAGCCATGGCGAAGTTAAGTGGTGATGAAGCAATAAAGAAAATGCAGGAAATTTACTCATCTCCAATTCAGCCAACCTTAATTAAAGAGCGAATCGCACAGATAAGAGCTGCAGGGGTAACTGTGGCCGGAGCACTCTCACCTCAGCGTACAGCCGAGTTTCATAAAGCAGTATTAGATGCTGGCGTGGACATATTTGTAATTAGAGGAACTACTGTTTCAGCTGAACATGTCTCAGATCAAACAGCACCATTAAATTTAAAGAAATTTATTTATGAGTTAGATGTACCTGTAATAGTCGGTGGTTGCGCAACAGCCCAAGGTGCGTTGCACTTAATGAGATCGGGTGCGGCTGGAGTCCTAGTTGGATTTGGCGGTGGATCAGCTCACACAACTAAAAAAGTATTGGGAATTTCTGTCCCAATGGCATCGGCAGTAGCTGAGGTTGCATCTGCAAGGCGTGATTATTTAGAGGAGTCTGGTGGACGTTATGTTCATGTAATTGCCGATGGTTCAGTTGGCTCTAGTGGTGAGATTGCTAAAGCTGTTGCATGTGGTGCTGATGCAGTAATGATGGGCTCACCACTTGCTAAGGCAAGTGAAGCACCTGGTAAAGGATGGCACTGGGGCTTGGAGGCACATCATGCACAATTACCCCGCGGCAACAGAGTACAGGTTGGCACAGTTGGCACCCTTGCTGAGGTTTTAACTGGACCATCTCACACATCAGATGGATCAATGAATCTATTTGGCGCATTACGTCGTTCAATGGCAACCTGTGGTTATTCAGAGTTAAAGGAGTTCCAACGGGTTGAGGTTGTAGTTCAGTCTTAGTTTCCTGCTGTGAAAAGACTTAAAGTTAGATTGTAAGTAGCCTTAATTTAAGAATTTGGTTTGGGATCTTACAATTGTTGATTAAACTTCACATATGCAAAAAGTCATAAAAGTAATCACAACCTCAACTTTACTTATGATTTGCGCAATCAATTTTCCGGCGATTGCAACTGCTGCGCCAATTAAGAAGCCAGCTGCGGTGATTTGTAAACCAACCTCTGCAAAGGCGCATACCGTTAAAAACATAACTCCACCAGAGGTAAAGCCACCATTTAGGAATAGAACCTTCACATTAACAACAAATTGTGGCGAAATTGTTATTCAAGCAAATGCAAAGAGTGCCCCGATTACTGTGACTGCGTTAGCCGCTCTAGCAAATGGTGGCTTTTATAACAAAACTTTGTGCCATCGATTAGTAACTGATGAGATTTATGTTTTGCAATGTGGTGATCCAACCGGCACAGGTAAAGGTGGGCCGAATTTTAGTTATCGAGATGAAAACCTCCCTCAAGCTGTCTTGGCAAACTACCCTGCTGGCACAGTAGCAATGGCAAATAATGGCGCTAATACAAATGGTAGTCAGTTCTTTATTGTCTATGAAGACACCTCAATGGAGCCAAATTACACAATTTGGGGAAAAGTTGTTAAGGGTCTTGAAATTGTTAAGGCGATCGCAAAAGATGGCGTGATAGATGGATCAACAAAGGGGTTTCCTAAGCAAACAATTGCAATTGAAAGAGTAAAAGTTCGTTAATTTGTATTTACTACTTTAAAAACTTCAGCGATGCTTCCAGCAGGTAGATTATTGGCTTGGGCATTTCGCTCTCCCCACTCGCGCACCATGCTTTCCAAATTTTCATTATGCGCAGTTTGGCTAACATGAGCATTTAAAGCTTTCATTTTTTTATCAAAAGTTGATGTGATATCAATAAAGTGATCAGGGTTTTGAGTGGACATAACCCAAACCTCCTTTACACGCCAAGGTTGCAAGCCTTCATTTTTTAATAGATCCTCAAAAGCAAAGGCATTTCGAGAGTCTGGATAAACCGCTTGGATTGCAGCTTCACCAGCCGCCATATGATCTGGATGTGAGGCAAACAATCGATCCCAATTTCGATCAGGGGATTGAATTACCATGCGATCAGGTTTTGAAATTCTAATTTGACGGACAATATCTTTTCTAAGCTCAATAGTTGGCACAAGCCAGCCATCTCGATAATTTAAAAAGGTTATATCGGTAACTCCTACCGCTAACCCAGCCTCACGCTGTTCCCGTTGACGGATCTTCGGCATTTCATCTCGTGGCACTGTTGGATCTTCGCCACCTTGATCGCCATTTGTGCAGATGCAGTATGAAACTTTGATTCCCTTTTCACTCCACAGTGCAATCGTTCCAGCTGCACCAAAATCACAGTCATCAGGGTGTGCTGTAACTACAAGTACTCGTTCAATCTCACTGTCATCTATTGGAGGCATCAGTAGCAAGATTACCGCAGCAAATACCTGTGTCTTACCCACCGATAGACTTGGCAATATGTCTGCACTTATCGAGGGATTAAATCCTCAGCAATTGGCAGCGGTAAAGCATGAGGGCACACCACTTTTGGTAGTGGCAGGTGCCGGCTCGGGTAAAACTAGAGTTTTAACTAGACGTATTGCCTACTTATTAGCGGAGCGAAATGTTGCACCTTATGAGGTGCTGGCAATTACTTTTACAAATAAAGCTGCTGGTGAGATGAAGGAGCGGGTTGCACAATTAGTAGGCGATCGAGCAAAACTTATGTGGGTATCCACCTTCCACTCTGCCTGCGTTCGAATTCTTCGCAAAGAGGCCTCCTTACTCGGATATACAAATTCATTCACCATTTACGATCAAAGCGATTCCTTGCGGCTGATAACCATAGTTATGCGTGACTTAAATCTTGATGCAAAAAGATATGCGCCGAGAGCGGTTGCAGCTTTAATCTCGCAAGCAAAAAATGAATTGCTTGGACCAGCTGATTATTTAAATCAAAGTAAAGATCAATTTCAAGAGATTGTTGCTCAAGTTTTTGCAATTTATCAAAAGCGATTAACTGCTGCCAACTCCATGGATTTTGACGATCTAATTGCAAAAACAGTTGAAGTATTACAGCGACATCCTGAGGTTAGAGCAAAGTATCGATCACGTTTTAAACACATCTTGGTAGATGAGTATCAGGATACTAATCATGCCCAGTATGTACTTATTAAAGAGTTAGTGGGTAATGATCGTGATGGTCTAGTACCTGCAGAGCTGTGTGTTGTCGGAGATGCTGATCAATCTATCTACGCATTTCGCGGCGCTAATATTAGAAACATATTGCAATTTGAGGCTGATTATCCAAATGCAAAAACTATTCTGTTAGAACAAAATTATCGGTCAACTCAAAATATTTTAAGCGCTGCAAATGCAGTGATTTCAAATAATGAGGGGCGAAAAGAGAAAAATCTTTGGTCAGAGGCTGGTTCTGGAGCAATGATTACCGGCTACGTTGCTGAAAGTGAACATGATGAGGCAGATTTTGTAGTGCAGCAGATTGCCAAATTACGAGATTTAGGTAAATCAAATCCTGGAGATACGGCGATCTTTTATCGAACCAATGCTCAATCTCGAGTTTTTGAAGAGGTGTTTATGAGAGTTGGTATTCCATACAAAGTAGTTGGTGGAGTTCGATTTTACGAGAGAAAAGAGATTAAGGATTTTCTTGCTTATTTAAGAGTAATTGTAAATCCTGAGGATGAAGTTTCTCTTCGTAGAATTATTAATACGCCAAAACGTGGGATTGGCGATCGGGCTCTTGATCTACTTGATCTATACGCGCAAGCCAACAACTTAACATTTTGGCAATCTCTTTGTCGGGTAGAAAAAAATCAGGAGATAGCTCAGCGCTCAGCTATAGCCTTAACTGAGTTTGTTAAGTTGATCCAATCATTACAAACTCTAGTAGAGGCAAAAACTAGGCCATCTGTGATCGCCCAAGCCGTACTTGAGCAATCTGGACTATTAACTGAGTTGTTAGATAGCAAAGATCCCCAGGATGAGGTGCGGGTAGAAAACTTAGAGGAGTTAGTAGCGGTTGCTACTGAGTATGAAGAGGGTGAGGTTGATGAGGGCGAGGAGATTTCACTTGTTGGCTTCCTAGAAGATGTTTCATTAGTTGCAGATGCTGACCAAATCCCAGAAGGTGAAGATCATGGTGGATTGGTAACGATGATGACGCTGCACACAGCTAAAGGTTTGGAGTTTCCAACTGTTTTCTTAACCGGTATGGAAGAGGGAATCTTTCCTCACTCTAGAACTTTGGGAGATCCAGATGAGTTACAAGAGGAGCGACGACTTGCCTACGTTGGCTTGACTAGAGCGCGCGAGAATTTGTTTATTACTAGAGCGGAGTATCGATCCTCATGGGGGGCACCTAATTACAATGCAGCTTCTAGATTTTTAAGTGAGATTCCAGATTCAGTTATTGAATGGAATCAAGTGCAAGAAAAGATCTCACCAGTTAAGTCTTCAATTAGACGTGCATTTGCACCGCCTAAAGCCACAGGCAAAGTTAGTAACACAATGAAACTTGAGGCTGGCGAGCGAGTCTCCCATGACACTTTCGGCCTTGGAACAGTTGTTTCAGTAAGTGGTGAAGGCGATAGAGCTGAAGCAACCATTGATTTTGGCTCATTTGGCGAGAAGCGACTCTTGCTTAGATATGCCCCGGTTGAGAAATTATAAATTTATTAGCAATTTCATTACTATTACCACCTTGCCGAAATTAATGATTGATCGGGGATAATTAATTGGATCTATTTGAGTACCAAGCTCGTGATCTTTTTGAAGCACACCAAATTCCAGTATTAGCAGGAGCAGTAGCAACCACTCCGGATCAAGCACAGGCAGCAGCAGCCAAAATGGGTGGCAAAGTTGTAGTGAAGGCTCAAGTAAAGGTTGGTGGCCGAGGAAAAGCTGGTGGTGTCAAGCTTGCCGAAAATGCTGATGATGCAAAAGCAAAAGCTGCAGCAATTCTTGGGATGGATATAAAGGGCCATACCGTAAATAAAGTCATGATTGCCCAAGCAGCACCTATTGAGTCTGAGTACTACTTAGCAATTTTGTTGGATCGAGCAAATCGAAATTTCTTGGTGATGGCCTCAGTGGCAGGTGGAATGGAGATTGAAGAGGTCGCTCATAAAACACCTGAGAAGTTAGCCAAAGTAGGCATAAATCCAAACATTGGAATTGATAAAGCTAAAGCACTAGAAATTGCAAAGGGTGGTCAATTTCCAGCAGATGTAATTGAGCAAGTTGCCGATGTTTTAGTTAAATTGTGGCAAGCATTCATTAAAGAGGATGCGACTTTAATGGAGATTAATCCATTAGTTAAGACTTCAGATGGCAAAGTTATTGCATTAGATGGCAAGGTTACTTTAGATGACAACTCTACTTTCCGACATCCTGAGCATGAGCAACTGGTTGATCATGCTTCAACAAATCCATTAGAGAAGTTGGCTAAAGAAAAGGATCTTAACTACGTAAAACTAGAGGGCCAGGTAGGAATTATTGGAAATGGTGCCGGTCTAGTTATGAGCACATTAGATGTGGTGGCTTATGCAGGTGAAAAATATGGCGTTAAGCCAGCTAATTTTCTAGATATTGGTGGCGGTGCATCTGCAGAGGTTATGGCAAACGGTCTATCAATCATTTTAGGAGACTCTGATGTTAAGAGCGTCTTTGTAAATGTTTTTGGTGGAATTACCGCGTGTGATGCCGTTGCGAATGGAATTGTGCAAGCACTTGATATGTTGGGCAGCAAAGCAACTAAACCAATAGTCGTGCGGCTAGATGGAAATAATGTTGAGTTAGGCCGCAAAATATTAAATGAAGCAAATCATCCTCTTGTTCAACAGCTTGAAACTATGGATGGGGCAGCAGCAAAAGCAGCGGAATTGGCGGGCAAGTAATGGCAATTTTTGTTAATGAACATACCAAAGTGATTGTTCAAGGTATGACTGGCTCTGAAGGAACTAAACACACTAAGCGAATGCTTAAAGCTGGCACCAAAATTGTTGGTGGCGTAACCCCTGGTAAGGGTGGGCAAACTGTCGATATGGATGGGCAAATTATCCCAGTCTTTAACTCCGTATCTGAAGCAATGGGTGCAACTGGTGCAAATGCATCTGTGGTGTTTGTGCCACCTAAGTTTGCAAAAGCTGCAGTTATAGATGCAATTGATGCTGCAATGCCATTGGTGGTTGTGATTACTGAAGGAATTCCAGTTCATGATGTTGCTGCTTTTTATGCTTACTCAGTAAGTAAAGGCAAGACACAAATACTTGGACCAAACTGTCCAGGAATTATCAGCCCAGGAAAGACAAATCTAGGAATTATTCCAGCTGACATAACAGGGCCAGGAAAAATTGGCTTGGTTTCAAAGTCGGGAACTCTTACCTATCAAATGATGTTTGAGTTAAGGGATTTTGGATTTACTACCGCAGTAGGTATCGGTGGAGATCCAATTATTGGCACTACACACATTGATTGTTTAAGAGCTTTCCAAGATGATCCTGAAACTAAGGCAATAGTAATGATTGGTGAGATAGGCGGCGATGCCGAGGAGCGCGCAGCACAGTTCATAAAAGAGTATGTAACTAAACCTGTTGTTGGTTATGTAGCAGGCTTTACAGCACCTGAGGGCAAAACAATGGGTCACGCTGGTGCAATTGTCTCAGGATCATCTGGCACAGCAGCAGCAAAGAAAGAAGCTTTAGAGGCTGTCGGTGTTGCGGTTGGTAAAACACCAAGTGAAACCGCTAACTTGATGCGCAAGATATTGAATGGGTAAATCGCAGATAGGAAAATAATGGTTGCGCGTAGATTTTTGATCTCGCTGCAACAGGTGATCAGATCAGTACTAATAATCTTGTTCCCATTAGCCTTTATTACTTTATTTGCCTGGGCAACAGCCGGAAGCACCTATGGAAGTACCGCTGATCCGATGCGAGCAGCGGTCTGGCTCTGGCTTGGCGCACACCTAGCACCATTTAATATCACCAGCAATGAGGTTTCAGGCTATCTCTCTTATTTACCACTCGGAGCCGCCATCTTGCCATGGCTAAGCATGCGAGTTGGCTATCGAAGAGTTTTAGATCAGCTTGAGAATAAAAAAGTAAGCCGTGCTTATTTTGTTTTAACCTACATACTTGTTTATACATTGCTGGCATTTGTTTCCTCAAATTCTCAAGTTTCCATAGATTGGTCAAGAGGATTAGTTGTTTTATTTGTACTGCTTTTATTAGCCACTACCTCTACTAATTTTCAAGCCTTAATAAAATTACCTGTTTATATGTTTTTAATTATTCTTGGTTTATCTGGCCTAATATTTTCTATCTCACTTTTACTGAATTTTTCAATAGCAAAAAACTTAACTGTTGTGTTACACCCAGGAATCATTGGCGGGTTATTGCTGCTAGTTTTACAGATTTTATATCTGCCCAATCTTTTCGTGGCTACTTTTAGTTACATTTCTGGTGCTGGCTTCTCATTAGGAACTGATACCGAGATCACACCATTTGTTTTTAATCTACGAGAGATTCCAGCAATTCCAGCATTAGCAGCACTTCCAGCCAATGAGTATCCATGGGTGGTAATTTTCTCACTGGTAATAGTTGTTTATTCACTAATTAACTTAAATAAAATAAATAAACTTCAAATAGATGATAAAAGCAAAAAGCAGTTAGCACTTAGATTTTTACTTTTCTCAGTTTTAGGATCCGCCTTACTCGCTTTTATCTCTTCCGGATCGCTGATCTCTGCAAATATGAACCCAGTTGGCGTAAATCCATTACGAATTAGTGCAATTGTGTTTGCCCATATAACAATTACTTATTTGCTGATGCTTTTACTTCCGAAATTGTTTAAGAAGAAAAGTAATCAGAGTAGGCTTGAACCATGACCGCAAAGATTATGGATGGCAAGGCCTTTGCTAAAGAGGTTAGGTTTGAACTTAAAAAACAGATCTCTTCTCTTTCTAAACCGGTTGGATTAGGAACAATTTTAGTAGGTGATGATCCAGGATCAATTGCCTATGTTGAGGGCAAGCATCGCGATTGTGCTGAAGTAGGGATTAAATCAATAAAGGTAAATCTGCCAACATCTTCTTCAACTGATGAGGTTATCTCGGCAGTAGAGAAGTTAAACAATGATCCACTTTGTACTGGATTTATAGTGCAATTACCTCTGCCAAAAGCGGTAGATACCCAGAAAGTATTAGCAGCGATCAAGCCATCAAAGGATGCGGATGGATTGGCTCCAACTAATTTAGGAAACTTGGTATTGGGGTTTAACTCCATCACACCTTGCACCCCACTTGCAGTAGTGGCTTTGCTTGAAAAGTACAAAGTAAATCTATCTGGCCAAGAGGTGTTAATTATTGGCCGAGGAACCACTGTAGGTAGGCCTTTATCTATTTTGCTATCCCAGAAAGCTCACAACGCCACCGTCACAGTTGCTCATTCAGCAACCAAAAATCTGAGTAAATTATTGCAATCTGCCGATGTAGTTATCTCTGCAATTGGATCTGCACATTTGTTAAAGCCTGCAATGTTCAAAAAAGGTGCAGTAGTGGTAGATGTCGGAATTACTAGAGTAGGTAATCAACTTCTTGGCGACATCGATCCAGAGGTTATGAATATTGCCTCACTCTTTGCACCAATGCCAGGTGGTATAGGTCCTGTCACCAGAGTGATGTTGCTTAAAAATCTTATCCAGTTAGCCAATCATGAAAGATAGTTTTACTCTAGATCAGGTCAGAAGACTGTCGCTGCTTGTAGTGGTAATTGGATTAATTATCGGAATTAGCGGCGCGGTAAGAACTGGTTCGATAATTTTATCGCTGGGAGCTAGCGCATTCTCTTTGGCCAGATACTCACAGCAAAAGGTAAAGCGAAATATTGAATTGATACTGCCAATTATGATCTGCATCATGTTATTTGGATTAGCCCTTTCCCTGCCCAACGCTAGGTAATCTTGCGGATTTAGTTGATTGGGCCAAGATCAGTAATATTGGCCATCAAGCGCGAAAGGATCCAATGAGTAGATCTGGGAAAGTAACTGTTGTGGGGGCTGGGTTTTATGGATCTACAACCGCACTACGACTAGCTGAGTATGATGTTTTTGAAACAGTAGTGTTAACCGATATTTTAGAAGGCAAATCTGAGGGTTTAGCACTAGATATTAATCAATCAAGATCTATCGAAAGTTTTGAAACCAAAGTAATTGGTGCCACCACCACAGCTGATGGCGCCGGGTATGAAAAAACTGCAAACTCCGATGTTGTGGTAATTACTGCAGGCTTGCCAAGAAAGCCAGGTATGAGCCGAATGGATTTAATTGGCGTAAATGCTGGCATAGTCAGAGGGGTAGCTGAAAATATTGCAAAGCACTCACCAAATGCGGTGATCATTGTTGTTTCTAATCCACTAGATGAAATGACTGCACTTGCTCAGATTGCAACCAAATTCTCATATAACAAGGTTATGGGTCAGGCTGGCATGTTAGATACTGCACGATTTACTAATTTTGTTGCTGAAAAGTGTGGAGTACCAACTGCTTCAGTAAAAACATTAACTCTTGGTTCCCATGGTGAAACCATGGTGCCGGTCCCAAGTAGGTGCACAGTAAATGGCAAACCACTTGCAGATGTTCTATCTGCTGATGAGATAAAAGATTTAGTAGACCGAACTAGAAATGGTGGCGCTGAGATTGTGGCGCTACTTAAAACTGGATCTGCCTATTACGCTCCATCTGCAGCGGCTGCTCGAATGGCTAAGGCAGTAATTACTGATTCAAATGAAGTAATGCCGGTATGCGCATGGGTAAATGGTGAGTATGGAATCTCTGGTGTTTATTTGGGCGTAGAGGCACAGATTGGTAAAAACGGTGTCAACAAAGTAATAGAAACCAAGCTCACATCAGATGAGCTAACTTCCTTAAAAGCTGCGGCAGAGGCGGTCCGAACAAAACAAGCAGATGTTAAAGATCTATAAGCTGAGGAGATAAGTTATGAATAAGATCAAAGTAGAGGGCACAGTAGTTGAATTAGATGGCGATGAGATGACTCGTATCATCTGGCAGTTCATCAAAGACTCTTTGATCTTGCCATACCTAGACATAAATCTTGAGTACTACGACCTTGGAATTGAGTATCGGGATAAGACTGATGATCAGGTAACCATTGACTCTGCTCATGCAATTCAAAAACATGGAGTAGGTGTTAAGTGCGCAACTATCACGCCAGATGAGGCTCGAGTTGAAGAGTTTAAATTAAAGAAGATGTGGAAATCACCAAATGGAACTATTCGCAACATTTTAGGTGGTGTAATTTTCCGTGAACCAATCATTATTAAAAATGTACCTAGATTAATTCCGCACTGGACCAAACCTATTGTGATTGGCCGCCATGCATTTGGAGATCAGTACCGAGCCACAGATTTCAAGGTTCCAGGCCCAGGCAAGTTAACCGTGACTTTTACGCCAACTGATGGCTCAAAGCCAATGGAGTTTAATGTTTTTGATTTTCCATCCTCAGGTGTTGCGATGGCTATGTACAACCTTGATGAATCAATTCGAGATTTCGCCCGGGCATCTTTTAACTATGGCTTGATTAGAAAATACCCAGTATTTTTGTCCACCAAAAATACAATTCTCAAAGCCTACGATGGTCGATTCAAAGATATCTTTGCTGAAGTTTTTGAGAAAGAATTTAAAGCAGATTTTGCTAAGAATAACCTTGAGTATGATCATCGATTAATTGATGACATGGTTGCCACCTCACTTCGTTGGGAGGGTGGTTACATCTGGGCGTGTAAGAATTATGACGGTGATGTTCAATCAGACACCGTTGCACAAGGTTATGGATCATTAGGTTTGATGACATCGGTTCTAATGACACCAGATGGTAAAACTGTTGAAGCCGAGGCAGCGCATGGAACTGTTACTCGCCATTATCGTGATCACCAAGCAGGAAAAGCAACCTCAACAAACCCTATTGCATCAATTTTTGCTTGGACCCAAGGCTTAGCTCATCGCGCCAAAGTAGATAACACTCCTAAGGTTGCAGAGTTTGCTAAAACTTTAGAGCGGGTATGTATCGAAACAGTTGAAAGTGGAAAGATGACTAAGGATCTTGCGTTACTTATTAGCCAAGATGCACCTTGGCTGAATACTCAAGAGTTCTTGGCAGCAATTGATGATAATTTGAAGAAGGCAATGGCTTAGACCTTTAATAAAAAAAGCCCCACTCCAAACGAGTGGGGCTTTTTGATTTTAATTCTTAATTCAATCTCTTGCCACTGGATGCATCAAAGAGGTGTACTACATCTGGATTAACGCCAACGGTAACTGTTTGACCAGGCTTAGGTGGATTCTTTGGATCCCATCTAATGATTACCTGTCCTAGCTCCTCGGTAGTGTTGGCAAACTTAAGTGATTTATCAACTGGCTTGCCATAAACAAATGCATCAGCACCAAGCTCTTCAACCACCTCAACTGCCACCTCAAAGCCGGTAGCTGCTGGTACAAAGCCCTCTGGTCTAATACCAACTGTTACAGATGAGCCACCAGATGCTGGTACTGAAATTGCTAGATTTCCAAGCATTGCTTTGCCACCTACAACTGGTGCAGTCAATAGATTCATAGCAGGGGAGCCAATAAATCCAGCCACAAATGCATTTTGTGGTTTTTCATAAAGATTTCTAGGAGTATCAACCTGTTGTAGTAAACCATCCTTAAGCACAGCTACTCGATCACCCATTGTCATCGCTTCTACCTGGTCATGGGTTACATAAACAGTTGTGATGCCAAGTCTGCGTTGTAGTGCTGCAATTTGGGTACGGGTAGCAACGCGAAGCTTCGCATCTAAGTTTGATAATGGCTCATCCATCAAGAAGACCTGTGGTTCGCGAACAATTGCTCGACCCATAGCAACTCGCTGACGTTGTCCACCAGATAGCGCTTTAGGTTTGCGATCTAAGTAATCTTCTAAATCTAATAATTTAGCCGCCTCTAATACTCTTCTTTGGCGCTCTTCCTTTGCTACACCTGCAATCTTTAATGCAAATCCCATATTTTCAGCAACTGACATGTGTGGGTATAAGGCGTAGGACTGAAAGACCATTGCAATATCACGATCTTTAGGTGCAACATTTGTTACATCTTTATCACCGATTCGAATTGATCCAGTATCGATCTCCTCTAATCCAGCTAACATTCTTAGCGAGGTTGATTTACCACAACCAGATGGTCCAACTAAAACTAGAAACTCACCATCATTTACGGTTAGATCTAATTTATCTACTGCAGGTTTTGTAGTTCCCGGATAGATTCGGGATGCTTGCGAGAATACAACTGATGCCATGGTTCTTTACTCCTCCTCCGGGCAGGTACGTGCCCGACGATCCGTTGGATGAAGGTCTCACGGTTGTGAGAGTTGGCAAAGGTTACGACAGATTGGCAAAAAAGGGGAAGGGGCGCAGTTTTTGCGCTCACAGGGCCGGTGAAGTGCGCAGTTAGATACCATTGGAGATATGGCTGAAGGTGCGTTACTAAGCATTGCAATAGTTTTAGGCCTAATTGCGCTGGGCGGAATCTTCGTCGCCGCTGAGATCGCTCTTATCTCCCTGCGTGACTCTCAAATCAAGCAGATATCAGGTAAGGGCAAAGGTGGCGCTCGAGTCGCATCCCTAACTAGTAACCCAAATCGATTCTTAGCTGCAGTCCAGGTAGGAATCACTTTATGTGGTTTTTTATCTGCTGCCTTGGGGGCAGAGAGGTTAGGTGTTTATGTAATCCCAAGATTGGAATCACTTGGGCTTAGTGCAGCAAGCAGTGAGATCATCTCAATTATCGCAATCACCCTAGTAATTGTTTATATATCTCTAGTTTTTGGTGAGTTAGTTCCGAAGCGATTGGCTCTATATAAAACGGAGAGTATTGCACTCGCTACTGCAACAATTGTTGATCGCGTTGCCATAATTTTTAAACCAGTTATTTGGCTTTTGTCACGATCAACAGATCTAATTGTAAGAGTATTCGGAATTACCTCAAAGAGTGAAAGAAATCAGATATCTGATATTGAGTTAATGGAGCTAGTAAGTGGGCATGCAGATTTAACTAAAGAAGAGCGAGAGATCGTTGAAGAGGTATTTAATACTAGCGATCGATTACTCCATGAGGTGATGGTGCCAAGAACTGAGGTAGATTTCCTAGATGCCTCATTGAGTATCTCTGATGCTCGGAAACTTGCAGTAGAACTTGCTCACTCACGTTATCCAGTTGTAAGAGGAAGTAGTGATGAGGTTATTGGATTCTTACATGTTAGGGATCTACTAAATCCTAAGTTAGATGATACCCAGATAACTATTATGGAGATTGTTCGTAATGTAATTTTCTTGCCTGGAACTAAGGGTGTGTTGCCGGCATTAACTGAGATGCGTAGTAAGCGCCAACATATTGCAATTGTGTTGGATGAGTACGGTGGCACTGATGGCATAGTGACTTTAGAGAATCTAGTTGAGTGTTTAATTGGTGAAATTCAAGATGAGTATGATGGTCATGAAACCCAGCCAAATTTGCAGCAACGCACAGGTGAAATAGAGATTGATGGCTTAATCTCACTGGAGGATTTACAAGACCAAACCGGTATACAACTACCGGAGGGTCCATATGAAACGGTGAGTGGTTTTGTGATGCACAAGCTGGGTCGGATTGCACAGGTAAATGATGTGGTTCGCATTGACCATGCCCGCTTTACAATTATCAGCATGAGTGGCAAACGGGTAGGACAACTACTACTTGCCAGAGATGAAGTGAAAAAGTGAGCAAAAAACGAGTTTTATCTGGAATTCAACCAACCCATGACTCTTTTCATCTCGGCAACTACCTCGGTGCCATCAAACAATGGGTGGAGTTACAAAGAGAGCATGATGCTTTTTACTGCGTTGTTGATCTGCACGCTTTAACTGTTGAAACCGATCCAAAGTTATTGGAAAAACGCACCCTTTTGTCGGCAGCCCAATTAATTGCTATCGGTGTAGACCCAAAGCTTTGTACATTATTTATTCAATCCCATGTGCCTGCTCACAACCAATTAGCTTGGGTGCTGGAGTGCATTACCGGTTTTGGTGAGGCCGGCCGTATGACACAATTTAAAGACAAGTCACAAAAAGGTGGGGCTGATCGAACTAATGTAGGACTGTTCACATATCCAATCTTGCAGGCAGCAGATATCTTGCTTTATCAGGCAGATTTTGTGCCCGTTGGTGAAGATCAACGACAGCACATTGAGTTAACTAGAGATTTAGGTCAGAGATTCAACAGTAAGTATAAAGAAGTATTTAATATTCCAGCTGCTCAAATTATTAAGTCGCTGGCAAAAATTAATGATTTGCAAGATCCGAATTCAAAAATGAGTAAATCAGCGGCCTCAATGGCGGGAGTAATAGAACTTCTAGATTCACCTGATGTAACAATTAAGAAGTTTAAGTCAAGTGTTACCGATGCTGGCAAAGAGATTAAATTTGACGAGAAAGAAAAGCCAGGTATTTCAAACTTACTAACGATTCACTCGGCATTTTCTGGTAAATCTATTAAAGACATTGAAAGTGAATTTGCTGGCAAAGGTTATGGTGATTTTAAATTACAAGTTGCCGAAATTGTAGTAGAGGCATTAAATCCAATTCGAAGCCGTACTTTGGAATTGATGGATGACAAGACTGAGTTACTCAAACTGCTAAAAGCTGGTTCAGAAAAAGCAAATCAGGTAGCAACTAAGACATTAGCTGATGTTTATTCCGCCTTGGGTCTTATTGCAAATGGCTAAGCGATTTCTACTCTTATCACTCATCCTCACCCTATTTCCTACTGCAATAAACCAGAGTTCATCTGCAGCAGAACCGAAGCGAATTGCAATTGCTTATGAGGTTGGCGGCAGGGGAGATAATGGCATTAATGATTTAGCGGCCAAAGGCTTAGAGCGAGCAATAAAGAAACACAATATTTCTCGGCTGGATGTGCGAGAGCAGATTACTGATGGCAGTTTAGGTGATCGAATAACCAGAGTTAGATTTTTAGCTCGAAATAAATACCAACTCATCATCTGTGTTGGTGCAGCATATGCCGACACTGTACGTCGAATCTCAAATGAGTTTCCAAATACTCAATTTGCAATTATTGATGATGAGTCTGTAGCGATGACAAATGTTTCTAACCTGTCATTTGCCACCCATGAGGGGGTATATCTTGCCGGCGCTGCACTTGCGGTAAGAAGTAAAAGTGGAAAAATTGGATTTATCGCAGATAAATCAGATCCGATTGCCGCTAACTACGCCGCGGTATTTGCAAGAGGAGCAGCAGCTGGTAGCTCCAAAGTTAAGGTAACAACTAAATTATTAGATACAAATTTTGATACTGAGATTAGGGCTCAGGTTAATGCTGGAGTTGATCAAATCTTCTCAACCTGGTCAAAATCTGATGAGGTCATCTCCAATATTGCTAGCCTAAATAGAGCAAGTACACCAATCTTAATTTCAGGTCTGCTACCTGAGCAGTACTTTCTAAATTTTTCAGCGGGTAAGAAAAATCAGTACCTTGTAGTGCAAAAACGTTTTGATTTAGCAGTTGAGCAGATAATTGCAGCTGAGTTAGCGAATAAAAATATCTTAGAAATTTTAGATGGTAAAAAAGGAATTTACGGTCACAGGTACAACCTCAAAGATGGTGGTGTAACTGTCAAAACAGTCACAGGCCAGGCTTTTTCCGCTCGAGTCCAAACCATCTCAGCAAACTTAAAGGCGGGGCGGGTTAAAAACCTCTTCGGCTCTTAAATTCGGTAAAAAGTTTAAACTCTCTAGTTAGAGTTTAAAGTAATCTAAAGAAATCGTAATCAATCCAAGTTGAGAGCCTGTCTTGCATGCTCAGCCTGCACCGATAGGGTCAGCACACCACCAACCCCCATCTTTATTGGGTCTAAGTCCTAGGGAGGGATTTTGAAAAGAGCAAATAAAGTCGTAGTAGCTATTGCAGCTGCTTCGCTAATTTCATCAGTAGCAATTTCACCGGCTGCTAATGCTGCAACCAAGCAAAAGGTTTGCGTAGCACTAGATACCGCTGGAATTAATGACAAGTCTTTTAACCAAACTTCATATGAAGGTGCCAAGCGTGCTTTGAAAGCTGGCT
>JACCDL010916980.1_pt1 | contig 37074 bp, 30 predicted proteins | sample 7441931 | NCBI WGS metagenome assembly JACCDL01 (sample SAMN15323437, study PRJNA562643) | freshwater metagenome | isolation source: river surface water | place: USA:Blue River Watershed | collected 2017-08-16 | reverse complement strand
CGGTTGGCACCGGGGTTAATGCCGTGCGCTTCGCGTGCGACATAACTACCCGGTAAAACAGTCACATTATATTCGGCGTAAAGGCGCTTCGCGAATTCGGTATCGCTGATCGTAGCGAGTTTATCGACCTTGGCCCACAGGTAAAAACCTGCGTCGGGCAGCGCTACATCCATGACTTCGGCCAGCATGGGTGTGACCTGATTAAATTTTTGTATGTACTTAGCGCGATTTTCTTCGACATGCGTTTCATCATTCCAGGCCGCGATTGAGGCGGATTGTATGGATGGACTCATGGCGCTACCGTGATAGGTGCGATACAGCAAAAACTTTTGCAAAATGCCAGCATCACCTGCCACAAAGCCTGAGCGCATACCGGGTACGTTGGAGCGCTTAGACAAACTGGAAAAAGTAATCAGTCGGTCGTATTTGCGGCCGAGTTTGTGAGCTGCTTCCAGTGCACCTAAGGGACGCTCATTACCAAAATAAATCTCTGAGTAGCATTCATCTGATGCAATTACAAAGCCATGTTTGTCCGATAGTGCGAACAAGGCTTTCCATTCATCGAGCGAAAGAACGGCACCGGTAGGATTGCCCGGCGTGCATACAAACAGTAACTGCACGCGTGGCCACACATCGGCGGGCACCGTAGAAAAATCTGGCGCGAAATTTTTCGCAGGGTCCGAATTCGCAAAGAAAGGCTCGGCACCGGCGAGGTAGGCGGCACCTTCATAGATTTGATAAAACGGATTCGGACAGACCACCACGGCTTTGGCGTAGGGATCAATCACCGCTTGAGCCAATGCGAATAATGCTTCACGCGAGCCATTGACTGGCAACACTTCGCAGGAAGGATCGAGTCGCGGCAGGCGGTAGCGTTGCTCTAACCAACCGCAGATGGCCGCGCGTAGCGCGTCGGAACCGGCGGTGGTGGGATAGCTAGCTAAGCCAGCTAAATTATCGGCGAGTGCCTTTTGTATAAATGCCGGCGTGGGGTGTTTGGGTTCACCAATTCCCAGGCTAATCGGTCGACGCTCGCGGTTAGGCGACACATCGGCGAATAAGCGCCGTAATTTTTCAAAAGGATAAGGTTGTAGCTTTTCCAGTAAGGGATTCACGGCTGGCGCTTTGTGATGTTGATGTTGTGGCAGAGTGATGTCTCAGGCGTGCGGATTATACCGTCCTAACGATTACCGCCACTGGCAAAGGCTTAAAACGATAGAAGAAAGCTTTTTGCTAACAGCTTGCTCATAAGTCCTTGATTTGTATTGACCCTGTTCCTAATCCGGACCTAACACACCCAGACAGTGAAGCAATTTATCAAGCCAGAGACTTGCATGACGCTCGATTTAGGTTTTCATATAAGAACGTTGATGCCTGGTTTTGGTCGGTCGTGAGGGCTTCCAATGTTATGATTACCTACTTGAAGAGATGACCGGGCATTCACTGTCCGGTTTCTGTTTTAAGAGCCGTTTTTACTCTGTGTTTTTCACGTATTAGCGGCCTGTCACCAGCTTTCTTTGCTCAGACTACATGCTAGCGAAGTAAGCTGTTTCTAAATTATCTGATGTATTTACGCTAACAAGTCGATCACGTGCGGTTAACTTCTATAAAACTCTCCGGATTCAAATCTTTTGTTGATCCGACCAATTTTCAGGTGCCCGGTCAGCTGGTGGGTGTGGTTGGGCCAAATGGTTGCGGTAAGTCCAACATCATTGACGCCGTTCGATGGGTACTGGGTGAATCCAAGGCCTCTGAGCTGCGTGGTGAATCCATGCAGGACGTTATTTTTAACGGAACGACGAGTCGCAAGCCTGCGGGTCGCGCGTCGGTAGAGCTGTTGTTTGATAACAGCTTGGGCAAGGCGGCAGGACAGTGGAGTACGTTTGCTGAAATTTCAGTAAAACGCACGCTCACACGTGACGGCACTTCGACCTATTACATCAATAATCAAGCGGTACGTAGACGCGACGTACAAGATATTTTTCTGGGTACCGGTTTAGGACCGCGCGCCTACGCCATTATCGGTCAGGGCATGATTTCGCGAATCATTGAGTCGCGCCCTGAAGAGCTTCGCATCTTCCTGGAAGAAGCTGCGGGTGTATCGAAATACAAAGAGCGTCGCCGCGAAACAGAAAATCGTTTGCAGGACACGCGCGAAAATCTGCAACGTGTAGAAGATATTCTGCGCGAATTGAATGCCAACCTAGAAAAACTACAGAGTCAGGCTGACGTTGCACAAAAATTTAATGTGCTCCAAGGTGAGCAAGAAGAAAAGCAAAAACTTCTGTGGCTGCTTAGAAAAAATGAAGCTCTGCAAGAGCAAGAAAAATTTACGCGCGATATAGAAAAAGCGCAAACCGACCTCGAAGGTCAAACAGCCAAATTACGCCACATCGAGACAGAGTTAGAGCATATGCGACAAGCGCACTATGCAGCGGGCGACCGCATGCATCAGGCGCAGGGCGCGTTGTATCAAACGAATTCTGAAATCGGTAGTCTGGAAGCGCAAATTAAATTTGTGATCGAATCTCGTTCGCGTCTGCAAACGCAACTGAATTCACTCTCAGCACAGCGCGAGCAATGGCAGCGTCAAGGCACACAATTTCAAGATGAGCTGGCTCAATCTGAAGTTGAATTAGAAACGCACGCTGGCAATGTCGCGCAAGCGCAAGAGGCTGTACAGCTTAAAGAAGCAGAAATGCCGGCACTTGAAGAAGCCTGGCGCGCCGCCCAATTAGCGACGACAGAATCGCGTTCGCGCATCATGCAAGTGCAGCAGCGGATTGAATTGGAATCAGCGCATCAGCGCAATGCGTCGAGCATTCTTTCGGGTTTGACTTTGCGTCGCGAACGTCTCACTCAAGAAAAGAGTGGTTTGTCGCAACCTGATACTAGTCATCTCGAAGAACTCAAAGCGCAGGTGCAGGAAAAGCAGGAAGTACTCGAGCAGGCGAATAACGATTTACAGGCAGCACGCATCCGCCAACCAGAGCTTGAAAAAGAGCGCCGCGATGCGCAAGAGCAGACCATTGAGCAAAACGCGAATCACGCGCAGCTCGAATCGCGCTTAGCCACACTCAAGCAATTGCAAGATAAATTGCAAACCGAAGGCAAGGTCGCGCCTTGGTTGCAAAAACATGAGTTGGGCAAATTGCCCCGTTTGTGGCAAAAACTAAACATTGAAGCGGGTTGGGAAACATCGCTTGAATCTGTGCTGCGTGAGCGCACGGGTGCGTTGGAGGTATCGAATTTAGATTGGGCTAAAGCCTTCTTTACTGATTCTCCGCCTGCCAAGTTGTCGTTGTTTTCGCTGTCTGGAACGGCAAACAATGATGACACCTCACCCGCGGGTCTGAAGCCCCTGATCTCGATTATGCAAATCAGCGATCCTGGTTTGCGCGCACTGATGCAAGATTGGTTGCATGACGTTTATGTGGCTGATGATGCAGGTGCGGCTTTAGCAGATCGTTCTAAACTTCCTGCAGGTGGTTGTTTTGTGACGCGTCAGGGCCACGTGATTAGCAAGCTCGCAGTGCGTTTTTATGCGGCTGACTCGGAACAAGATGGCATGTTGGCGCGCCAGCAGGAGATTGATAATTTAGTTCGCCAAGTACGTGCGCAACAGTTGTTAGCGGATGAAGCACGCCAGCGTTCTGTGCAAGCTGATGCAGCCTACACTCAAGGTACACAGCGTCTGGAACAACTCACGCGTGATGTGTCTGCATTAACCGATGCGCTGCATAGTTTGCAGATGGATTTGTTGCGTCGAAATGAAGTGTTGGAACGCTTTAGTCAGCGCAGCACACAGATCGAAACAGATTTGGCTGAAATATCGGCCCAAGAAGCTGAACAAAATCAAATCATGCAAGCCGCTGAGCTTGCGCTTGAACAGCTCGATGGTGAGTTGGGTGAAGTGCAAGAAAAACATGAAGATGGTCAGACGATCTACCTTGAGCATGAAGCTCGTTTAAATCTTGCGCGTGAAACTCTGCGTGAGTTGGGCTTAGCGGCGCAGCAGGCAGAGTTTGCACTCAAATCCCATGAGAATCGCATTCAAGAGCTCAAGCGCAGCATCGGTACCGCTCAAGAACAATCAGCTCAGCTGTATGCCAGCATGGAGCAAGGCCAACTTGAACTTGAGTCGCTGGATGATCAGGCGGCACAGGCTGGACTGCAATCGTTGTTAGAGCGTCGTAGTGAACAAGAAGCAGTACTGAGCAATGCGCGTCATGAACTCGATCAATTGACTCAGCGTTTACGCGGCCAAGATGAATCAAAACTGGCAGCTGATCGCGAGTTGCAACCTATGCGCGATCGTATAGTTGAATTACAACTCAAAGAGCAAGCTGTTCGTTTGAGTCAGGAACAATATGCTCAGCAGCTGGCTGAAGCGCAAGTTGATGAAGCGGCATTGGCAGAGAAACTTACTCCGGATATGCGTCCGTCGTACTTGCAAGGTGAAGTAACGCGTTTAACTAACCAGATTAACGCTCTGGGTCCAGTCAACATGGCGGCACTGGATGAGTTGGCGCAGGCGTCTGAGCGTAAAAATTTCTTGGATGCGCAAAACGCTGACTTGACCGAAGCGATCACGACTTTGGAAGATGCTATTCACAAGATCGATAAAGAGACGCGGGATCTGTTGCAAGACACCTTTGACAAGGTCAATCATCACTTTGGTCAGTTGTTCCCCGAGTTGTTCGGTGGCGGTAATGCGAAGTTGGTGATGACGGGTGAAGAGATTTTGGATTCAGGTGTTCAAGTGATGGCTCAACCACCGGGCAAGAAAAACGCGACGATTCATTTGCTCTCTGGTGGAGAGAAGGCATTGACGGCGACCGCACTAGTGTTCTCCATATTTCAGCTCAATCCCGCGCCTTTCTGTCTGCTCGATGAGGTCGATGCGCCATTAGATGATGCGAATACCGTTCGTTTTTGTACGATGGTTAAACGGATGGCGACTCAGACACAGTTCTTGTTCATCTCTCACAATAAACTAGCGATGGAGATGGCGAATCAGTTGATCGGCGTAACGATGCAAGAACAGGGTGTTTCACGCATTGTTGCGGTGGACATGGAATCGGCGGCTAACTTAGTCTCCGATGTTCAGGCGGCCTAATTATTATTTGTCTGACCAACCCAAACTCGCTTGCGTTCCGCGCAAAACTTTGGGTTGGTTTGTAATACTTATTAGTCCCATAGCTGAGCGGAGCGGGCCATCGCTGCTCGCTTCTGGTAGTAAGCTTCGTTTTCTTCGGCCTCTCGTGCTCGGGCGTGCTCAACCGATGCGCAAATCAGGTAATGTTCCTCTGCTCGCCGCAACCACCAGTGACGCAGTTTGCGTAACAGGGGCTTTAAAGAGAGCATGGTCAAAGTGTGTAGCTTGATCTCAGTGGTCTCGCGCACGATGTTGACTCCTTATTGGCTCGTTGACTGATGATTATCGTAATGACAATATTTTTTTGTGATCTTGATATCCGTCAATAGTGAGTTAGAGCAAGAACACAGATACTGAAAGTGAGACGGCTATGAGTAGGGAATGTCGTTGTCGTGCAGAATGTTTGCAGGTCCAGGGCGGGCATCTTTTACAATGTCGCTTTGGTGCAGTTGACTTGAGCAGAGACAGAATGCCGCCATTTTTTCTATTGCAGCCGGAGAACTTTCAATGACAGAGTTGCAGGGAAGCCTGATAGCCATCGGTGGAGCCATCGTGGTGGGTGTCGTGTCATACAACAAGTGGCAGGAATGGCGCGCAAAAAAATCCGTTGATAAGGCGTTTTCTCCCCTAGAAGAAGATGTGCTGATGGGCGGCAGGTCAGTAGCAGAACGTCAAGAGCCGGTTTTAACGTCGTCTCAACGTGGCGCCGATTCTGATTCTGACGACCATTATCCTCAATCATCTGTAGGACAAACAGAAGCCTTTATCGAAACAGTCGTCAAACCTTTTCCGCTCGATACCTTTATCGATTGCATTATTCCTATCGCGCTTGAATTTCCACTGCGCGGAGAAAAAATTATCAACGCATTTCATCAACTTCGTTTGGTAGGTAACAAGCATGTTGAGGTGATCGGTGAAACTGAAAAAGGCGATTGGGAAAAGGTCGCTGTGGGTGGTGGTTATCACAACCTGCAAGTGGGTGTACAACTCGCGAATCGGCATGGTCCGCTTTCGGAGCTGGAGTACTCAGAGCTGGTAACCGGTTTGGATTTACTTGCCGATGATTTGGATGCTACTCCTGACTTGCCTGATATGGCAGAGATCATTGGACTGGCTAAGCGTCTGTCTCAGTTAATTCATGAGTTTGATGTACAACTTTCTATCAACGTGAGAACCAAAAACGAGCCTTGGATGTTATCGACGCTTCGTCCTGCTTTGCAGCGGCAAGGTCTTGAGCTGCGTCCTGATGGTCGCTTCATCATGCCTGATGGTGATGGTGGTGTTTTGTATGCTGCGCTGATGAATGCTAATCCTGCCGATGACACCAGTACCTTAATTACCTTGTTGTTACCGGTCGCAACGGTAGCACCTGAGCGCGACGCGTTTAGATCAATGAGTGCGTTTGCAAAATCATTAGCAACACGACTTACCGGTGTAGTGGTGGATGATGCAGGCGAACCGCTTTCCGATGCATCACTGGAAGCGATTGAGCAGCAAATTCATTCGTTCTATGAGGCCATGGAGCAAACGGGTATTTCGCCCGGCTCAGTCAGGGCGCAACGTCTGTTTGCCTAATGGGTCAGAACGATTTATTCGGCGCTGCACACACAGCGTCTGACGCGGGTGATGGAAAAGCGCGAGCCGAATGGTTGCGTGATGAACTCAATCGTCATTCGCATGCTTACTACGTTCTTGATAATCCCTCTATCCCCGACGCGGAATACGATCAGCTATTTCGTGAGCTGCAACAACTCGAAGCACAGCATCCCGATTTGATTTTTCCTGATTCGCCGACGCAACGAGTCGGCGGCGAGCCGCTTCCTGAATTTAATCAAGTGCAGCATGACGTACCTATGCTGTCTATCAATAATGGATTTTCTGAAGAAGACGTTCACAATTTTGATCGACGAGTGCACGAAGGTTTGGAAAGTAATCGCGCTGTTCACTATGCCTGTGAATTAAAGTTTGACGGGCTGGCGATCAATTTGCGCTACGAAAATGGCGTATTAGTTTTAGCATCAACGCGCGGCGATGGATTTACTGGCGAAGATGTCACAGCTAACATACGCACTGTCCGATCTATACCGCTAAAACTACAAACTAACCATCCACCCGCCTTGATTGAAGTGCGCGGTGAAGTACTGATGTTCAAAGCTGATTTTGCCAAACTCAATCAGCGTCAGCGAGAAGCGAATCAAAAAGAATTTGCTAATCCGCGCAATGCCGCTGCAGGCAGTTTGCGTCAATTGGATTCACGGATTACAGCGCAGCGTAGTTTACGATTCTTTGCGTATGGCATAGGCAGCCTTGAAGGTACTGCGATGCCGATGCGTCACTCAGCGCTGCTGGATTGGTATCAAACCATGGGTATTCCTGTCTGTGCAGAACGTACGACAGTTAGTGATGCTCATGGCTTGCTGTCATTTTTTAGTGATATTGGGCAGCGTCGTGCACAACTCCCTTACGACATAGATGGTGTTGTTTATAAAGTAGACGAGATCGCCCAACAAAAGCAGCTGGGCTTTGTTTCGCGAGCGCCGCGCTTTGCGATAGCTCATAAATTCCCAGCCGAAGAGGCCACCACCACCGTGTTAGATATTGAGATTCAAGTTGGACGCACTGGTGCATTGACGCCAGTCGCTCGCTTGTCGCCAGTAGCTGTGGGTGGTGTTACGGTCACCAATGCGACCTTGCATAATGAAGATGAAGTGCGACGCAAAGATATACGTATAGGCGATTGCGTGATCGTGCGGCGTGCAGGCGATGTGATTCCAGAAGTGGTCGCCAATGTACCTGAGCGACGACCGAATGATGCAAAAGAATTTGTAATGCCAACGGCATGTCCGGTATGTGGATCGGCAATCGTTCGCCTTGAGGAAGAAGCTGTCGCTCGTTGCTCCGGTGGCTGGTTAACCTGTGCTGCGCAACGTAAAGGTGGGCTTTTGCATTTTGTTTCGCGCCGCGCCATGGATATAGAAGGCTTGGGTGAGCAACTAGTTGAACAGTTAGTCGATCGTGGATTAGTGACCACGCCCGCAGATTTTTATACCTTAGATTTAGATACGCTCGCCGACCTAGATCGTATGGCAAAAAAATCGGCGCAAAATGTGCTGGACGCTTTAGAGAAATCTAAGACAACCAGCTTAGCGCGGTTTATTTATTCGTTAGGTATTCGTCATGTCGGTGAATCTACCGCTAAATCTTTAGCCAAGCATTTTGGTAGCCTCGATGCGTTACTAGCCAGTGATGAAAATCTCATTTTGAGTGTGAATGATATTGGCCCAGTGGTTGCGCAATCCATCTTAAGTTTTTTTGCAGATCCTTTGAATCGTCAATTAATCGATCAACTGCGTGCTTCAGGCATTCATTGGGAAGAGGGTGAGCCTGAACAGAGCTCTGATCTGCTGGCAGGTAAAACCTTTGTATTGACGGGCACCTTGCCCACCTTAAGTCGCGATGATGCACGCGCTATGATTGAAGCCGCCGGTGGAAAAGTGGCGGGCTCAGTCTCGAAAAAAACAAGTTATGTCGTCGCTGGTGAAGAAGCCGGCAGTAAATTAGCGCGCGCTGAAGAGTTAGGCGTTGCGATACTGGATGAAGAACAATTTTTAAAATTATTGGAGTCTGATTCATGAGCAAAATCACCAAAGCCGTGTTTCCTGTGGCGGGCTTGGGTAGTCGTTTTTTACCAGCGACTAAGGCGCAACCAAAAGAAATGCTCCCTATTGTTGATAAACCGCTGATTCAATACGCGGTGGAAGAAGCGGTTGAAGCCGGCATTACCGACATGATCTTTATTACTGGTCGCAATAAACGCGCGATTGAAGATCACTTTGATAAAGCTTATGAATTAGAAGCTGAACTTGAGGCAGCCAACAAACAGCAATTGCTGCAACTGGTGCGTGAAGTCATTCCCTCATACGTCAATTGCATGTACATACGCCAGACTCAGGCATTGGGTTTGGGGCATGCCGTATTGTGCGCGCGTCCTATTGTTGGTGAAGATCCTTTCGCTGTCTTGTTAGCCGATGATTTTATGCAGGGCGAACATGGTGGGCCTGGTGTCATGGCGCAAATGACAGCGCAATTTCAGCGTGAACAGGCGAGTCTTTTAGCCGTGCAGGATGTGCCGCGTGAAAATACGAAACAGTACGGCATCGTCAGCACTGAAAAATTTGCTGAACGCTTAGAAAAAGTGAAAGGCATTATCGAAAAACCTGCACCAGATAAAGCGCCATCTACCTTAGCCGTTGTGGGCCGTTATGTGCTGACTAATCGGATTTTTACCTGTCTAGAAAAATTAGGTAAAGGTGCCGGAGGTGAAATACAACTCACCGATGGCATTGAAGCCTTGATGCAGTATGAGACAGTGCTGTCATATAGGTATATGGGTCGCCGTTTTGATTGTGGATCAAAGTTAGGTTATTTGCAGGCGTCGGTTGAGATGGGTTTGCAGCATCCTGAAACAGGTGCGGCCTTTGCAGAATGGTTGGCTCATCGCCACGATTGAGTTTGAGGAGATCACGATGGCCATTCATGACATTCTAAAAATGGGTGATGCACGGTTGCTGCGTCAGGCAGAACCTATCACTGAGTTTGATACGCCCGAATTACATGCATTAATCGCCGATATGTTTGAAACTATGCATGCGGCAAATGGCGCAGGATTAGCAGCGCCCCAGATAGGCGTGAATCTTCAACTGGTTATTTTTGGTTTTAGTAGCAATGAGCGTTATCCCGACGCTCCCGCTGTACCTGAAACAGTACTGCTTAATCCAGTAATCACACCACTGTCGGATGAGATGGAAGGTGGCTGGGAAGGATGCTTATCTGTGCCGGGTTTACGCGGCAAGGTCTCGCGCCATACGCGGCTGCGTTACCAAGGCGTTGATCAATTTGGACACGTGATTGACCGTGAGGTGGATGGTTTTCATGCGCGTGTAGTGCAGCACGAGTGCGATCATTTGATTGGTGTTCTGTATCCGATGCGGATCACGGACTTCAGTCAGTTTGGCTTTACTGAGGTGCTGTTTCCTGGGATGGATCCAGCTTCGGATGACTGATTTTATTTCAGTGATTTAAAAGCTCTCACTATCGCTAAGATAACGCCACTGACCCACAGGCAGATCGCCCAGTTTGACTTGCCCTATACGTACCCGTTTGAGCCCCAAAACTTTCAGACCCACCAATTCGCACATACGACGTATCTGGCGTTTTTTTCCTTCTCTCAAAGTAAAGCTCAGCTGATCATCATTTTGCCAGCGCACGATGGCGGGCAGCAGTGCTTTTCCGTCGAGAGACAAACCATGATTAAGTCGCTGCAAATCGTGATCGGGAAGGCGACCTGGTTTGGAATACTTAACTCGTACTAAGTACTCTTTATCGATGTGTGTGTCCTCACCAATGAGTTGTTTAGCGATGCGGCCATCTTGGGTTAAAACCAGTAGGCCTACTGAATCAATATCTAAACGTCCTGCGGGTACCAAGCTTTTTAGCTGACCACCAGAAAATTGTATGGGCAGGGAGTCTTGATCCCAGCGATTTTCTGGTCGGACCAAAACGACAGCAGGTTTGTAGCCATCTTCTGCCTGACCGCTGACGTAGCCCATAGGCTTGTTGATTAACACGGTCACGCGTCGAGCTTGCTCAACTCGCGCTTGTTTTTCTATGGTGATTTTTTGCTCAGGTAGTACTTTGGTGCCGAGTTCAGAAATGACTTTGCCGTCGACACGTACCCAGCCTTTGGCGATCCATTCGTCGGCTTCACGCCGTGAACTTAATCCCAGCTCAGACATGCGCTTAGATAGTCGGATAGGTTCGCTCATCAATAACCTTAAACGCGCAGCGCGTTAAGCAAATCAGATTCGAGAGCAATCTGGCTGCGTGCATTAGATAGAACGGGACCATCCACTAAAAAAACATCCTCGACTCGCTCGCCCAAGGTAGTGATTTTTGCAGTGTGCAAATTGACTTTATAGCGCGCAAGCACGCTGGCGATTGAATACAAAAGCCCGGTTCGATCACCCGCTGAAATGGATAGCAAATGATACTGACCACGTTCATCTGGTTGTAGATGTACGGTGGGGGTAATCGGAAAAACACGCGACAAACGAGAAAGTCTTGGCTTTGCAGGTGTGGGTAATTCTTTATCGGTTTCTAGCCATTGTTTCAATTCATGTTCAATAATAGTACTCAGCTCACGATAACTGTCAGCGTAATTCGGTTCGCTGACTAAAAAAGAATCGAGTGCATAGCCAGTTCGCGTAGTCTGAATTTTTGCATCCAAAATACTAAAATTTTTATGATCAAAGTAACTGCAGATTTGAGCAAATAAATCTGGGCGGTCAGGTAAATAAGCCATCACATGCAAACCTTCACCTACCGGACCCAATCTGCATCGGACTATCGGGGATTTGGCATCAACATGTTCGCACAACACTCGGGTTTGCCAAGCAATTTCAGCGGCATCGTGCCGTAGGAAATAACCAACGTCGAGCGTTTTCCAAAGCGCTTCATGGGCATTTTCAGGTAGTCCAAACAGACGCAAACTGGCGATGGCTTCTTGCTGACGGTTTCGTAACTCGCGATCAGGCGCAGGTGCTTCACCACCCATCACTCGCAAACTCATGCGATACAGATCTTCGAGTAATTTACCTTTCCACGCATTCCAAACTTTCGGGCTGGTGCCTCGAATATCTGCAACGGTTAGTAAATACAGTGCCGTCAGGTGACGCTCATCTTTTACGACGTTGACGAAGGCACGAATAACATCGGGATCGGATAGATCTTGTTTTTGAGCGACCTGTGACATGAGGAGGTGGTGTTCCACCAAAAAAATCACGAGATGTGATTCTTCTTTAGACAGGCCATGCTCTCGACAAAAACGTCGCGCGTCTTCTTTACCTAAGTGAGAATGATCACCACCGCGACCTTTTGCGATATCGTGGAAGAGTGCCGCCGCGTAGATAAGCCAGGGATGCGGGAAATTCGCCATCAACTGACTACAGAACGGATACTCATGCGCATGCTCAGGAATAGCAAAGCGGCGTACATTACGAAGAACCATCAAGATATGCTGATCGACGGTATACACATGAAATAAATCATGTTGCATCTGACCGATGATGCGACGGAAAGCGGGTAAGTATCGGCCGAGTATCGATAGCTGATTCATTTGACGCAGCGCGTGCGTTACCCCTTTAGGCGACTGCAAAATTTGCAAAAATAGATAACGATTGATAGGAGCGCGCCTAAAGCGTGCGTCTATGCGTGAACGTTCATGCCATAGCGCACGCTGTGTGCGTGCGGTCATACCTTTAAGTTCGCCGTGCTGCTCCAACAATAGAAAAATTTCCAGCATCGATGAAGGAACTTCTTCGAATATTTTGTCGTGCGCAATGTCTATCATTCCGTTGACTTCGTTGAAACGGACATTCACAGGACGTGAAACACTCGGTTGTGGAAACAGATGAGCTTCAATATTTTGTAGCAGCAGGCTATTGAGTTGTGTGACGGCTTTGGCAGCCCAGTAATAACGCTGCATCAAGACTTCACTAGCGCGTCGCGTCGCTGTAGTTGCAAAACCAAAGGTTTCCGCGACAGAGCCTTGCACGTCAAAGACTAGTCTGTCTTCGCGACGCTGGGTATGTAAATGAAGTCGAATGCGTATATCTTTAAAGGCGCGCTCTTTTTGCGCAAGCTGACGTGCTTCAGTCAACATGATCAAGTCATTAGCGGCGAGTTCTCGCCACGATTGGCCCAAGCCTGCCGCCTTAGCAACCCAAAGAATCACCTGCAGATCGCGTAATCCGCCCGGGCTTTCTTTGCAATTAGGTTCGAGGCTGTACGGTGTATTTTCGTACTTGACGTGACGCTGCCTGAGTTCGAGTATTTTTGCTTGAAAAAATGCACGTGAATCCATCGCTTGGTCAAAACGTTCACGCAAGGTTGCAAACAACGATTTGTTTCCGCATAAGCGGCGCGCTTCGAGCAGGCTGGTTTGTACAGTGATATCAGCCGATGACTCAGTCATGCATTCGTCCACAGTGCGGATGCTATGACCAATCTCTAAGCCGAGATCCCACAGCATTTGCACTAAGCGCTCTAACTTTTCGCGCAGTTTGTTATCCGGCGCGTGCGGCAAAAGAATCAGCAGATCAACATCAGAATAAGGAAATAGCTCGCCGCGACCATAACCACCCACCGCAATCAGCGCGGTGGAAGCTGGCATAGAAAATTTTTTCCATGCAGCGATAAGCACCTTATCAGTGGCTTGCCGCATGGCTTTGAGGAGTCGCTCTGGCTTACGATCGTTTTCGTAAGCGCGGACGATGAGTTGGCGCTCTTGCTTTAGCTGCTCGCGCAGTAAAGTCGCCAGAGCGGCGGTGTCAGGCAAGGGCGGCAATGCTGCCGGCATGATGTTCTTTAATGAATGAAGGTGGTGCCGGCATCTCGGGAGAAATCGTTAACACTTCAAATCCGGTTTCAGTCACCAGTACAGTGTGCTCCCATTGAGCAGACAGGCTGCGATCGCGAGTTTTTATTGTCCAACCATCACCCATCTCACGGATTTCGCGACGGCCGGCATTAATCATAGGCTCGACGGTAAAAATCATACCTGCTCGCAGTTCTGCCAACGTACCAGGACGGCCATAGTGAAGTACCTGAGGCTCTTCATGAAAAACTTTACCGATGCCGTGTCCGCAAAATTCACGAACGACTGAAAAGCCTGCAGCTTCTGCGTGCTGCTGAATCACATGACCAATATCACCGAGATGGGCGCCGGGACGAATTTTAGAAATGCCTAGCCACATACATTCGTACGTGATGTCTCCCAGCCGTTTGGCAAGGATGGAAGGTTCGCCAACATAAAACATACGACTGGTATCGCCGTGATAACCATTTTTGATAACAGTGATATCGAGGTTAACCGCATCACCATTTTTTAATACCTTGTCTCCGGGTATGCCATGGCAGACGACATCGTTGATCGATGTGCAGATTGATTTTGGGTAAGGCGTGTAGCCGGGCGGGCAGTAATTCAGTGGTGCCGGGATGCATTGTTGAACGTCGACCATGTAGTCATGGCAGAGCTTATCTAATTCGCCGGTGCTGATTCCAGCAACGACATGCGGCGCAATGAAATCGAGAACTTCAGCCGCTAGCTTGCCAGCGATGCGCATGCCCTCGATATCTTCAGCTGTTTTGATGGAAATGGAACCCATGAGATGGTGTCAGGTAAGGCGTGATGAACGCCGAATGATTCAGAGAATGCAAAATTATAGTCGAGCCCGGTGTTTGGCGCGCCTTAGCTGGCAATGATGTTAAAAATGGTGGAATTCATATATAATCGCGGGTTAGCTTAGGCAGGATCGGCATAAATAGCTGCTTTTCCTGATTAAAAGCTAAATACGTTATCTTTTTTATAAAACACGAGCCTGTATCGTCAAGGGTGCCCAAGGTAATTGCTAAGGGTTACTGATCAGGTTCCAGACCCAACCCTGGAGAGTCTTACATGTCAGTTACCATGCGTGAAATGCTGGAAGCCGGTGTCCATTTTGGTCACCAAACTCGCTTCTGGAACCCAAAGATGGCCCCGTTCATATTCGGTCATCGCAACAAAATTCATATCGTCAATCTGGAAAAGACCATGCTTCATTTCCAGGAGGCGACAAAATACATACGTCAGCTTTCCGCTAATCGCGGGACAGTGCTCATGGTAGGCACTAAGCGCCAAGCACGCGACATTATCGCTACTGAAGCCCAACGCGCGGGTGTTCCTTTCGTTGACCAACGCTGGCTAGGCGGCACGCTGACCAACTTCAAAACCATCAAAACATCCATCAAGCGCCTAAAAGAAATGGAAGCGGCGGTGGCTGATGGTTCAGTCGAGAAAATGGCGAAAAAAGAAGCGCTGCTGTTTCATCGTGAACTTGAAAAGCTCAACAAAGCTATCGGTGGCATCAAAGACATGAACGGTGTGCCGGATGCGATTTTTGTGATCGATGTCGGCTATCACAAGGGTGCCATCACTGAAGCTGCAAAATTAGGTATTCCAGTCATCGGTATCGTTGATACCAATCACTCGCCAGCCGGTGTGACGTATGTCATTCCAGGCAATGATGACTCATCCAAAGCGATTACTTTGTATGCGCGCGGCGTAGCCGATGCAATCCTTGAAGGCCGTTCCAACGCTGTGAATGACATCGTTGAAGCCGTTAAGGGTGGCGCTGATGAATTTGTCGAGGTTAGCGGACAAGCTTAAAAAGCCCGTCTGCCAGTCCTGAATTATCAGGACGGAGAAACTGGGGCAACGAAGGTTAGCCCCTTTTTTTCGGGAATTGAATAATGGATGGCTTATAGGCCATCCTTGAACTAGGAGAGCAGAATGGCAGCAATTACGGCAGCAATGGTGGGCGAGCTTCGCGCCAAAACAGATGCCCCCATGATGGAATGCAAAAAAGCACTGACAGAAGCGGAAGGCGATATGGAGCGTGCGGAAGAAATTCTGCGCGTCAAATTAGGTAGCAAAGCATCGAAAGCAGCATCACGTATTACCGCTGAAGGCGTAGTGGCTTCGTACATCGCAGGCGGTGTTGGTGCGCTGGTTGAAATTAACTGCGAAACCGATTTCGTTTCTAAGAATGATGACTTTCTTAAATTCTCATCCGATATTGCAAAACTCGTGACTGAACATAGCCCGGCTGACGTGGCTGCGCTCTCAGCATTGGGTTTGTATGGCAAGACGGTTGAAGAAGTCCGCACCGAGTTGATCGGTCGTATTGGCGAAAACATGTCGATTCGTCGTTTTAAGCGTTTTCAAACCTCAGGCAAACTGACGTCGTACCTGCACGGCACTCGCATAGGCGTGATGGTTGAGTTTGAAGGCTCGGACGAGCAAGTCGGTAAAGACGTAGCAATGCACATTGCTGCAATGAAGCCTGTGGCTTTGTCTTCGGACCAAGTTCCTGCTGATCTGATCGAAAAAGAGCGTTCAGTGGCCAAACTCAAAGCAGAAGAATCTGGCAAGCCAGCGGATATCGCTGCAAAAATGGTTGAAGGTTCCGTCCAAAAATATCTGAAAGAAGTGTCGTTGTTTGATCAAACATTCGTTAAGAATGACAAGCAAACCGTTCAGCAAATGCTGAAAGCGGCGAACACGTCTGTGAAGAGCTTTGTAATGTTTATCGTTGGTGAAGGCATCGAGAAGAAGCAAGATGACTTTGCTGCAGAGGTAGCGGCGCAAGTAGCCGCCGCCAAGCAAGGGTAATGATTAAAACGGGCCGCAAGGCCCGTTTTTTTAGCCTGCAGCAGCGCGTATTAAGTGAATTGAAGATCAACAGTTAAAATACAGACTGTTGTTCGGCGAGACAATGTAAAAACCGAATCTCCAGGGAGCACTAACTATGACGTCACCCGCTTACAAGCGAGTCCTTCTTAAACTCTCCGGCGAAGCCCTAATGGGCGACGATGCCTACGGCATTAACCGCGCAACCATTGAACGCATGGTGGCCGATGTTTCTGAAATTGCCGCCATGGGTGTGGAGCTAGCGATTGTTATTGGCGGTGGTAATATTTTTCGTGGTGTCGCCCCCGGCGCTCAAGGCATGGACAGAGCGACGGCAGATTACATGGGCATGCTCGCCACTGTAATGAATTCATTAGCGTTAGCCGATGCGATGCGTCAGGGCGGGATGACCGCTCGTGTGATGTCAGCGATTGGTATCGAGCAGGTCGTTGAACCCTACGTGCGGCCTAAGGCGTTGCAGTATCTTGAAGAAGGCAAGATTGTGATCTTTGCCGCCGGTACCGGTAACCCATTTTTTACTACTGACACAGCAGCGGCCTTACGCGGTGCTGAAATTGGCGCTGAGGTCGTTCTCAAGGCGACCAAAGTCGACGGCGTGTACAGTTCTGATCCTAAAAAAGATGCCGCTGCAACTCGCTACGCCGAGATTAGCTTTGACGAAGCGATTGCAAAGCGTTTACAAGTTATGGACGCGACAGCATTTGCGCTATGCCGGGACCAAAAGCTTCCTATCCGAGTATTCTCCATTACCAAAGCAGGTGCGCTGAAGCGCGTGATACTTGGAGAAGACGAAGGGACATTAGTTCACGTATAAAAGCATTGGTACGAGTTACATCAGCGTTTGTAGAATAATTATTTGCTATTTATGTCTGCGATTTTGAGTAGCCATTGGTAAACTGGTTGAATTGGTGAATCATCGAATCATCGAATCGTTGAATGATTGAATTAAAGAATTACAGGAGAGCAGTATGAGTGTTGCCGACGTCAAAAAAAATACCGATCAAAAAATGCAAAAGTCGATAGAGACCCTAAAGACCGATCTCGCCAAAGTGCGGACTGGCCGGGCGCATGTCGGCATGTTGGATCATGTTCAAGTCGATTACTACGGTACTCCCACACATATTAATCAAGTCGCTAACGTCACCTTGCTCGATGCGCGCACCATAGGTGTTCAGCCATGGGAAAAAAAGATGATCGCTACTGTCGAGAAAGCGATCCGCGAATCTGATCTAGGGCTAAACCCGTCGACACAAGGCGATGTGATTCGTGTTCCTACGCCTGCCTTGACGGAAGAACGTCGTAAAGAGATGGTGAAACTCGTTAAGAGCGAAGCAGAAGATGCCAAGATCGCGATTCGTAACATTCGCCGTGATGCCAATGAGGGCTTAAAAAAGCTCTTGAAAGACAAAGCAATTTCGGAAGATGATGAGCGTCGTGCTCAAGACGATGTTCAAAAACTGACCGATAAATTTGTCGCAGAAGTCGACAAGCTCGTGGCAGAAAAAGAAAAAGAAGTACTGACTGTTTAACCGTCCTTTGTGTAGCTAACTTTCAGAAAGACAGTCTCTTGATTAGAACTCGCTACTCCTTGATGGATGACATCACATATTGCGCGACCGTCTTCGCACGGCAGACTATCCAAATTTTGCGGACGCGGGCTAAGCGATGATCCAAGCGAGTTCGACTCAACATATCCCTGACACATCACTGATTCCGTCGCATGTTGCCATCATCATGGACGGTAACGGCCGCTGGGCAACATCGCGTTATCTACCACGTGTTGCTGGACATGCCAAAGGCGTTGAATCAGTTCGTGCCATCGTCAAAGCGTGCGTCTCGCGCAAAATTTCGTATCTGACCTTGTTTGCGTTTAGTTCAGAAAACTGGCGCCGTCCTGCCGACGAAGTATCACTATTAATGCGCTTATTTTCTACTGCACTTGAGCGTGAAGTTAATCGTATGTTCGCAACGGGTATTCGCTTGCGCGTGGTCGGTGATTTAAGTCGCTTCGATGCCCGACTGCAGGATCAAATCGCTCAAGCTGAACTAAAGACCAAAGATAATGACACCTTAAATCTCACCATCTGCGCAAACTATGGCGGTCGGTGGGATATGCTGCAGGCCATGAACAAAGCGGCTGACATTCTGCCTGTGGGTTCTGAATTTACTGAGCAAGATATTGCGCCGCATCTTGCGATGGCTTTTGCTCCAGAGCCGGATTTATTTATACGCACCGGCGGTGAGCAGCGCATTTCGAATTTTTTACTCTGGCAGCTGGCCTACACCGAGTTGTATTTCACCGAGACCTATTGGCCTGATTTCGATGCCGCTTCACTCGATGAGGCGATCGTCTCTTATCAACAGCGCGAACGTCGTTTTGGGCGCACCAGCGCTCAGCTCATTGAGGTCAGGAAGGCTTCCTGATGCTGCGCCAACGAGTGCTAACTGCCATCGCGCTGCTAGCGTTGTTAGCTGTCGTGATTGGTTCAGAATCTTTGCTAGCCTTTCGCGTGACTCTTGCGGTTTTCTTTGCGGCGGCCGTTTGGGAAGGTTTGCGCTTGTTCAACGTACCTAAGCCACTGCCGATAGCTGTGATGGGTGGTATCTTTTTGTTGATACTTGCATCCGGTCCTAGTTGGAATTGGAAACCACTAGCCACGCTTTGTGCGCTGATTTGGGCGATACGATTTTTTCCAGCGCTGAAGTTAGGTCTTCCTTCGTTGCAAGGTGCACGCGGGCTGCTTTTTGTATTTGTTTTTATGATTGCTTTACTAGGCTGCTTTGTGTCGATAGCAGCGGTATTCGAGCATTCACCTGTGTATTTGGTATCAGCGATGGCGATCGTTTGGGTAGCAGATATCGGTGCTTATTTTGCAGGAAGAAAATTTGGACGACGCAAATTGGCGCCTGAAATCTCACCCGGAAAAACATGGGAAGGCGCGATTGGCGGTTGGCTTGCAGTGCTTGTGATTTTTGCGGTCTCTGTTTTTATACCGTCATTGTCCGATACCTTTGCGGCTCAGTTGGTGCATCAGCGTGGATGGCCCTTGTGGATAGTCATCATGAGCGTTTTGGTGGCCGCAAGTGTGATTGGTGATTTATTTGAATCGTTAATGAAGCGTCGTGCCGGAATGAAGGATAGTAGTCAGCTACTACCGGGGCACGGCGGTGTACTGGATCGAATTGACGCATTGATACCCGTAATGCCTTTGGTTTTGTTGTTGACTACGCAGTCCTGAGACAAAAAATAAAAACTATGCAATCGATAACAGTACTCGGAGCAACCGGCTCCATAGGCGTCTCAACGCTGGATGTGATTGCACGACATCCGGATCGTTACCGTGTTTATGCATTAACGGCACACAGCCGAGTCGATGAGCTCGCTGAGCAATGCATACGGTTTACTCCTGAAGTTGCGGTGGTAGGTACTGCAGCTGCAGCGAGCCAATTATCTGCGCGACTTCAATCCGCCGGTTTAGCTACGCAAGTGGAGTTCGGTGAGCAAGCCTTGTGTGATGTATCCAGCGCCGCCGCATGTACGACTGTGATGGCGGCGATTGTGGGTGCTGCGGGTTTAGCGCCGACGATGGCTGCTGCGTATGCAGGAAAAAAAGTACTGCTCGCAAACAAAGAGGCGTTGGTAATTTCCGGTCAACTGTTTATGGATGCCATCGCAGCTAGTGGATCGGTACTGTTGCCGATTGATAGCGAGCACAACGCGATCTTTCAGTGTTTGCCTTTAAATTATCAGCGTCAGCTTGGGCATCACGGCATACGCAAGATAGTGTTAACGGCCTCAGGTGGTCCATTTTTAGATCGCGATGTCAGCACACTGGATCAAGTCACTCCCGAGCAAGCTGTAGCGCATCCGAATTGGAGTATGGGCAGAAAAATATCGGTGGATTCGGCTACGATGATGAACAAGGGATTGGAAGTCATTGAGGCGCATTGGTTGTTTGGCGCCGCGCCTAGTCAAATTGATGTGGTGATTCATCCGCAAAGCGTGATTCATTCTATGGTCTCGTATGCCGATGGTTCAGTATTGGCGCAGCTTGGAAATCCCGATATGCGCACACCGATTGCACATGCGTTGGCTTATCCAGATCGTATTGAGTCGGGTGTGGATACCGTCGACTTAACGAAAATAGCGCAACTCAATTTCCGCCCACCCGACTATGTGCGCTTTCCTTGTCTAAAACTAGCGTTTGATGCCTTGCATGCCGGTGGTAGTGCAGCGGCTGTGTTAAACGCTACCAATGAAGTAGCGGTTGAGGCATTCTTAGATGGGCAGATTGGTTTTAGAAAAATTCCAGAATTGATTGATGCTGTGCTTAACCGTTTACCGGTTGAGCCAGTAACAGACTTGGGTGCGGTACTGGCTATGGATAAATCCGCGCGTTTACTGGCTCGCGAATTAATGCATCAATAGTGTTATGCTAGATAAGTTTCGCCACAAAAGTTTTATTGGATTATCTTCAACCATAGGCTTTACTCAATAAGTTTGACTATTTACGTTTTACAACGCTGAGATTTCATGGAATTACTGCAAACGATTGTTGCTTTTGTCATTGTGATTGGTGTGCTGGTTACCATTCATGAATTTGGCCATTACCTGGTGGCGCGTTGGTGCGGCGTCAAAGTGCTGCGCTTTTCAGTCGGTCTGGGCAAAGTGATTTGGTCTCGGCGTTTTGGGCCAGACCAGACCGAATGGGCTGTGTCGGCTGTGCCCCTCGGCGGCTACGTCAAGATGCTCGATTCTCGTGCCGATGATGCAGGAGAGATTCCCGACGCCGATTTAGCGCGCGAATTCACACGTCAACCGGTACTGCGTCGTATTGCGATTGTTAGTGCAGGGCCGTTGGCTAATTTTTTGTTAGCGATTGTCATTTTTGCTGGCCTGTATTGCTATGGCATACCGGAACCCGTATCCCGAGTCGAGATAAAGCAAAACACTATTGCTGAGCAGGCTGGTTTGCGCACGGGCGACTTAATCGTGGCCGTCAACGGCGAGCCAATTCAAGCATGGTCAGAATTTCGTTGGCACTTATTACGTGGTGCAATGAAGGGCGAGCGTTTGCTCTTGAGCTTGCAACGTATGAACGAAGCGAATCGTTCGGAGTTACGTGAGGTCAGTTTAAATTTGTCAGGTATTTCGCCTGATTCGTTGGATCAGCATCTGCAAGAGCAGATCGGTATGGAAATGGCCCGCCCGCCCGCCGTCCTCGGTGAAATCACGCCGGGTGGTCCGGCAGATCGTGCCGGATTAAAGGCCGGTGATCATATTTTGCGCATCGATGGCTTACCGATAATTGATGCGATGGCAATGATAGAAGCCTTGCAGGCAGCACCGGGCAAGCCTTTGATGATCGAGTTTGTGCGTCGAGACCAGTTGCAGGCCTTGACTGTCAGCCCTCAAGCTGAGTTGTTTGGTGAGAAGACAGTTGGTCGAATCCTTGCTCAGGTGGATGTCTCGGCCGCATCGGTGATCGTTCAATCGGGCCCGCTAGACGCGGTTACCCGCGCCGTTCGTAAGACCTGGGAAACCAGTGCCATGACCCTGACAATGCTTGGCAAGATGTTAACCGGTGAGGTGTCGCTGCGAAATATCACCGGGCCGCTAACCATTGCGGACTATGCGGGACAAACTGCCCGTGTGGGTTTAATCAGTTTTCTGTCCTTTATGGCTTTCATCAGCATCAGCTTGGGAGTGATGAATCTACTACCGATTCCTGTTCTGGATGGGGGGCATTTGTTGTATTATTCGCTGGAACTTTTTTCAGGGCGTCAGGTACCTGAACGCGTTGGCGAAATTGCTCAGCGCGCGGGTCTTGGCATACTGATGACGCTGATGGCTGTAGCAATGTTCAACGATATCGTCCGCTTGGTCTGGTGACCGTCGCAATGCCAGGCTGTGCTGGCACAACTTCCTCTGAATACATAGTTGATGAAACTCGATCCTGCTCGCCTCACGCTACCTTTCATTCCTAAACTGATTGCTTCTGCCGCATTTGCATTGTGCGCTGGACACGCTACCGCAGTCGAACCCTTCACCGTAAAAGATATCCGCGTTGAGGGAATACAAAGAACAGAAGCCGGTACGGTATTTAGTTATTTACCGGTTCGAGTTGGCGACACCTTCAATGATGAAAAAGCGGCGGCTGCCATCAAAGCCTTGTACGCCACTGGTTTTTTTAAAGACGTGCGAGTTGAGGCAGATGGCAACGTACTGGTCATCATGGTGGAAGAGCGGCCGGCGATTGCCAGCGTCGACTTCACCGGCACCAAAGAATTCGACAAGACACAACTAACCAAATCACTTAAAGATTTAGGCTTGGGCGAATCGCGTATTCTCGATAAATCATTAGTTGATCGCGCCGAGCAAGAGCTCAAGCGTCAGTATCTTTCCCGCGGTTTGTACGGCGTACAAATCACCACCACCATCACACCGCTTGAGCGTAACCGAGTAGGTGTAACGTTTGCAGTTGATGAGGGTGAAGTCGCGCGCATCAAACAAATCAATATCATCGGTAATAAAGTCTTCAGTGATTCTGATCTGCGCGATCAAATCAAGCTAAGTACGCCGGGTTGGTTTACTTGGTACAGCAAATCCGATCAATACTCGAAGCAGAAATTGGCGGGAGATATTGAGGGCTTGCGTTCGTTCTATTTGAATCGCGGATTCTTGGAAATGCAGGTTGAATCGACCCAAGTATCGATTTCACCCGATAAAAAAGATATTTACATCACAATCAATATTATTGAAGGCCAAAAATTCACCGTTGCTGGTATTAAGCTTGATGGTGAAATGCTGGGTCGTGAGAAAGAGCTGCAAGAACTCGTTACGCTGAAAAAAGGTGAAGCGTATTCCGGCGAAAAAATGAACGAGACTACGCGCAAAATTTCTGAGCGCATGGGTGTGTTTGGATATGCGTTCGCAAATGTCAATGCCAGTCCCGATATCAATCGTGAAAAGAGTGAAGTCACCTTTACGATTTTTGTAGATCCCGGTAAGCGTGTCTATGTAAGACGAATCAATATCGGTGGTAATGACCGCACGCGTGATGAAGTCATACGCCGCGAATTCCGTCAATTTGAAAGTTCATGGTACGAGGGCGACAAAATTAAATTGTCGCGCGACCGACTGGGCCGTCTCGGATTTTTCACCGATACGAATGTGGATACGCTGGAGGTGGCTGGAGCCCCCGATCAGGTAGACCTGAATGTTAATGTCGTTGAAAAACCAACCGGCAACGTCATGATCGGTGCTGGTTTTTCAAGTAGTGAAAAACTTACGCTGACCGGTTCTATCAATCAGGCCAATGCATTTGGTACGGGTAACAATATCGGAATTAGCGTCAACACCAGTCGTGTTTACCGAACCATTGCGATACAACATACCAATCCGTATTTCACTGAAGATGGTGTCAGCAAAACGACTGAAGTATTTTTGCGCACATCCAGGCCACCACTGTACCTGACCGACATTGATTATCGCGTCGTTACCAAAGGCGGTAATGTCAGCTTTGGCGTTCCATTTACTGAGTTTGATCGAGTCTTTTTGGGTGCCGGTATCGAAGATACGACGGTAGATACCTACGCCAATAGCCCGAGTCGTTATCGTGAATTTGTGCACAACAATAATCAATCGGGCACCTTCGATCCGCTCAGTGCGACCGACGGCGTAGGCAATGCGCATACAACGGCCTTTCCATTGACGGCTGCTTGGCAACGCGATAATCGTGACAGTGCGCTGATACCGACCAAAGGCCGCTATCGCCGAGCAAATCTTGAAGTCTCGCCCGTGGGTTCCTCGACGTATTACCGTACGACCTACCAAGATCAGTATTTCCTTCCACTGAACCTTTCGAATACCGCGACCTTGGCGCTGAATGGCGAAATCAATTACGGTGGTGCGTTGGGTGGTAATGCTTATCCGATATTCAAGAATTATTTTGCTGGCGGCATCGGCACCGTACGTGGCTATCAGGCGGGCTCGTTGTCAGTGGCTGAATATTCTAAGGGCTTGGGCGATGTGCGCTTCAACCTGCCTATTGGCGGTTCAGCGCGTTTGATTATGAATGCTGAATTACAGATGCCATTTCCTGGCACTGGAACCGATCGCAGCTTGCGCTGGTTTACCTTTCTGGATGCGGGCCAAGTATTTAGCCCCGAAGATGGCCAAAAGATTAGCTTAAGCGACCTGCGCTACAGTACCGGCTTGGGTTTAAGTTGGATTTCCCCAGTCGGTCCGCTCAAGCTATCGCTAGGATATCCGATGAATCCTCAGTCATTCGACCGGACGCAGCGGTTCCAGTTCCAGTTGGGCACCGGATTTTGATGCTCTAATGGCATAATGACGGTCGCTTCATGTAAACAGAGCTTTTACCCCGAATTGCGGGCTGGCTGATTTACGCACTTACTGAGCATTGCGGAGATTGAATTGAAATCTGTAACCAAAAAAACAACTAAGCTTGGACTGGCTTTACTGCTGTCATTGCTTATGCCTGTATTCGCCCACGCGCAGCAAGACCTCAAAATTGGTTTTGTCAGCTTGGACAAAATTCTCAAAGATTCCTCGCCTGCGAAAGCCGCCACGGCTCGTTTGGAGCAAGAATTTTCTAAGCGTGAGAAAGATCTGCAAGAGCTCTCAGTCAAACTCAAATCCAGTGCCGAAAAGCTCGACAAAGATGCGCCTGTTATCAGTGATGCAGAGCGTAGCAAGCGTCAGCGTGAACTGGGTGAGATGGATAAAGATTTTCAGCGTCGTCAACGCGAGTTTCGCGAAGATTTGAATCAACGCCGAAATGAGGAAATGGCGGCCGTTTTAGACAGAGCCAGCAAGGTAGTCAAGCAGATGGCTGAAGCGGAAAAATACGACTTAGTCATTCAAGAAGCCGTATATGTTGGCCCGCGCATTGATATCACCGAAAAAGTGCTGAAGGCACTCAATAAATAATCAGGACCTTTCGCCATGAGCACTCGACTGGGCGATTTGGTTAAAAGCCTGGGCGGGGAGTTGATCGGTGATCCGGATGTCGAAGTTACCGGTATCGCCCCGCTGGAAGCCGCAGGCGAAGCGCACATCACCTTTCTGTCTAACACCAAGTTGCGTTCGCAAGCTGCCGCTACTCGAGCAGCGGTGCTGATTGCAGCGGCAAGTGAAGTTGAGGCGCTACGAACTAGCTTTCATGGCGCCTTCATACTGACAGACAATCCGTATGCTTATTACGCGCATGTGGCACAGTATTTTGTATCTCTCAGCGCACTCCCGATTACTCCAGGCATTCATGCGACAGCGGTCGTTAGTGAATCCGCTCACATTGCAGCCACCGCCAGTATCGGTCCTCATGTAACGATTGAAGCAGGGGCGCAAGTAGGGGAGCACTGTGTGATTGGTGCGGGCAGCTTCATAGGAAGAGATTCTCGAGTAGGTGCAGCGACCCTGTTTCATCCGAATGTGACGTTCCTTTCAAACTGCCACATCGGCATTCGCGGTGTTGTTCAATCCGGTGCGGTGATTGGTGGTGATGGTTTCGGTTTCGCCAATCAAAAGGGGCAATGGATAAAGATTCCTCAGACCGGTGGCGTACGAATTGGTGATGATGTAGAGATCGGTTCAAGCACCACGATTGATCGTGGTGCCTTGGACCATACGATTATCGAAAATGGTGTCAAGCTTGATAACCAAATACAGATTGCTCACAACTGCGTCATTGGTGAAAACACCGCGATGGCAGGCTGTGTCGGTGTCGCTGGTAGCGCAAAGATAGGACGTAATTGCACATTTGGTGGTGCAGCGATGGTTCTTGGACATCTAACTATCGCAGATAATGTGCATGTATCGTCGGGAAGTCTGGTATCGCGCTCGATTCACGAAGCGGGGCAGTACACCGGCTTTTATCCGCTGGCGAAAAATTCAGACTGGGAAAAAACAGCCGCTGTTGTGCGTCAGCTCGACGGGCTTCGAGATCGCGTAAGAGAATTGGAAAAACTGGTCAGGGAACTGACCTCAAAAAAATAACTCCTTATTCAGAGAACAGGCAGCAAGCACAATGAACAGTTTAGATATAAATCAGATCAAGCAATACCTACCGCATCGATACCCGCTGTTACTGGTCGATCGCGTGCTTACTTGGGAGTCCGGTAAAAGCATAGAGGCGATCAAGAATGTCACCATTAACGAAGAATTTTTCAATGGACATTTCCCTAACAAACCCGTGATGCCAGGGGTCATGACAATTGAAGCGTTAGCGCAAACATCAGCGCTGTTAGCGTTTTTGACGATGGGTCAAAAGCCAGATGAAAATGCGGTGGTGTATTTCCTTGGAATTGATAATGCGCGTTTTAAGCGTCCCGTTGAACCAGGTGATCAATTGCGTATGCACGTAGAAATTTTGCGGCATTCGCGTGGCATTTGGAAATTTCAGGCGCGCGCAACTGTAGATGACCAACTCGCCGTTGAAGCAGAGCTGATGTGCACCATGCGCAGCGTGGCAGATTCGCCTGCATCGGAATAAGCGTTATGGCGAAGATTCATCCAACAGCCATTGTTGAGCCCGGCGCAGATATCCACGATAGCGCCGAGATTGGTGCTTACAGCATCGTTGGCGCTAACGTTGTGATTGGTGCGCGCACTCGAGTGGGTCCGCATGTGGTTATTGATGGGAATACCACTATCGGTGAGGACAATGTTTTTTATCAGTTCTCATCTATTGGCGCGCCACCTCAAGATAAAAAATATGCGGGTGAGCCCACACGTCTTGAGATAGGCGATAGAAATACGATTCGAGAATTTTGTACTTTTAATCGTGGTACGGTGCAGGATGTTGGGGTTACTCGGCTCGGTAACGATAACTGGATCATGGCGTATGTGCATCTTGCCCATGACTGCCAGATTGGTAACCACACCATATTTGCTAACAATGCTCAGTTAGCCGGTCATGTGCAAGTTGATGATTGGGCCATCATGGGTGGTTTTTCGAATGTTCACCAGTTTTGCAAAATTGGAGCACACGCGATGGTCGGTATGAGTACCAGCCTGACCCAAGACGTGCCACCGTATGTGATTTTGTCGGGTAATCCAGCTCAGGCACATGGCATTAATAGCGAAGGCTTAAAGCGCCGTGGTTTTTCGCGTGAGGCAATTACTGCCATACGTCATGCGTATAAATTACTGTATAAATCAGGATTGACTCTCGAAGAAGCCAAAGCCGCATTGCTGGCGCAAGAGCAGTCCGAACCAGAATTTGCTGCGGAGTTAAAGCTTATTCGTGATTTTCTCCAGAATGTGAGTCGTGGCATTGTCCGCTGATCTGTCGATTGCTATGGTGGCCGGTGAGGCCTCTGGAGATATTCTTGCAGGCCGTATGCTATCGGGCCTGCGTCCAATGCTGAGCGATGCCCACCTGTACGGTATTGGTGGCCCAGCGATGGCAGAGCACGGTTTTGTGTCTGAATACCCGATGGATAAGCTCGCAGTCAGAGGTTTGTTTGAGGTGTTGGCGCATTATCGAGAGCTCAAAGCATTTCGTGATTCATTGCGCGACCGGCTGCTAGAAGAAAGACCTGCTGCATTCATAGGTGTTGATGCGCCCGATTTCAATCTTGATTTGGAAATCGCTCTCAAAAAAGCCAAAATCCCTACGATGCATTTTGTGAGTCCATCCATATGGGCTTGGCGCCGTAGTCGCATCAAAAAAATTGCGCGTGCGGTTGATCACATGTTGGTGATTTTTCCGTTCGAAGAAGCGATCTACAAAAAAGCGGGCATACCCGTAACGTATGTGGGACACCCGCTGGCCGAAGTTATTCCTATGGATCCGGATCAAGACGCAGCGCGCGATGCGCTCGGAATGGATCGTAACGAACGAATTGTCACGATTTTGCCTGGTAGTCGATTATCCGAGTTGAAGTACAACTCACGCGTGTTTATTGAAACAGCTGCTCAACTAGCTAAGCGCGATCCAACCATTAAATTCATTGTTCCGATGGCGGGAGAAACTCAACGTGCCTATTTCGAGCAGCTGATTGCGCGTCCTGAGCTACAGCGCTTGCCGCTAAGGATCATCACGGGTAATTCTCATGAGGCGATTGCGGCATGCGACGCAGCGCTGGTTGCCAGCGGTACTGCTACTCTCGAAGTTGCTTTGTTTAAAAAGCCCATGGTAATTAGTTATCGTATGAATCCAGCCAGCTGGCAAATTCTGCGATTAATGGCCTATCAGCCTTGGGTTGGTTTGCCGAATGTGATGGCGCGTGAATTTTTAGTGCCTGAGTTATTACAAGATCGTGCCAATCCCGCAGGATTGGCGAGCGCATTGTGGGCGCAGATTTCAAATGATCAAAACCGTCAGCGCTTGCGCCGTCGCTTTGTGGATTTGCATCATGACTTGATGCGTAACACCGCTTCACAGAGCGCGCATGCCGTCATGGAGATGCTCTCTCAGCACGGTAGGTTGTAGCATGCCGTCACCGCTATCGATGCCATCTGTACCTGTGATGCCTTCATTATTCGACATCGAGGGTGAGTTGATCTGTGGTGTTGATGAAGCAGGCCGCGGTCCTTTGGCAGGTCCTGTTTTTGCCGCAGCGGTTATTCTCGACCCCAACTCAGCTGTTGCGGGTTTGCGCGATTCAAAAAAACTCACCGCTCAACGCCGCGAAGAATTAGCGGTGATGATTAAGCGCGATGCCTTGTCCTGGTCTATCGCGCAATGTTCAGAGGCAGAAATCGACGAGCTCAACATACTGCAAGCGACCATGCTCGCTATGCGCAGAGCGATTGAAGGCTTATCAATCACTCCCACGCTGGCGCTTATCGATGGTAATCGCTGCCCTGTGTGTAGTGTGCGTACCGAAGCCATCATCAAAGGTGACGATAAAGTGTCACAGATTTCAGCGGCATCAATTCTGGCTAAAACAGCACGTGATGCAGCGCTGATGGTGATGCATAAAAATTATCCCAATTACGCCTTTGATCAACATAAGGGCTATCCGACTGCATTACATCTTCAGCGTTTGCGCGAGCACGGCGTGTCACCGGTTCATCGGCGATCATACGGCCCTGTGCGTGACTTACTTAATCTTGCTGATCGCAGCCAATGACAGCTCGACTCATCAGTTCGCGCGATAACCCTCAATATAAGTTGTTGCGGCAGTTGGCGAGTAGTTCGCAAGCGCGACGCAAGCAAGCTAAGACGCTGCTTGATGGTGTGCATTTATGTCAGGCGTGGTTACAGCATCGCGGGCAACCCGAATTGTGTGTGGTCGGTGAGAGTGCTAGCAGCCATCCTGAGGTGAGCAGTATTTTGAAAGAGTGCGCTGCCTTAGGAGCAGATTGTGTGGTTTTGCCCGATGCCTTATTTGCTGCATTAAGTCAGGTTGAGCAGGGCGTTGCGCTGTTGTTCGTTGTGAGTACTCCGACGAATATCCAGCTCATGTCATTAGACCAGTCGTGCGTATTGATTGATGCCGTTCAGGATCCGGGTAATTTAGGTTCGATACTGCGCACTTCGGCAGCCGCGGGCATCAAGCAAGTGATTTGTTCTGAAGGCAGCGTGTTTGCGTGGTCGCCCAAAGTTTTGCGGGCAGGTATGGGAGCGCACTTTCAGCTCGATATCATCGAGCATGCTGATCTGCAGCAGTTAATCAGTTCATCAAGCGTGCCGGTTTACGCCACCGACTCGCATGCGCAAAAATCGATTTACCAAATGAATTTAACTCAGCCCTGTGCCTGGTTATTTGGTAATGAAGGCCAGGGGATTTCAGAATTACTTTTGTCGTACGTAACAGAGCGGCTAACCATACCTCAGCAGGCAGGTGTCGAGTCATTGAACGTTGCAGCAGCGGCAGCTGTGTGTTTGTTTGAGCAAAAACGTCAGCGCTTGATGTAGTACTCAATGCCATCGCATTGCATGCCTTCGCGAAAACATTAAGCTATGGGTAGTGGTGCTTCTACGTACACGAGGCCAGGTGCAACCCATCGCTGTGTTTCTGTTAGGCACATGGCCATTTCTTTTGAGCAGACATGATCGAAGCGGTAATGCCGACCATCGATAATCGCGTAGCGGTAAATTTGTTGATCAAGATAGTGACCGATGGGATCGATCAGCCGTTGGGGTACTGCGAGTGCATCGCGTTTAGCTTCAGCGCGAGGTCTGAGTGGTTGACGGAAATTTCGCAGATCCGATTGCATAGTTTTAAAGCTGTCTTTTAGAGCCCATAGCAATAGCCCAAAGCCCAGCCAAAGTATCAGGTCGATGGCAATCAGTTCCATGATGATGCTCCCAAGTAGTCGAAGTGCGGTCGAGGTCGGTCGAGCGCCTCAGTTCATGTCTATGTTGGGTTGGTAGGGTGGTTTTGTCTGTTGTTCCTTGCTTATCTTTGATAGTCGTCAATAGCTATTTATGACACCTGTGCCATGTGCAGTCGCCTTATTAATACGCGCGTCGCTCCAGTGACAATTCTTGCAGCATCATGGTTGCAATTTCTTCGATGGATTTGACAGTGGTGGATACCCAGCGAATGCCTTCGCGATGCATCATTCGCTCCGCCTCATTAACTTCATAGCGGCAGTTTTCCAGCGAAGCGTATTTACTGCCCGGGCGACGCTCATTTCGTACTTCTGATAGTCGGTCGGCCGCGATCGATAAGCCAAAAATTTTGCTTCGAAAAGGCGCTAAGCCACTCGGAAGCTGGCCGCGCTCGAAATCTTCGGGGATCAACGGGTAATTTGCTGCCTTAATTCCATACTGCATTGCCAGATACAGGCTGGTCGGTGTTTTACCAGAACGCGACACACCCACCAAAATCACATCTGCCATAGGTAGGTTTTTATGTGATTGACCATCATCATGCGCGAGTGAAAAATTAATCGCTTCAATACGGCTTTTGTAGCCCTCGGCATCCGCCATGTTGTGGCTGCGCCCGATACTGTGAGTTGAGCGTACCCCGAGTTCTTGTTCGAGGGGATCCACAAAGGTTTGAATCAGGTCCATATGCAGACCATTCGATTTACGAACGATGGCTGAGAGCTCCGTCTTGACCAGTGTTGAGAAAATAATCGGGCGCTTCCCTTCTAATTCGGCGGTGTCATTAATCCTGCGAACCGCCTCGTGCGCCTTGTCTATGGTGTCCACAAAGGGTAGGCGTATTTCTCTGAAAATCAGATCAAATTGGGCTAGAACAGAATGGCCAAAAGTTTCCGCAGTAATTCCGGTGCCATCCGAGACGAAAAAAACAGTACGGTAATGATTGGCCTTACTACCAGTTGTCTGATTTGGCATGTGGAATGTATAAATTATTAACGCAAAAAGTGGTCAGGATCGCTTAAAAAAGTCAGCCTAGGCCTGTAAAATGTAGCCTATCTTTTTAATTCGACTGCTTGCACCAAGAATAACAAAACCATCACCGGTTGCGAGGCACTCTATGCAAATTTCTCATCATCAAAAAGGTAGTTGTTATGTCCAACTTGGCAACCACGGGGGTTCATCAAGCCCCTGATAAGGGGGCGGCTTACGTCGTTTCTTTCGAAAACCTGCGCATGACGGATGTCGAATCCGTCGGCGGCAAGAACGCTTCACTCGGCGAGATGATTAGTCAGCTCGCGCATGCGGGCGTGCGAGTGCCGGGCGGGTTTGCAACCACGGCGCAGGCTTTTCGCGATTTCCTCTCCTACAGCAACGGCGGCCCGTCGCTGGCAGATCGCATTGCAGAGCGCTTAGCGGATCTGAACATCGATGACGTTCGTGCGCTAGCCGCCGCCGGTGCGCAAATCCGTCAATGGATACTGGATACGCCTTTCCAGCCGCGCCTTGAAAAAGAAATTACTGATTATTATCATAAGCTTGTAGATGATTCTTCAAGTGAGATGTCATTTGCTGTGCGCTCCTCTGCCACGGCTGAAGACTTGCCCGATGCCTCGTTCGCCGGTCAGCAAGAGACCTTTCTGAACGTTGTAGGCATAGACAATGTGCTGGAAGCAATCAAGCATGTCTTTTCATCGCTCTACAACGACCGCGCTATTTCCTATCGGGTACACAAAGGCTTTACCCATGCTGAAGTCGCCCTGTCGGCGGGTATCCAGCGTATGGTGCGTTCTGACTTAGGTGCTGCCGGTGTGATGTTTACGATTGATACCGAATCTGGTTTCAAAGACGTCGTCTTCATCACCTCTAGCTATGGCTTGGGTGAGACCGTGGTTCAAGGTGCGGTTAATCCCGATGAGTTTTATGTGCACAAGCCTATGCTTGAGGCGGGCAAGTTGCCCATCATCCGTCGCAATATCGGCTCCAAGCTAATTAAGATGGAATTTACCGGCGAAGCCAAAGCGGGTCGTTCGGTCAGAACCGTCGATGTACCCATTGAGTTGCGCAACCGCTATTCATTAAACGATACCGAGATCGCTGAGCTGGCAACCTATGCCGTCATCATCGAAAAACACTACGCTCGCCCTATGGATATCGAGTGGGGTAAAGATGGTCGCGATGGAAAAATATACATTCTTCAAGCGCGCCCTGAGACCGTTAAATCTCAGGAAAACCATTCTGACGTACAGCAAAAATTCAAGCTCAAGGGCAGCGGCAATGTGCTGACCCACGGTCGCGCTATTGGTCAAAAAATCGGTGCGGGCCCCGTTCGTGTGATTAACGACCCGAATGAAATGGAACGCGTGCAACCCGGTGACGTATTAGTTGCCGACATGACCGACCCGAATTGGGAGCCCGTCATGAAGCGCGCTTCAGCCATTGTCACTAACCGTGGCGGTCGTACCTGCCATGCTGCGATCATCGCGCGTGAGTTGGGTGTGCCTGCTGTGGTGGGTTGTGGTGATGCGACTGAAGTACTTAAGGATGGCACGTTAGTGACAGTGTCGTGCGCTGAGGGTGACGAAGGGCGCATCTACGACGGTTTGTTAGAAACCGAGATCAGCGAAGTTGAACGTGGTGAGTTACCGAAGATTCCCGTCAAAATCATGATGAACGTCGGTAATCCTCAGCTCGCTTTTGATTTCCAGTCGATTCCTAACGATGGCGTCGGTCTGGCTCGACTCGAATTCATCATCAACAACAACATTGGCGTGCATCCTAAAGCGATCTTGGAATATCCCAACATCGATCCGGATTTAAAGAAAGCGGTCGAATCCGTCGCGCGCGGTCATGCCTCACCCAAAGCGTTTTACGTTGATAAATTAGCTGAAGGTGTAGCCACTATCGCCGCTGCGTTTTGGCCACGTACTGTGATTGTTCGTCTGTCGGATTTCAAATCCAACGAATACAAAAAACTCATAGGTGGTTCGCGTTACGAGCCGGATGAAGAAAATCCTATGTTGGGTTTCCGTGGCGCTGCGCGTTACTTGTCAGCTGATTTCGCCGAAGCGTTTGAGATGGAATGCATCGCCATGAAACGCGTGCGCGATGACATGGGTTTAACCAACGTTGAAATCATGGTGCCCTTTGTGCGCACTTTGGGTCAGGCAGAGAAGGTCGTGGGTCTGTTGGCAAAAAATGGTCTCAAGCGTGGCGAAAATGGTTTGCGTCTCATCATGATGTGCGAGATCCCTTCGAATGCACTGTTGGCTGAAGAGTTTCTTGAATTCTTTGATGGATTCTCGATTGGTTCGAATGACCTGACACAGCTCACTTTGGGTCTGGATAGAGATTCAGGCTTAGAGCTGCTTGCGGCTGACTTTGATGAGCGCGATCCAGCTGTCAAAGTGCTGCTCTCGCGTGCCATTAAGACGTGTCTTGCTAAAGGTAAGTACGTGGGTATTTGCGGTCAGGGCCCATCTGACCATCCCGACTTTGCCCAGTGGTTGATGAAAGAGGGCATCAGCTCGATTTCATTGAACCCTGATTCCGTGGTCGAGACCTGGAAAAACTTAGCGGGCAAATCCTAAGCGCCAGCTGCGTTGAAATTTCAGCCCTTCGTAGTCATGCATTACGAGGGGCTGAATTACGTTGGGACTGTTTGCTCTGTGCTGTTTATTCATTTTTATTTTCTAAAGCCTGCGTAATCGGTATCAGCAGTCGCGCGGATGCATCCATAGCTAGTTTATAAAGAGCAATCTTTTCCTTACTATAATTTGTAACATTAAGCTTCACAACGCCTTCAAAAAACTCGCGTGCTTCAAGAAGTTCTTCCTTTGTTGCTGAAAAATTTGGTTCCTCTTTGATTTTGTGCGACAAAACGACAAAATTTGTTAGTTTTTCATCCCCGTAGTTATTAACAAAACGATTGTTTAGTTTTACCCATGTGAACTGGAATACATCGTCTGATGCAGCTGAACTTATTGGATTGAATTTAACAGGTGGCTCTGGGGTACCTTTCAGAACAAAGTAATTATTGATGCAAATGTCGACGTTTTGTTTTTCATTGAAGTAGCTTACCAATGGATCAGATTGTTCGAAAGTTTTTCTATCTCGTATTTTTTGGTAAGTATGTCTAAATAATGTGTTTAGCTTATCATTTGAAATCGTCACTTTTTCTGACTTATTTTTCGGATTTGATAGCGCTTCTGCAGGCAAGCCCAACTCTTTACTGTATTTGCTGGCAAGCTCGGTGCCGGAGTGCACATTATTTCTGAAGTCTTTAAATTTTTGCAGAAATGAACGTTTGCCATCGCGCTGAAAAAAAGTGACCGTCGTCTCACCTCTTTTGGTGACATTCTCCTTCGCATACCATTTGCCTTCCTTCGCAGGATCTAGGTTGATGTTTATACTGGTTGTGCGCATTTTTCCCTCTCTGGCGTTGGCATGACAGTGGAGCCGGTATTCCGTAAATTATGGATAGAGTGAGGCGATTGCTCAGCATGCTGCGGTGTGTCAGCAGTGCGCTATTGGCGTACTTCAAGGGACCGATGGGTGATGAAAATAAAGTGAGGGTCGTTAGGCGCTTGATCGGATCTGCCGACTTTGCCCAATGGTTGATGAAAGAGGGCATCAGCTCAATTTCATTGAGCCACTGATTCAGTGGTCGAGACCTGGAAAAATTTAGCTAGCAAATCCTAAGCGCCAGCTGCGTTGAAATTTCAGCCCCTCGTAGTCATGCATTACGAGGGGCTGAATTACGTTTGGGCTGTTTGGTTTAGGCTGAGTAGATTATTTTCAAGCACAGTAATCAAATCATCAAGTTGTTTGCTAATTACATTGAACCCTTCTTGTTCACTGTATGTTTTTCTAAAGTTCTTGAGTTTTTCATAATCACTTTGTTTACTTTCAATTGATATTCGATTAGGTAGGTTTTCTCGAATACTTATAGCTCTATATATTGAATCTAAGATCGAATTTCTTTCAGTACGATCAACATTCATATCTTTAATAATTTTAAAAAAAATATTAATAGTGGTTTTTCTTAAAGCTATACTAATTAGACTATCAAGGTTGCTGCTAACTTCATTGAACCAAGGTTGCCCCTCGGATTCCGTTTTAAACTTTAGTAGATCTTCATAAGCTTTTGTGGCCTCTTCGGCTTTGATTCCATTAGGACTAATTTCTCGAATATCTACTGCCAATCCTATAGCGTGAGTGGGTAATTCGATTTGGGATTGAAGAGGGTTATGATTGTGAATAGCGGTTAAGAAAAATTTAACTTCTAGAGGTTTAAGTAGATCATTAACTGTTAAGTCGAATTCTTTTTTTTGTTCGCTTTCTATTTGATAGTCACCAAGTCTTAATGGGGCCTTTTTGATATCAATTAAAGATTTTTTTGCGGCTTCCATTTCATCTTTAGTAGCTGAAAAATCAGGATTGTCACGGGCATCAAATGCGAGTCTAAGGTGTGATGTGAAAACAGAATTGGCTTGGTCATTCCGATTCAGGTTTATTTTAAAATTGTGTATTTTTACTTCTTTAGAAACTTCGTAATATTTTTTTTTGTCAACAGACGTAGTGATCTTAGAAGTATTAACTGTAATATCGATTTGCTTACGGTTATCCATGTCGCTATGACTAACTAATGGTTCCGTCGACTTGAAAGACTCATTCTCTTTCAATTTTTTTACAGCTTCCCTAAAAGCATTATTAAGAAATGCATTTTTCGTTTTCGGATTGGAAAATGCCTCAGCTGGTAAGCCCAACTCTTTGCTGTATTTACTGGCAAGCTCAGTGCCTGAACGCACTCCGCTTCTGAAATCCTTAAATTTTTGCAGAAATGTTTGTTTGCCATCGCGCTGAAAAAAAGTAACTTTTACATCACCTCTTTTGGTTTTATTCTCCGTCGCATACCATTTGCCTCCCTTCTCAGGGTCTAGATTGATGTTGATACTAGTTGTGAGCATTTTTCCCTCTCTGGCATTGGCATAGCATTGGGCCGTTGTCCCCTAAATTATGAGTGGAGTGAGGCGAGTGCTCAGCATGCTGCGGCGTATCAGCAGTGCGCTACTGGTGTACTAGAGCTAATGCGGCGTCATTAAGATTGATGCGGGGTTGGTCGGAGCGGATACGAAGATCTGCGACCGTCGAGTCATAAAATAACCCTACAACCCATGTTGACTTATGGCAATTTTCCGTTAAACTCCGGCTTCAAGTTTAGGAATAACAAGCAACAACAGGTAGTTGTAGTGGTTTGAGCCCTCACGCTGAAGAGCGAGAGGGCTTTTGTTTTTTGGGCG
>JACCDL010923185.1_pt1 | contig 37274 bp, 37 predicted proteins | sample 7441931 | NCBI WGS metagenome assembly JACCDL01 (sample SAMN15323437, study PRJNA562643) | freshwater metagenome | isolation source: river surface water | place: USA:Blue River Watershed | collected 2017-08-16 | reverse complement strand
TGCTATAACCTAAAGCTAAAGTGTTTATGACCAAAATAATAAAAGAAGAGATGGCCACTGCTGTGGCAATTCTTACTGCATCTTGAACCCCAGTATATCTTACAATACCTGTATATGATTTAGTAGTAGTGAAAACTAAACTGTTCACCAATAGAATCAATAAGATAGAATTAATCACATGCTCCCAGTTAATGGCAGTCAGAATTACATTTTGCTGAATTAAAATGGCAATGAATAAAGCAGTTACAGTAGCTCCTAAATCCAATAAAAGAATTACAAATTTTGGTACAATACTAAAATTTCTAATTGTAATCATATGCAGTTTTGGTTCATTCAATTGGGGGGAGTTGAATTGGTTTGACAAATCGTTTAAAATAAATTTTTAAACTAGGGTATAAAGATATTACAATAAATTAGTATTCTTGACAATTTAAATCCCTGATAACTATACATTTGATAGGTAAGGAAATTAAACTTAATCTCACAATATATTGATATTCAATAAAATATATTATTGACCTACATTAAAGTGAAAAAAATATTAACGGTTGTTTAAATTAGTGTGCTGGATTAGTGTGGACCAAGTAGATTCTAAATTATAACTAATTGAATTGCAATTAATTATAAACCACTATTGTCAGAACAGTGCTCACAAAAAAGGTATGGGTTGAATTTCCATATAAGGAAAAGCCACATGTAATAATTCCAGCTAAATATATCGTACGTGATACTTTTTATGTTTGTAATCTTTCACCAAATGCCTTTAATATACAGGCATTAGAAAAAAGTGAAAAAGAGGTATTTAAATTAGTAAAGGCACAAATGATTAAAGAGATGTCAATTAATTTAAATACGGTAAGTAATACTAAGGCATTGACATTCAATTTTAGTAATAACAATGAGCAAAATATAGAAGCAATTAAAGAATGTAAATACATAATGTGTACCAAAAAATATATATCTGGTATTGCCAAGTTAACAAATGGGAAACAATTAAATTTTAATCCAAATCCAAATTCTGAAGAGAATAAGATAAGCATTAAGAAATAAATTATATAAAATATGGACAAAAAAAACCCCTACAAGTTTGTAGGGGGTTTTTAGTAATATAAATACTCAATAATAGTAGAACTATTTTATATATATGGTCTAAAATATAGAAATAATAGAAACATGCTTTTTTCTAAAATTTTGATTAATTATGAATAATTTAAGTTAATTATTAATGATGAAGTTGACTTTTAATTAAGCCTTACAATTAATTAGGGGTAATTAGGGTAAATTAGCATTTACCCCAAATTCATAGAAGACTATTGATCAAAGAGGTGTTTAAAATAGAAGAAGCCACATAAGTGGCTTCTTCTATTTTAAAGGACATCAACTATATTTAATGATTCACTCCTTTTCTAAACAATACATTTGTAAATGTCTTTATAATGATCTCAATGTCAAATAATATAGATTTTCTATATAAATAATCTTGTTCTAATTTAACCTTATCGGGTATTGAAATTTCATCTCTTCCGTTAATTTGTGCCCATCCTGTGATACCAGGCTTTAATTTAGAAACGCCAGTTGCCACCCTATACTCCATTAGATCATATTGATTATACAATGCAGGACGAGGCCCAACAAAAACCATTTCACCCTTTACTATATTAATCAAATTTGGTAATTCATCTAAACTAGTTTTACGAATAAACTTACCTATTTTGAGTAAATATTGATCTGGATTATCTAATAAATGGGTTGCTACGTTAGGAGTATTTTTCTTCATACTACGAAACTTGTAGATCTTGAAAAAAGAATAGTTAATACCAACTCGCTTTTGCTTGAAGAATACAGGAAAACCATCTTCAAAAAAAATTCCAAGTGAAACTAAAATTAAGATGGGCAGCAACAATAAAAATAAGACAAAAGCAGTAAGTCTAATAAACATCATTATTTATTTTAAAATCATTTAAAACCGAAGATGGGTTCCAACCAAAAGCAGTCCTAGCTTTAGTGTCATCGAAGGTTAATGTTGAAGATATTTTTAATAATTTAACTGAATTAATTGGAAATCTATTACCAAATACATCTCCAAATTTTGCTAATATAAAAGCAAAAAAATTGGGTAAATTCGGCACAAAATGTATTCCCAACTGATTAGCAATACTTCTACTCAAATCGTAAAATGTTGGATGAAAACCATCAGTTAAGTTATAAGTACCTCCTATTTTAGAGGCCTTTAAAATAAACCGTGCAACATCAGTTGCTAATACCATACTTTTTTGTGCTTTTCCACCTGCAATATTAAAATAATATCCTCTCTTTATCCCTCTTATCATTGCTCCTAGATTTCCAGGTGGATTTTCACCTACTATAAGTGGCAATCTGAGAATAGTACAAATTACATTATATTCATCACACCATTTTTTTACAATCTCCTCGGCTTTAATTTTACTTAATCCATAGGGATCTACTGCAATTAGTGGATTATCTTCATTTATTAAATTACCCTCATTTAATCCATAAACACTAACCGAACTTATAAAAACAAAATATTTAGGTCTAGTTGAATGTTGAAAACTGTTAAGTAAACTAATTGTACCATTTACATTTGTTTTATAGAATGAAAGGATTTCTTGAGTATTCTTTGGGATTACATGAGCCTTACCAGAACTATGTACAACCAGGTCAAAATTTTCTTGCAATACGAAATTGTCTTTTTCTAAATCAACATTATAATTTGAATTTTTCCTATTTAGTGTAAAGATAGAATTTTGTTTACTTAACTCTTTAAACAAAAAACTTCCTAAGAAACCGTTTGATCCAGTTAGTAATATTTTCAATTTCAAAAGAATTGTTTTATTTTTTTATATATTCTTAATGGAAAAAAATATAAAGGTATTTTATATTTATTATATATCCAAGCTTTATATATTTCAAGATTTCCAATATATATATTTTTAAAATTTTTATTAGTAGCTCCTCCAAGTCTCATTCTAACAATTAATCTATTAATATATTTTGATTTAAATCTTTTAGACTTAAATACACGTAACATAAATTCATAATCTGAAGCAAGAGTAAAATTCAAATTAAAACTTCCCAAGAGTTCATATACTCTTGATTTTAAAAATAATGTAGGGTGAGGAGGAACATTTCCATTTTCAAAAAATTTATTATGATAATTAGTCGATTTCCAATGCCTTACTACATTAGTCAAGTCTTCTGATTTAACATAAACTAAATCACCATATAAAATATCTAAATTTTTATCTAAATAAAAATAATTTTCTACCTCTGAAAGAACGTTTTCATCTTGAAAAACATCATCAGAATTCAAAATGCCAATAATATCGGAAGTAGCGTACTTAATTCCCTTATTCATTGCATCGTAAATTCCTTTGTCGCTTTCACTAATGAGAACATCGATTTTATCGCTATATTTTGAAATGATTTGCAAAGTATTATCACTAGAACCACCATCTATAATAATGTATTGTACATTTTTAAAATAATTCTGATTTATTACACTCTTAATAGTATCTTCTATAGTATTTGATGAATTATAGCAAACTGTAATTATTGAAATTTTCAACTTTTTTTATTTAAAAATATATTTAATAGCTGTTCTTGATGAAATTTATGAGAAAACTTATTTTTATAAATTTGAAATAAGTCATTTTTAAATTCTAAGATATTATCAATTTCATCAAATTTATTGAAACAATTGATAATTGAATTTATATCGTTTATTTTACAATATAATGGATAATTTTCACCTAAAGCCTCACTTATATAACCTACATTGGTGATTATCATAGGAGTTCCTACACTTATACTTTCCAATAACGTTAAAGGCATTCCTTCATTATAGGATGGTAGTATTGTGAATCTTGCATTTTTAATAGTATGCATTTTATTTTCATCATAAATGGGTCCATTTAAAAAAATATATTTTTCATCTTTCACCTCCTCCTCAATTAATTTAAAAAACAATGGATTTACAATATTACCATGACAAACAAGTTTCAACTTATTGTGATTTTCAATGTTATATTTTTTAACAGCTAAAATAAGATCCAAAATTCCTTTTTCTTCAATATAGTTGCCAATAAATAATATATAATCATTGTTATTTGTAAATTCTTTAATGGGAATTTCTTGTTCTATAGTGTTATACAATAAGGTTACATTACAATTAAAAGGCAGATCTAATTTTTGTCTAATTGACAATAATATATATTCATCAACAAACAAATTTAAAATTTTAAATAACGTATAATTTATTTTTTTTAAGATAAATTTCTTGAAATCACTTCTATGAAAGTGAAGTATTACTTTTGACCTTGGATTAAATATTTTAAATATTATAATTGATATGATATTTTTAAGAATCCCGAATGTTGATAAATAAATGACACTATAAAAATATTCTGACTTTTGAATGAAACTACTTTTCAATAATTTTGAAATTGATCTTGAAAATGATATTAATTTATTAACTGAAAATTGATTATGAAACTTCAAGTTTGAAAACTCCTCTATAATTTCTACATCAAAATATTCATTAAGTAACTGAATATTAATTAAATTTGAAATGCTTGCTCCGTGAATTGTTTTTGGAGGTATTTCTCCAAAAAATTTAATCTTTTTTTTGACCATTAAATAACACTATAAAACTCTTTAATTGAATCAGCTGTATAATTAATTGCATCCTCAGATAATTCAGGATAAAGTGGCAAACTTAGAATATGCTTTGAAAGTTTACTAGCAACGGGAAAATCTTCACTTTTATATTTATACTTTTTATATGCAGGAAGTAATGGTAAAGGTGTAGGATAGTGAATTGCAACTTCAATTTCTCTCGACTTTAGAAATTCTGCCAATCCATCTCTATTTTCAGCTTGAATTACATACAAATGAAAGGAGTGTTCAGAATTTTCTCTAATTATTGGAGTTTTAATATTTTCAATACCATTTAAAGCACTAGTAAGTTTTTTTGCATTTTCTTGCCTTTGTTTTGTCCAATTTTCAATTTTTCTCAATTTCACACTTAAAATTGCTGCTTGTAACCCATCCATTCTGCTATTAATGCCCTCAATTAAATGCTTATGTTTAATCAACGCTCCATGTCTTGCGAACATTTTAAAAGACTCAGCAAAATTTTCATTGTTTGTAATAATTGCTCCAGCATCACCATAAGCGCCTAAATTTTTACCTGGATAAAACGAAAAAGATGCCGCATGACCATGTAAGCCGGCTTTTACATTTTTATATTTAGAAAAATGTGATTGCGCACAATCTTCAATAAGAAAAATAGAATGTTTTTTAGAAATATTAACAAGTGTATCCATGTCACACATTTGCCCATATAAATGAACTGGAATTATCGCTTTTGTTTTTGGTGTGATTTTTGTTTCTATTTCATCTACATTAATAGTATAATAATTGTGTTCACAATCAACGAAAACTGGAGTAGCTCCTGTTTGACTAATTGTTTCTGAAGTTGAAATCCAACTATTTGCTACTGTAATTACCTCATCACCAGGGCCTATCCCTAACATCTTCATAATTATATATAAAGAGTCAGTTCCATTTGCACAACTTATACAATGGCTTACTCCATACTTTTTTTCGAATTCTTTCTCAAAATTATTTACATGAAATCCACCAATAAAAGAAGTTTCAGAAATAACAGTTGAAATTGCTTGATCTATTTCTGTTTTAATGGATTGATATTGTGATTTTAAATCAACAAACGGAATTTTCATATTATATATTTTTTTTTATTAATTTAGCTGGATTACCTGCGTAGATCCCTGGTTTATCTATATTTTTTGTTACAACAGCACCAGCTCCAATTACTACGTCATCACAAATTGTTATTGGTAAAATTGTAGCATTACTTCCAATTGAAACGTTATTACCTATTATTGTCTTCTTCCATAAAGATTTATCTCCTTGTGCTGGACCTCCATTTGAAAACAAATCATTAATAAACATTACACCATGTCCAATAAAACATTTAGATCCAATTGTTACAAGTTCACAAATAAATGTATGGGATTGAATTTTAGTATTTTTCCCAATTGAAACATCTTTTTGAATTTCAACAAATGGCCCAATGAAGCAATTATCATCTATTTGACAACCATATATATTACATGGCTCTACAACTTTGACATTTACACCAAATTTTACGTTCTTTAAAACAGAAACTTCAAGAGATATATAATTCATGTTTTATATATTATTAAGCCTTTTTGCAGATGTATAAATCTTATCAATGATTTCAACTGTCTTTAGAGCCTCAAATGCACTAGTCGAAATTGAGGAGCCATTCAACAAGACATCAACCAGATTTTCATAGATTTTATCATGATTTGACATAGAACCTACATAATTTCCATAATTATTTGCACTATTCCCTTTTGGAAGATCCTTGAATTCAAAATTTTCTACGTTTTGGTATTCCAGTTCATTTAAATATTGACCTCCGATTTTCACAGTACCCTTTTCACCAAATATCGTCAATGATCCTTCCATATTCTTGTTGAAGCTATTAACAGTGTAATTGATGGTACCTAGTGCGCCATTATTGAACTCCAATGCTACGACGCCGGAATCCTCAAAGTCTATGGTTTCCTTATGTGCGAAATTTCCGGTAAGTGCGTACACTTTTCTTACATCACCGATCATCCAATATAAGAGATCGATAAAATGACTGAATTGAGTATATAAAGTACCGCCGTCCATATCGATGGTACCTTTCCAACTATTATGATAATAATCTGCGTTCCTGTTCCAGAAACAGCTTAACTGGATGCTATATATTTTTCCAAAAATCCCTTTGTCTATTGCTTGTTTAACAGCAGCAACTGGGGGATTAAAGCGGTTCTGTTTGATGGCGAAAAGTCTTTTGTTTGCAGATTCCGCAGCCTTGATCATCTCACCGCAATCGGCAGGGTTGATCGCAATTGGCTTTTCACATAGTACGTGAAACCCTGCTTTCAATACTTTAATTGAATGTGCTGCGTGTAATCCATTGGGTGAGCAGATTGCTACCACAACTATTTCTTTCTCCTTTGACAACATGTCTTCAACCGAGGTGTATGGGGTTGAATTATATTTTGTAGCAAGAAATTCGGCTTTTGATGGATCGATATCACAAACAGCCGTAAGATTTCCAAAACGGTTAATATGTTCCGCATGACGTTGTGCAATTCGACCACATCCGATAATTGCAAAATTAATTTTTTTATTACTCATCTTTCCTAATTGATTTATTGAGATATTTTTAATTGTTTATTTTTTCACAAGTTTTCACATATTCAACGATGCTCATTAAACCTTCATACAGGTCAACTTTCGGTGACCAGCCAAGTTCTTTGTTTGCCTTGGTAAAATCTGCGCAACGTCCTTGGTCGCCAGTTGGTTTAGTCGTATCAAATATAATTTCAATGGACGGATCCACAATATCGCGTATAGTCTCCGATATCTGCCTAATCGAAGTACACACATCAGGTCCTAATTGAATTGATCCTATATTGTGACCTTTTGTAAGAGCGCTAACCAATCCATCTACTACATCTGAAACATGAATAAATGCACGTCCTTGTGTACCGTTACCCCAAACAACTAGTTGTTTGGGATCAGTTGCAGTTACAGCGCGATAAGCAATCGAAGGAATCACCTGAGACTTATTAGATTTATAATCGCACGGCGTTCCATAAACATTGTGTAATGAAAGTACAACTGTTTCCATATTTTTTTCATGAGCTAGATAGGTTGCATCAAGTTCTCCCATCAATTTGCTCCAGCCATAAGCAGACTCAGGGGATGCCGGAAACTGGTCAGACTCTTTTAATGGCTTTGCATCAACACCTGTCTGGAGTTCTTTGGGATAAGAACAAGCTGTACCAACATATACATAACGCGGAATATTAAAAGAAGCCACCACTTGGGTAACTATGGAATTAATCAGAAGATTTTTCCTGAAAAGATAGCCTTCATTGGAAAATACATAACCGATACCTGCAACAATATCAGCCAGATGATATACACAATCCACACCTTGGAAGTGTGTGTACCAATCACCTGGTACAGAAAGATCGGCTATAACCATCTTTACATCTTTGAAGCGTTCTTTACATGTATACTTCAAGTTGTCGATACTACCTCTCCAAAAATTATCTATAACAATAACTTCATGGCCTTCCTTCAGTAATCTTGCAACAAGATTTGAACCTATCATTCCCGCGCCTCCCGTAACTATTATTTTTTTACTAGTTTTCATAAATGTTTTCATTATTTATTTAATTGCTTATAATTGCTTTGCTTTCAATAAGTTCTTTTATTTGCTGAGATTGATCTTCGGCTGAGAATTGAGTAAGCAAAAGACAAACGTTTTCTTTTTGCCTTTTCATCTTATCTTGGTCATTAAGTCCTTCGATCAATTCTTTATCGCTGTTGAACACAAAGCCGATATCATATTTTTTTACAAACGATTCAACCCCACTGAACAATCCGCCTTTAACCGCAATAGGTAAACCTGCTGCAAGTGCTGAAAAAAAACGAGTAGGTAGTGTTGACCTGAATCTTTCTGATGGCCTGTTTATGTTATAAGTTACCAGAGCAGCATTAAAATGATGTGCATAGTTGCTTAGTTTACCCGAAAATACTTCGTCGTCACTAAAATATGGATAGGCATTCGAGTTTTGTGTGCCATTTTTTGCGATAAGCACGGAGGTATAGATACTAATTCCTGCTTTGCCAAAACGATCAAGTTGGGAATCGATATTATCCATATTGCCCCCCCATCTCTCAGGTGCACCAAGGAAAATAAGTGAGTTCTTTATGTCATCATTCATACTTTGTGTAATCACATCAGGGGTAACCTGGAAACTTTTTGGATGAAAATCTGGCACAACGTACAACCTGGATCTCGGATAATTAAATTTACTGTGAATGAAATCCACCATCTCATCCGATGCACAAAAAACAAGTTCCATTTTATTGATCCAGTTCTTATAATCAACAAACTCATTTGTAATATGTTTTTTTAACCACCGTATCAATCTATTCCCTGAAAGTAAAGTACTCGGGATGAGATTTACAATAAAAACCACAGGCAATTGGGGTGTAATCTTTTTACACACCCTTGAAAAGTGGATACCTAGTGGGCCATAGAATGTGAAAATAACGTCGGGGTTCTCAGCAGCGATAATTTTTGAGATCTTTTTTACGAGCATATGGTTCTCAGGTATCAATCCACGACTTCTCATCATGTCCTTAATCAACGCTGTATAGGACGGTGTCCCATAGAAAGGATCAAGTTCTTTTAAGTCCAGAAAGTGTATTTCTTTGATCCCTGAATAAGGATACTGATCCAGTGAAAACCCTACGGGGCGGTTGCTTATGTCCACAAGCGTAAGTTCCCAACCCGTATTCATTAAAGCGGCAATACGTCCAGCACTTGCATGACTTACCAGTGGTGCAAAAAGTAAACATTTTCTCATAATCTCAATTTTCTAATTCTATTGTGTCACAAAAGTAAACGAGAGAACCATGCCTGCCTAATGACATTTTTATCACTATCATATCAACTTAACCAATGTTTCATGATAATTTTCAAAAAATGGCATTCTTAACTCTTTATTTTGCAATTCGTCATTTTTTCTATTTTCAAGGCAGCCAAACAAGAAATTCTTTATTCCCTCTCGGTCGCCAGCTTCGAACGAAATATAATTTGTGTATTTAATTTCGTTGGCAAAAGTATTTATATCAGATACTTTGGGGCCGATATTTAATATTTTTTTTCCGGAAAGAAAATAGTCAAATATTTTTGTAGTCATTAATCCTGCAATTGTATCATCAAATTTCCGTTTACCATCATCGATCAATGAAACCAGTACATCGGCCTGGTAGAGTTCTTTTATAGCCTCATCCTTTGTAAGCATGCCACGATCGATAAGTTGTGTCGCGAGTCCATACAATTCAAATTCTTTTTTTACCAATGCGGAAGAAGGGCCACAATAACAGAAAACAAAACTCTTTTTTTCGGAAGAAGTCATGCTGCTGACAACATCAAGTATTGGCCAGAAAGTGCAGTTTGGATATATAGAGCCAGTTAACACCAGCAGACAAAGGTTATTATTTTTAACTGGCAGAGAAAAATCTTGTAAAAAAAAATCGTTGTACTTTTTATCGGGAATATTCATAATAACATGTATCGGCAATTGAGCCACTGTTGAAAAAGTAGTAAGAGATTTAGCACACCCGTTTGAAACAGTTAAGACCGCCTTGGCGTTTGACAGAATTTTTTTTTCAAACCAGTTACCTATAATTTTTCTCGCGATGCCAAAGGACGGTGTTCTTGGATTGGTCGTCCAAAGATCCCGATAATCAATTATATATGGGATATTGAATTTTTCTTTAATTTTTTTTGCAACGACAAAAGGTAAAAACGGCGGACCGGTTACAAAGATTAGTGATATGTTGTATCCCATAACAATTTGTTCAATGGTTTGGCGAAGCGGTGACAACCAGAAGTACCCATTGCTACACAAAGTCCTTGTTAAGAACCCCGAGATCAGTTTACCCGGCAAAGATGCTTTTTGCGGATCTTCATAGCCAAATGATTTCAATGGAACGTCAATGATTTTTACCCTGGGATTGTCTGTATATAAGTTATTATACTGTCTGTCTATTTTTTTTTTCGGTATATCTTTGTCTGCAAGTTTTAAAACATATACTATCTTAAAATGCTGTAAATAGAACTCAACTAATTTAACTGACCTCTGTGCAGCGATTGAATTATAGGGAGGAAAAATGTAGGATACGAATACAATGGAATCTTTCATTAACAATTGTTTATTTTCCGATCTAGACTAAGGACGGAAACGTTTTAAGGTGCGATTAAACATTAAAAACATTTTGAACAATTTTTCCTCAGATGGATATTCTGAATGGGACACGCTCTTTGTTTTTATATAGGTATCAAACTCTTCCATGGTCATTCCCAATTTTTTAATTACGTATTCTTTATCTTGTTTAAGCAAAGCCTGATCAGGATATGGACTAGTATTAAAATAATCTAGTGCCTCATTACGCGTTATTTCTCCGCTGAGAATTAAAGCAGATAAGTGCATTTTACGTTTGTCTATGTTAAATTTCTCTGGTAGTATATACCCCTGATAAAACCTAGTAAATACTGATTCGTAGTGTTTGTATGGATAAGGTTTGTAACCTACTTCTTTTTTTAATATTTCAACTGCTTCTGCTTTATTGTAGTCGAGATAATCAAGAAAGAACTCCCACTTAATTCCATTCATTTTGGTGTAGCGCAGGTAATCAATTGTTGAGATCAATGGATGAGTTTTGATTTTCATCGTGCCAAATTTTTTCTGGACCGCTTTGATATTCCTCACATCAAATTTGTAATGCGTCCAATTGGCCGGTGCTGCAATCCCCTCGGTTGCTGTATTGGAACCTGAAAGTATCGTATGTAAATTGTATTTATTAGCCATTCTGAAATTCAATGCCGCCTGTGCATTGTCCATAATCATCTCAATGTCTACCACATTAGCTTTAAAGAAAGCCAATTGCATATCCCTATTCTCTTTCCAATCAATAACATGGGTATAGAGATCAACTCTTAGAGAGGTGATAAGATTATTAATATTACTTACGGCCAATTCGGAGTTCCAGCCGTTATCAAGATGAACTGCCAATGGACGTAACCCGAGTTTTACCACTTTATATAGAGTAAAAGAGCTGTCTACACCGCCGCTCACACCTACTATACAATCATATTCTTTGCCTTGGCCATCTTTTTTAATACGGTTAATAAGTTGGTTCAGATTATTTTTATCAGTAACCTTAAGAAAATTCATTTTAGTTAAAGTATCAGTACAGAAATTGCAAATCCCATCTTGGTTAAATGTAATATTAGAAGCGGTGGAATCCATTACACATCTCTTACATATTTGAACATCACTCATGAGAATAAATTTTTTAAAATTTCATATTTAGGATAGTTGATCATCACCGCCTTGTGTTTACCAGCATATACAAACATACTACCTACTGCTGTAGCCGCTGCCCCATGTTTTACAGCCTTTGAAATATCATCAAGACTACCTGCGCCCCCACAAACAATCAATGGAACTTCGATAGCTTCTGATATCTGCGAAATCACGTCATAAAGGTATCCTTTACCAAGGCCATCCTGGTCTACGAAGTTAATAAACACTTCTCCGGCACCTGCCTTGACACCGTTTTGAATATGTGTTAGCAGATCCACAGATATAACTTTTTTTCTACGGTGATCATACACTTTGCAATCGCCCAATAATGTTTTTTTAATGTCTATCGCCAAAACCGCTGACTGGCTACCAAATCTCTGCGAAATATCTTTAATGACCTGCATATTTTCAAAAGCACCAGTATTCACAACTATTTTCTCCACACCAATATTAATTAAACGTGCCGCTTGCTCAATATTTTTAATGCCTCCACCGATTGCAACCGGCATAAATGCCTCACTTACGATTTCTTCTATATGACTATAGTCGGGATCTTTCCCTTCTTTGGATGCGCTAATATTCAAAAGAATTAGTTCATCCACTTCAAGGTCGTTGAATATTTTAACTGCATTAATTGGATCTCCAATATAATTTGGATTTTGAAATTTTTGAGTTTTTACTAAAGCCTCGGAATGTAGCAATAAACAGGGAATAACTCTTGGTAAATTCATGTTTATATAGATAAAAAATTTTGAAATAATTTCATTCCATACTTATGACTTTTTTCAGGATGAAACTGAGCTCCATATATATTTCCTTTATTAAAAACAGAAACAAAATCATTTATATATTTTGTAGTTGCAAGTACATCGTTGGAATTTTCACACTTCACATAATAAGAATGAACAAAATAAAATCTAGATTCATTTTCTAAAGAATTTAATAATATATTATTTTTCTTTATGTCTAAAGTGTTCCAGCTCATATGTGGTACTTTTTTATTTTTATCATCTGAGATAAATTTAGAAACATTCCCTTTAACTAAATTTAATCCTTCTGATATACCTTCTTCGCTATTTGATAATAAAAGTTGCATACCCAAACATATTCCCAATAAGGGAATATTTTCTGAAACAGCTTTACATATTACCTTATCTAAACCATTATCTTTCAAATTCTTCATACCTGCGTCGAAAGATCCAACCCCAGGAAGCAACAATTTAGAGGCTGATAAAATTACATCAGGATCAGAACTAACAATTGGAACTCCACCAGACTTTTTTATCATATTAACCACAGAGCCAATATTGCCCATATTATAATCTATAATTACAATAGTATTAAGATCATATTTCATAAGGGGTCTTATTGATGTTTTTATTAAATAATATTTTAAGACAATTTAAAAAATAAATTATTAATACTAAAGTTATTGTCGATTTATAAAATGCAAAACTTTGATACCATACATATCTTGGCAACATAATAATCCAAACTAAAGGAATTGCACTATATAAAGATTTTGATTTAATAAATCTTTTGCCAAATGTGTTCATTATATATGAAAATAAAAATGGAATTATTATTACACCAAATATTCCAAAATTCCAATATGCTTCGGCTACTTCATGAATACCCCCCCAGCCAAACCATTCTCCGTTATATTGCATTTGGAATGATATATCTTCTGGCCGATTGGGATTTATAAAAGCCGGTAATGTTCTTGGAATCCATTCAAAATAACTAGAGCCATATAAATAACCCTTTTCAATAATTTTGTAAGGTATAACATTTAATGTCCCGATTGTCATTGAGGCTGTATCTAAATTTAATACCAAATAATTATTGACTTCTTTAAACAAACTTATAAATAATTGAATTGGGGAAGATAAAAAGGTACTAATAGAAAAATTTGCTCTTATAATTCCTGTAAATACAGATGCAAACCATGATAAAAAAAATAAAATAATGATTTTATAATGAATAATACTATCTTTCATTTGCATAAAATAAGTAATGACCAGCAAAGCTAGTATAACACCAAGTGAATCTTGTCTTACTCCTCTTATTGCAATATAAAATATTATTATAAAAAATGATATGGTAAATATTCTGACTTGTTTCAAATTTAATTTTAATTCGATTGAAATTAAAAGAAAAAAAACTGAAATAAAGAAAAAATAAAAAACATTCAAAGTTCCTATTTTTAAAACAGAATCAACCCCTTCATCTGCACCATAGGAACCAGTAACGAATAAAGATTCACCAATAGTAAGAGCATAAAGTATTGCAAATGTAGAAAATAATAAAAAAAATGTATTTTTCCAGCTTTTAAAATTTTTTAAAATCGAATATGTTTTATTGCTAAAACTAATTGGTTTAATTACAAAGCCTAATAAAGATGCAGAACCTGCAATAGTTGATAAAGACCCTATATTTTTAATTATTTCAGTAGTTAAATAGTCATTTCCTAAGAAAGCAATTCGAATAAGATCATTAGAAAAATACCATATTATATATTGTATAAATCCAGGAGAAACTAAAAAAAAAAACCTAGCAGTAGGTAGTATGCCTAAATTTGGTTTTATATGACCATATGCGGTTAAAGTATTTGTAATTAGTAATATAATTAAGAAGACATTGTCATTTAATGAATTTGAGAAAATATTTAATATGATTCCTAATAATAATGAAAAAAAAGCAATCAGCGAAGCATAAAAATCTGATTTACCAAAAACTATTAATGAAAAGTCTCTATAAGTAATGTTTTTGTGTTCAAAAATTGATAATTTTTTATTAAATAACATTAGAAGTTTGCTTTTGCTCTAAAAAATAAAACCAATTCATAGGATAAAATTTATTTCCAAAAAACCATGCAAGTAAATATGCAACAATATTTACAATTAATAGTGAAATTGCACCTCCAAATACCCCCCAATTTCTTACTAGTAAAAACGAAAGCATGATATTTAATATACCTGTAAATAAAGTGATAAAGAATATGTATCCAGTTTTCTGCTTGAAAAAGATATAATTAACATGCATTTTATATAAACCATCAAATGCGTTTGCTAATGACAAAAAAATTATTAAATTTTTGGCGTTTTCATATTTAATTCCAAATATTTTGCCTACAAAAAAATAACCAAATGTGCCAATTATTGTGGCAAAAATTATTAAAGAAATATTATAAATATATGTAATATTAATTATTTTTTTTTCTGTAAGTACATTGTAATTTTTTTCATCTAATTGACGAAATAGGTAAGGAACGTAAGCCTTATTAAATGCATCTTGCACAAAAAGCGTAATTAAGGAAATAGTTGAACCGATGGCAAATGATCCTATAGCAGAAGCTCCCAATATTCCACCCATAATAATACGTGTGGCACTAGAAGATAACCATGAACCAGTTTGATGTAAAAAAAGCGGAAATCCTATTTTTACGATTTCAACCATGAAAGAGATGTCAAAATCGTAACCAAAATTATCATTTCTAATTAAATATAAAATTGAAAGAAAAAAAAATAAAATATATGTATATAAATAACCATTAATTAAACCATTTACACCATTGTTAATTATAAATATGAAATAAATTGATAAAATATTTTTAAGTAATGTCAAGCTGATTGTAAAAAATCCATAATGTTTAACTTTATTTTGAATTCTAAATAAATATAAAATATAATTAGTATTAATTTGAAAGAAACTAATACTTAATAATTGTGGGAAAAAAACACTAGGCAGTGAAAGTTTTTGTGAAATTATTTCTTTAAAATAAATAAATAAAAATGATACAATTAAAGTTATGGAAAGAATTAAAATATATCCACATGTAAAATATTTTTTAAAGACAATTTCTTGAGATTTTAAATATTTTAAAATTAAGGAGTCAAATATACCAAGATTCAGTAGAGGGCCAATAATAGCTATTAATGAATTGAAAATTACAAATGTCCCATAATCTTCGACACTGATTTTTCTTGTAATAAATGGTAAAAGTAAAAATGGGATAGAATAATCAACTATAGTGAATGCAAAATATATACTAGAATTTGTAAATAGTTGATTTTTTTTGAACATATTTAAAATAGGATTAATAACTATTTGATTAATTTTTGAATAATTTCATTCCAAGAATAATTTGAATTACTACTAAATTTATTTTTTGCAAATTCTATATTTTTTAAATACTTAAAGATTTCATTTTTATGTTTGTAATTAATAAAATTTACATAACCTTGATCAAATAAATCTTTGAATTTTAATTTAGGATAAACAACTGTTGGACAGAGAAATAAAGTTTTAATTCCATTTGCTGCAGCTTCATAGGCTGTCATACTGCTCATAGTAATGTGACAATTTACAAAATTTAAAATTGAAAGTAAAGGCAAGTTACTACTCATAACCCATTCAACATTATTATTTGATGTCTTAAGATTATTTAATATTTTATAATGATGTTGATATAAAAATCTATTTCTCAAATGGACCGGATGCAATCTAAATAACCAATTTATAGATGATTGTGTGTCTTTAACTAAATCTAATATAGACTGGGGTATTAATCCGTTTTCTAATATATTTTGATATTCTACATATTCTCCGTGATCATTTGCGTAACCCCAAGTTAATGTAAATAAAACAAATATTTTATTGTTATTACTAAATTTTATGCCTTGGTAATTTTTAAATTCATCGATTGTCTTAAATCTTTTTTCCCAAAGATTTTCAGTTTGTAAAACTTCAACACCTTTTTTTTGAAGTTTACTGAAAGTGTTTGTACTAATGTTATCAAATGAAATTATATAATTTGGTAATAATTTTTGATCTATAACTTCCCAATTCCAAGGTATACTTGTATATCCGAAACCATGTAAAACTTCAATTAATTTGACACCACTTTGCTTACATAAAAATGCTAGTTCATTTGGTGTTGAAATTATAAAAATGATTTTTGGACTAAAAACTTTTAATAAAATTGCATAATACTCAAATTTAAAATTATTATACTTAGTATTAATTTTAAAAAAATTTAAAATTGCATATTTAATTTTTAAATTTAAATACGTTCTAGAGGCACTTATGGTTTCGCCCCATGCTTTATTAGCAGTAATAGCTTGAAATGGATGATTTAAATGTAAACAAGAATAATTTCTATTCACAAAGTCATCATAAATTGGATCTAATATTTTAGAATAAGCTTTACTATTTACGTTTTCAGACCTATCAGCATCTGAGCATATAAATAAGATATCACATTTACTTTTTTTGTGAATCCCATCTGGAACTAATATTATACACTTTAAATAATTTAGTAATTTTATAATTTTAATATACATTTATTGCTGTGTAATTGTCTTTAATTTTTAAATGTCTGTGTATACTAAATCCAGAATTATTAATCCCTAAAGGGTCACTATATCTACCCACATAAATCTGATCACCGTTGCTATCATTATCTGAACACCAAATAAAATCATGTTCCCATAGAATTTCATTTCTTATAAAATACCATGCAAAAAATGTATATGTACAGAAGATAGCTGTTGGGAAATTGATACAAATATTTTCCTTAAGAATTAAAGAAGGGGTTTTTTTTCTAGTAGAGTTATTAGGATATTTTTGAATCAGATGCCATTTATAATCAATTGGGGTTTTTACAAATTGATCATTTAAATACCAATCTTGATTATAAAAATGTGGAGTAATTTTATTTGTTGCAGGAAATATATTGTATAAGTTAAATATGTTCATTGGTGTATTAGGCTTAATTTCATTTAAACCTAAAATTAAAATGTAATCTTTAGCACATCTAGTCAAAAGCTCTATTGAGAAATGTATTGGTGGAATTTCTAAATGCGGAATTACACCATTTAACCTATCAAAAAATGGTTGCAATTCATTTTTCCCTATAAAATTATTACCAAATAATTTTATAGCTATTTCTTCTGTTGTTCTCTCCATTGAAAATAATCTATTGCCTCTTTAAATGAAGCAATGTCTTTTTTATATAATGTTATTTTTTTAAATTCTTGCGTGAATAAATTAAAACGTGAAATTCCCCATTCGGTTTTTTCAAACCATGGCAATTTTTTTACAGGTGCATTATAAATGATGAAATTTTTGTTTAATCTATTTTTTATAATATGTTTTAAAAAAGTTAAAAAAGCTCTATATTGATGATAATGTGAGGCAACAAGAATTATTTTATTCCAGTTATTATTTAAACATAATTTAATCACTTCTTCAGCTTGTTCTTTTGTGTTTTTAGATTTCAATTCTAATATTAATTGGCTTTTCTTAACTCCGTTATTTTTTATGTATCTTTCACACATTTCAAAAGAATAACTTCCATTATTTTTATTTAATATCCCGCCAGAAAATATTAATTTATTTGCAAATCCATTTAACAAAATTGAACATGCTTGTTCAATTCTTGCATATCCATCACCTTCAAGTAAAACAACAGCATCAGCTTCTTCATAAGTGTCATTAGATGTTATTGCTATGAAAATATCTCTCAGATTACTCATAATTAAATACTATTCCAATATATTGGTTCATCAAATTCAATATCAATTTTAGCTATTTTCCCAATAATATTCTCTTTATATTTCGGTAAAATTCCTAGTGCTGGACGTAATTCTTTTATATCATCAAAAGTTATAATTTGGCCCTTTTTTATATTTTTTGCAGCATATAAACCTCTTCTTTGAACAATAACTGTTTCTTTTTCTTCTTCTACAACAAATTTCCTTGAACTTCCCAATGCTAATTCCAACATTCTAATGTTTTCAATCATTGATTTCATTTCTGCTACATCCATAGAATGAGGGTGATCTGGTCCTTTATCTAATTTATTTAGAGTAAAGTGTTTTTCAACTACACAACCACCAAGTGCAATTGAACCTAATATAACAACATCTCCTTTAGAATGATCTGAATAGCCTGTTAAAATATCAAAAGCGCTTTGATAAGTTTTTAGAACATTAATATTCGCACTTTCTATCATAGAGGGATAATTGGTAATACATTGAAGAAGAACTACTTGTTTATTTCCAGTTGATTCGATTGTTCTAATTGCATCATCAATTTCTGCTAAAGTTGCATCACCCGTTGCTAAAATTATTGGTTTTTGCGTAGAAGCAATTTTGTGAATCATTTCCAACCAAGTTATCTCCCCAGAACCAATTTTAATAAAAGGAACATTTAAATTCATACATAATTCTACTGCTTCAAAATCATATGGAGACGTAGAAAAATCTATATTGATTTTTTTACAATATTCCATTATTTCTAAATGCCAATCTCTAGGAAATTCGGCATCTTTAAACACTTCATTTACTGGTCTACCCCATGTTCCATGAACACCATTTAACTTCATTTTATTGAAACCTTTTGCAGATACAATTTTTTCTGAAATAAAACTTTGAAATTTAGCGCAATCTGCACCTGCCTCTTTAGCTGCACTACACAATTCTTTTGCCTTTGATAAACTATTGTCAAAATTTGCACCAATTTCTGCAATTATGTATGCAGGATGTCCGTTACCTATTTTCTTGGAACCAATATTAATTTCCTTTAAAAAACTGTATTTATTCATATTATTTATTTTATATTATTGATTGTTTTTTCTAAGATTTTTGCTTGTTTTTGAGCTTCATCTAAATCCCAATAATTAGTTTTAAATTGTATCATTCTAGGTTGCAGATACTCTGCATTGGGACATAATTCTTTGTCATATTTTTGCCAAACGCCTGGAATATATTGAATTTCGTTTTTAAACAATGGTTCATTGTATGATAGTTTCCATGCAGCATAGAAGCCATCACCTCCATTTTTTTGAAATAAATCTCTAAATTTATACCAATCGATTTCTGGTCTAATAGTATTTAAAATTACGCTAAAAGACCAGAAACTATTTACACAATAATCAGGTGTATGTTGCTTTATTAATAAATCGGTTTTGGAAACAACTTCGTTAAAAATATTTGCAACTTCTATTCTGTTTTTTACTAGCTCATCTGCTCTTTCTAATTGACCTAATACGATAGCAGCATTACCCTCTGATAGCCTATAGTTAAAGCCTAAACTTATATGTCTGCTGTAATTTGGATCTTGAATATCATTTCTTGTAATTTTACCTTGTTTTGCACTTACGCCAGCATAACCTAAACTGCTAAATTTTCTCGCATTATCTGCAAATTTTTCATTATTCGTACATAACATTCCACCCTCTCCACAAGTTAAATGTTTACTAGCTTGAAAACTAAAACTTGAAAAATCACCAAAGCTTCCAACCATTTTCCCTTTATAAAAGCTAAAAAAACATTCAGCATTATCTTCTATTAGAAATAAGTTATATTTTGAACATAGGTCTAATATTTTATCATATTCTGGAGAAAGGCCATAAAGTGCAACTGTAATAATTGCTTTTGTTTTATTTGTTATTTTTTTTTCTATTTCTTCGGGAGAAATATTAAAAGTATTAATATCCACATCAGCAAAAATTGGTATAGATTTATTTTGTAAAACAGCTAATGAAGTGCTTGACATTGTTAATGGCGGAACTATAACTTCGTCACCTTCTTTAACACCTAATGAGGCTAACGCGGTATGCATTGTAGCAGTTCCATTAACATGGGATATAGAATAATCATATCCAATTATTTTTGAAAAACTAGCTTCTAGTTTATTACAAAATATACTGTTTTTACTAGTACTAAACTCATTGTCAATAACTTCGTTTATATATTGACGTTCTAAATTTGAAAATCTATTCATAATTATAAATTTTTATACATATCACTTCTTTTTACTTTGCAATTTATTTCATGTAAAAATGGAAAATTTTTATAAAGATTCAAAATATCGTTCATATTAAACAATTTATTATTTTCAAATAATAAATCATAAATTTTTCGAATTAATTCATAATCAAGTTCTGTATCAATTGTCCATCTATAATTACTTAAGTTTTCATTATTTAAAATATTTCGTGTTTTAAATAAATCTATGTTTTTATAAAAAAACTGTGTGACATGCTCACGGTCAAATTTCGAAATTGTATTTAGATATGCTTTTTCTAAGGCATCAAATGTAAATATTTCTGTATCTAGCCCTTCTGGATAAGAAGGTGGATAATTATTAAAAATAAAATCTAATTTTTCTTTTTGTAAAATTTCAATTAATCTGTCAATAAGAAAAGGGTCTTTAAAGGGATCATCAGAAGTTATTCTAATTATAATATCTGCATTAATTTTTTTTGCGCATAAATAATATCTGGATAATACATCATTCTCATCCCCTCTAAAATAGTCGATATTATTTTTTTTTGACCAATCTACCAATTCATCATCTATATTCTGATCTGTTGTGGCCAGTATTATTTTAGAAATTTGTTTAGAAAATGTAAGTCTATTTACTATATGCCAAATCAAAGGTTTGCCACTTAAATCTAGAAAAAGTTTTTTGGGTAACCTAGTTGAACCTAATCTTGCTTGTATGATTGCACAAATATTCATTAATAATTATATTATATTTTTAATGTGCTCTCTGAGTGTATCTACCGTTTCCCATTCGGAATTTGTATCAGACGAATAATAAAAACCTTCATTAACTTTTTTTGCATTATAAAAACTTATAAATTTATTCAAATCCCAATTTGGGATTTGTGGTAAAATGACATAATATTTGCCCAAATCATATGTTGTAAAAGAATCTGAGTACGTAATCATTTCTTCATGAATTTTTTCCCCTGGTCTAATACCAACATACTCAATTTTGCATTCTGGTGCTACTGCTTCAGCAATGTCTAATATCTTATATGATGGAATCTTCGGTACATATAGTTCTCCTCCCCAAGCATGCTGCATTGCATGAAGAACCATGTCAACACCACCTTGTAATGAAATATTAAACCTTGTCATTCTTTTATCTGTAATAGGTAATATGCCAGTTTTTTTCTTATTTAAAAAAAAGGGTATTACTGATCCATTTGAACCCATCACATTTCCATATCTTACTACTGAAAAAACAATATCTTTATTTCCTTTGATATTATTTGCTGCTATAAAAAGTTTGTCTGAGGTAAGTTTAGTAGCTCCATATAAATTAATTGGGGCACAAGCTTTATCAGTGGATAAAGCAACTACATTTGATACATTGCAAGATAAAGCAGCTTTTATAACATTTTCTGCGCCTCCAACATTTGTTTTAATACATTCATCAGGATTATATTCAGCAATATGAACATGTTTCATTGCTGCAGCATGGATAACATAATCAACACCATCAAATGCTCTTTTTAATCTATCAAAATCTCTGACATCACCTATGAAATATCTTAATGAAGGAAATTTAATTTCAGAAAATTCTTGCGACATCTGAAATTGTTTTTGTTCATCTCTCGAATAAATAATTATTTTTTTTATTCCCGGCCATTTTAATAAAATATTTGTAACTAACGCTTTTCCAAGTGAGCCGGTTCCCCCGGTAATTAAAACGGTCTTGTTATTTAATGAAAATTTGTTATTCATATTTTAATAATTTTTATTTTTTATACTTTGCAATTATGCCAATTTTATTTTGAAAAAGTATTTGGTAATTTTTATAATTATTTAATGTTTCCAAATTTTGAGGCCAGTTTTCAATAATTAAATAATCATAAGAATGACTTTCTAACGAAAGGTGAAGTTGATTATATATATCAGAATTATTTTTAATTGCATACATCCAATAGTTAGCAATTAAATTAGAATTTCTTAAATTTCTTCCTGCATAATACATATCAGAACCAATTAGAATAGTATTTTTTGTGGAGATTATATTTTTTTCTACTGCAGATTTAAATTTAAAGGAATTAGAGTAATTTTCAATATTTGTTTCAATTAAACGAGGAAAAATAAATATAATGATGGCAAATGTGGCCAGAAAAATATTCTTTAAATTTAATGTTCTAAAAAGTAAAATAAATAAAGGAGTCAGAACAACTAGGCCGAAGGATGTGTTACCAGAATTCCCACCAACTTTAAACGAGCTGGCCACAGCACCCAGAAAAACAAAAAACATTATAAATATCCAAATGTTTAATTTCTTTACTTTTATTGAATTAATTTCAAATGTTTTATAACCAATTAAAATAAAATATATAACAGTTAGAATTAAAAATTTTAAAGCAATTATTTTATGATCAGAAATCCAATTTTTTATCGATAAAAAACCATCATCACTTAATACTTTAACAGTCCAAAACCATATATTATCACTACTATGAAGTACAAAAATAATTATTAATGATATAATTACGGATGAATATATAAAGATTCTAGTGTATAATCTTTTATCAAAAAAACTGTAAAACAAAAGTCCAAATAAAAAAAAGAGATACTGTTGTTTAAAAATTATACCAATACCAGTAATCAAAATGCCTAAAGTGAATATAATTGGTTTTTTCTTTTCATTTTTATCAATTCCACTTAAAATTATTCCAATCGAGCCACAACAATAAGAAATCAAATCTGGCTTAAATTCACAAGCATAGTATAACCAATCAATATTAAAATAAAAAAAATAAACAAAAACAAAATAAAATTGAAAAATATGGTCAATTTTATTTGAAAATGAATTGACTATATAAAGAATTATAAAAAAGTACATGATAATTATTAAACAAGCCAATAGCTGAAGTGAAATTTGAACGTATTTGTCAATTATGAAAAATTTAAAAAATATAGTTATAATTGAAACTCCAGGAAAATATACACTTGAACCTGAAAGAAATTTATCAAATTGTGATGGATATAAATGTTTTGTGATATCAAAATGATCTGACATTGAAATATGATCTAAAATATCCCAGCGAGCAGTTTGTCCAATTGAAATAATGAATAATGTTATAATTGAAATGATTACAATTCCAAAAAAAATATATTTGTTATTAATAATATAATTAAAGTATTTATTAAAATTCACCTTTCTTTAATTTAAGTATATATTTTATTGTAAAAAAAGATATTCTAATTTTTCCTTTAATAGAGCCCGCTCCTTTTGCTTTCCCAAACTGTCGATTACTAAAATATACTGTCGTTGTTTTAAGCTTATACCCATTTTTTACAATATTGTATAAAAAGTACAGGTCTAAAAGAAAGTCATTGGGTCCATTTAATACAATTTTTGCTAATTTTTTATTGAATAATTTAGGTTGTGCATTTACATCATTAAGTTCAATGCCTAAAATTTTTGTACATATAAATGACATTCCTATAGTGAAAATATTATCAAAAAATGGCCTATTTTTTCTGTTTCCTTTAACTACGATTTCGGATTCAATTATCTCATACTTATATTTGTCAAAAGCTATAATGATATCATTTGGATCTGTTTGTAAATCAGCATGTGTCCAAGCTAATATTTGTGAATTAGCGGCCTCTATTCCACATTTAATACCATAACCGTATCCTTTATTTATTGAAACTTCTACAATTTTTGCATTTATAAAATTTAATGACGAAATTAGATCATTTAATTTCATCCCAGTTTTATCTGTTGATCCATTATTTACAAATAAAAATTCAATGTCGTTTCTATCCTTTGTTATTAAAAGACACCTTTCTACGAGTTTATTGATAGAGTTTTGTTCGTTATAACAAGGAATTATTATTGAAAGTTGATACATCTTATAATTAATTTTTATTCTGTATTTCAACTACATACTTGATGTATTCTATTTTTTTATTATTTTCTTTATGTGAAAACATTTGATGAATAGTATTAGGCAGATCCTCTAATTGAATATATTTCGTAACTAAACTAGACGGTTTATAGCCAGACTCTAATAAATTCAAACATGCTTCCCAATCATTTTTTTCATTGGACTTATAATTTGAATTCCATGATCCAATAATATTTATTTCTTTTCTTAATACAGAACTTACATTAATCTTACTCAATGTTAAATCGGCTGTAATATTACTTAGCCACAATATTTTACCTCCTTGTTTAGTTAATTCAATAGATCGTTCAAAATTTTTATTATAACCACTTAATTCTATAACGTAATTATAAGATGATTTTTTTTCTTTTATAAAATCAGTCCATTCTTGATCATTTTTTAAAAGAAATCTTTGATTAGTACATTTCGTTAATAAATTCAATTTAAATTGATTTCTATCAACAACATCTATTTTAACATAAGGAAACATTTTGGATATTAAATCGACTAACATAAAACCTAAAAATCCAGTACCGATTAACATAATGGATTTATTCTCATTTACATAACTTTTTAAGTCAAGCTTTGTAATGCCGTGTAAAACAACTGCCAAAGGCTCTAATAAGCATGCGTCTATTAATGAAACGTCTTCAGGAATTTTTAATAAGTTCCAGGATTTGACATTTAAAAATTCAGAAAATGCTCCATTACATCTTGATCCATAATAATCATACTTTATACATTGAGCATATAATTTATTCTGACATGAATCACATTCAAAACATGGCTTTAATGGAAAAACAACCACCCTATCTCCGATTTCGAAATTTGTTACACTAGTTCCAATTGAAATAATTTCTCCCGAAAATTCATGCCCCATGATTAACGGATAAAAATAGGCACCATTATCAAAAGCTCTGTATATATCTGATGAACATATACCAGCATATTTAATTAATAATAAACATTCGTCAGGCTGTATAGTTGGTTTTTCAACATTCAATATTTCTAAATGCTTATTTGAAGTCAAGACAACTGCTTTCATTAAATTGCTGTTTTATATTTATTATAAAAATGTTCTTCCCAATAATAATAAACTTCAAGTTCAAAGGGGTCACCTAATGATACCCATTGATCAATATCGAATATTACAATTTTCTTTCCTTCATTTATAAGCTTATTTAAACTATTACCTATGTAATGCTCACCATTAATGTTAATATTATTTTCAATTGCATTTTCGGCTGCATATATAAAATCTATTGAATTTCTAAACCAAAATGTTCCAACTAACAATGGGTCATTTTGTGGCTCATTTGAAATAGTGCTTTTTTCAACTATTTGAGCAATAATGTTACTATTATCTTCAGTTTTACAATAAGCAAAGGCATTTGGATTTTTTGTCAACATTGACCCCATTCTATATGTCCAAATTGCTACATCAATTGAAGAATCCTTTATTAAAGATTCCCATTTGTTTTGATCATAAATTGTAATATAATCACACGATGCTATGAGTATGGGTTTATTTATTTCAATTTCATTTTTAGCCAATAAACAAGTTGCTGCTTGGCCGCTTGTTTCTTCATAGACAGAAATTATTTTTGCTTCATCAAAATTTTCATTAATTACTCGTTCAACAATATTATGTTTATTTATTTCATCTGACTTAAATAAAAAAATCCATTTTTTTACATTAGGCATTGAACTACTAGATTTTAAAAACATTGGTTCTTTCCCAATTTGAATTAATGGTTTTATTACGTTATAATGTTCTTTTTTAAACCTGGCTCCTCTTCCAGCCATTGGAATTATATTTATTTGACTTTCATATATTTCTGCTGATGATTGATTTTGTTTTAAATTCGAATTAATCAAAAAATATTTTGACCAAAATTGATAAGAAGAAAGATCTTCAGGAGTACCCCAACAAATAAATTTATTTACTTCTGTAACTTTTATTTTTTCTCCTCTTTTAACTAATATATTGTTGAGTAAACTAACATAAGCCTCATTTAAATTACCAAAGCCAATTTTCATAAGCTCATCTGCTGCAGATTTAAATAACTCCCAAGTATTAAAATAATAAATTCCAGCTGATGCAAATTCATTAACTCTATCGTTTGTAAATGAATCTTTTTCTTTAAGCTCAATCATTTCCATTTCATCATTGACCTTTAAATATGCATATTTCGTATTTCCAAAGGATGCTGGATGAAATCCTCTGAATGCTGGAATTGCTGCAGAATAATTTAAAATGTCATTTTTGAATTTTCCATAATCCCAATCTACAATAAAGTCACAATAAGAAATTAATACAGGTTCTGATTCAGGAATATTTGTAATATTCAAGATTGAATAAACGGGCCCAATTTCATGAGGGGGAATAACAATAATATTGCAATTTTTAACTAAAGTTTTTAACCAATCTTGAGTTTCAGGGAAAGTAATATTTTGGTCGTCATTTAATATAAAGTAATAATTATCCTTAGCATCAAACATTTCAATAACATGTTCAAGCATTCTTTTTCCATTAATTTCAATTAAAAACTTTGGGACTTTATATCCAGCTTCTTTAAATCTTCTTGAATGTCCCGCTAGTGTTATTATTATATTCATTAATAAATTTAATTTGTAATACTACCTTTCCAGAAATCAACAGACTCTTTTAGAACTTCAAGTACCATACTATCTATTGGCTGACGTTCTCTAAAACTTAATTCAAGCACTAAATCAACATCGGTAATGTTATGATTTTTTAAAACATTTAATACTTTTGAAGGTATGATTTTTCCTCTATCATTGTACTCTTTAGTAAATGGCCAATGTCCACCTTTATCATTCAAACTTTGCTTTAAATGAATAACTGGCGAATCAATTACAAAATTTTCAAGCCATTGATAAGGATCCAAGTCATTTGGGTCTTTTGACGAAACATCGCCATGATCTACATCAAGACATAATTTGAAAGGTAATGGAGAATTTAAGTTTACGGAATTTTGTAGCTCCCTACACTTCGGTATCGTTTCACCGAGTTCTCTACTTATTGACATCGGCTCCCATAACATACTTTCAACGCCTTTGCTTTTCGCGTAGGTAGCAATCTCGTGCCAATTGGAAATATTTTGATTTACTCTTTCTTTCCTTATAATTGGATTGCTATCATCTTTTGCAGTTAAAATTCCAAAATGACTTCCTACTTTTTTTGCACCTAGCTTTGTAGATAGATCAACAAATTTCTTAAACCACCCAATCCAATAATCTTGAATTGCTTCATCAGGATGAGCAAGATGATTTACTCTTGTAAAAGCACCTGTGAAAGTAGATGTAATTTCTAAACCATATTTTGCACATGAATTTAAAATTCTATCAGATTGCTCTTGAACAATCTTGTCAGGTAAAGAAACATTTAATAAGTCAGCAGTAAACTGTACATATTTAGCACCTGATTCAAAAACAATTTTAGTCCATTCTTCTGGTTCTGAGTATCTATTTACTGCAAAACCCGTATTAATACCTAATCTATATGCCATAGTTAATTATTATTTTATATTGATAACCCTTGATCAATAGCCTTATGAATCATACTCATACATTCAGGTATTGAATAATCTTTTCTAAACAAACCGCTAGTACCTAATACTAACAAGTCAGCCCCCGAAGCAATCATTTCAGGAATATTTTCAAAGCTTACATTTCCATCTACAGAAATTTTTGTTTGATAATTATAATCATCAATTATTTTCCTTAGTTTTTTTACTTTTTTTAAAACTTGTGGAACCAATGGTTGACCCTTATAGCCAGGGTTTACTGTCATTAATACAACTAAATCAACATCTTCTAAAATATATTCTAAGGATTCAATTGGAGTTCCAGGTGATAAAGCAACTCCAACCTTGGAAATTTCTTTTTTTATTCTTATTATATCTCTATGCAAATTTCTAGATGTTTCTTGGTGAATCGTAAAAAAATCAGATTGGTTTACGTTAAAACTATTAAAGAGTCTGGAGGGTTCTTCAGCCATTATATGATAATCAAATGGTAATGATGTGTTTTCTTTAACTGTATTTATTATTGATGATCCCATTGTAAAATCGGGAGCAAAGTTCCCATCAACAACATCAATATGCAAATAATCTAATTTTGCATTTTCAAGTTCTTGGATTTGAGATTTAACATTCATCCAATCTACGCACATAAGTGAAGCAGATAATGATATATTTTTATACAATTTTTAAAAAATTTAGATTATAAATTAGGTTTAATAATGACTTTAATAGCATCCCCACTTGATGCAGTCTCAAGAGCCTTCTTAATTTCACTTAAAGGATAAATATGTGTAATGAAGTCCTTTCCTCTTACTTTTTCAGATTCTAATAATTCAAGCGCTTTTTTGTGTTGCTCAGGAGTAGAACCGTGCGAGCCCGTTATATATGCTTCTCTGTAATGTATAAAATTAGAAGAAATATTTATAGGTTCGGCATCTTTGGGAAGACCTCCGAATAAATTAACCACACCTCTTCTTGCTAAAAGTGAGATGGCAGTTTCATGGATGTCTCGTATTGCATTGGCAGTGAAAACTAAGTTTGCACCATTATTTGATGTAATTTTCATTACTTCATCCTTAATGTTCACTTCAAATGGATTAAATGTATGTGTTGCTAAATTTATTTTATTAACCTGATTCAATCTTTGAACGTTAGGATCTACAATTATTATGTTTTTTGCATTATACGTTGGTGCTAAAGAAGCAAGCATCATGCCAATAGGCCCGGCTCCAAAAATTACAATGGTTTCAAATGAATTGAAAATAGCTCTCTCATAGCCGTTAATACAACATGCTAGAGGTTCTGCTAAAGATGCAATGTCAAAATCAGTCTCATCATTGATTTTTCTAACTGGACCTTTTTGTAATGTTAATTTATTTAATACCATATATTGATTGAAACCACCTTCGAATTGATGACCTATTGCAAAATTTATTTCACAACAATTTGCCATTCCATTATTACAATAATAACATTCCCCACATGGAACATCAGCGCCAACTGATATTCTATCACCGATATTAAAGTTTTTTATTATGCCATTTACTTTTGTAATTGTTCCTGAAATTTCATGGCCTATAATTTGTCCACTTTTTACTCTTGCATTTCCATGCTTTATGATTTTAATATCAGAACCGCATATTCCACAAGATTCAACTTTTAATAATGCTTCTCCTTCTTTCAATTCAGGTATTTCTCCTGAATTTAATGAGACATTTTCATTTGAATCCCAAGTTAAAAATTGTCTTATCATTTTAATTTATTTTAAAGTATTTAATAATGGAAAAACATTATATAAAATCAAGATAATGGAGATAATTATTGCAATAAAGTTTTCGCTTATATTATAAACAAATGTTGAAAGAGATCTCATTTTTTTCGCAAAATAACTCGATTCACTTCCAAATGAATATTCAAGTCTAATTTTAGGTTTTGCAAGAAAATATATAACAGGAACGTAATAATATAAATGAATAAAAAATTGCAAGATTCTTGTTTCTAAAATATCTAAGTTAATTGGTAGAATCTTAGTATAAGATATAATAATTATGAACATTTCAATAGCCATAAAAAAATAAATATGACTAAATCGGTTATAGATTTCATAAATGTCAATTCTTTGGATAAAATATAGTATAACCATCAAACTGAGTGGCAGCAATAAATAGGCAATCAAATTATAAATTGAAATAGAATAATTAGTAGCCGCTTCTGCCGACAAATTAGCTCTTATTAAACCAAACAAAACAATTGATAATATTATGGAAAAATTAATTAATAAATGCTGAATTTTTATTCCTTTTTTCAGTTTTAGTATTAGATAAATTGCCCATATTCCAATCAAGAAAAGTGCATCTATGGGGTTTATATAAAAATCCAATGATGCCAATAATGATATAATTAATAGATACCATTTGTTTATTTTTTTGATTGAAATAATTAATGCATAAACAATTAAAAAATATAATGAAGAAAAGCCAGGAATAGGGAAATCAAAAATCAATGGTTCGTAATTAAAATTTATAACTTTTTCATTTTGAAATAGAAAATCTCTGAAATTGAAATTGTTATAGATGGACAATGATGTCAATGCTAATACTGCCGACCAAATAAGTGAGATATATTTATTATATATTTTAACTAGTAATATATAAATTGAAAAAGGAATTATGAAAACCTTAAGGAATAATAATATTTTAGAATGAACATTTGTGTTGAAAAAATTTATTAATGATATGCTGATTTTAGGTGTAAAGTAAAATGCACTTTTAAGTGTTAAGTAGGCTTGTTCGTTCTTGGAATTTAATATTGCAAACCAATATGATAATATGATCATATATGTAAGTGATATAGCAATAAAAAAATATTTTTGATTAATTTTAAAATTCATTTTTATTTTTCTTGTTTGAGTTTCTAATTAAAATTTCCATAAACTTGGTTGTTTTGTACAAACAGCATCAATGTCAAAATTTTTATACGCAAATTTGAATTCTTCTATCCATTCAACCGGATGTGATTGTAGCTCTGGGGAAACAAGACATATTTTAAAATGCAATTTTAAATAATCAAGTACATCTTCACTTAATATGTTTTTATTAAAACAGTCTACCCATACCCATTCTGCAAGACCTTCAAATTTTTTTACGTATTCAATTGGTTCATATTCAGAATATCTGACAGTAACTTTTTTACATCCTTTATTTATTGTTTTAATTAAAAAAGGAAGACTCAGATCTAAAAAAAAATAATCATCTATGCTGTGTTCTTTCATCAGGTTTATTAAACTTGATTCCAAGCCTTCTTCTTTAGTATTTAAAATTATTCCAGAATGACTATAATTTTGAAGATACGTTTCAAATTTATCGCCGGATTCAAATGGATCATGATGTAAGATCAAATCTTTACCATTTGTTCTTATATCTAATTCTACACCCAATTCTTTTGAAGTTAGAGCTAAATCGGTAATTGTATTAATTCTGTGTTTGAATATTTTCATGATTGCTGGTTGCAAAACTCTTTAATTGTTTTTGAAACTCCGTCTATGAGGTTGATTTTTGCTGACCAGCCCATTTTATTTATTTTATTTGTATCCATTAATTTTCTTGGAGTTCCGTCTGGCTTTGTAGTATCAAAAATAAGTTTTCCTTCATATCCAACTTCTGCAACAATTAACTCTGCCAATTCTTTAATCGAAACATCTGTGCCGCAACCAATATTTACTAATCCTTGTTCATTATAGTTTTGTAATAAAAAATAACATGCGTCTGCTAAGTCATCAACGTGTAAAAACTCTCTTTTAGGTGCACCTGTACCCCAAATTGTAACATTAGGTTCATTATTCTTTTTTGCTAATACAATTCGTCTAATTAATGCGGGAAGTACATGAGAGTTTTCTGGATGATAGTTGTCATTTGTGCCATACAAATTTGTCGGCATTGCCGAAATAAAATTACACCCATATTGCGCTCTATAACTATCGCACATTTCAATTCCAGCAATTTTAGCTATTGCGTAAGGTTGATTGGTGGATTCTAAATAACCACTTAATAAATATTCTTCTTTTAAAGGCTGTGGTGCCATTTTAGGATAGATACAAGAAGAGCCCAAAAACAACAACTTAGTCACCTTGTATAAATACGCTGCATGAATGATATTAGCTTCTATCATTAAGTTATCATAGATGAATTCTGCCCTATAGGTATTGTTAGCATGTATGCCACCTACTTTTGCTGCAGCAAGTATTACGTATGCTGGTTTTTCTTTTTCAAAAAAATCATTTACAGCCCGTTGATTTCTTAAATCTAATTCACTTGAAGTTTTTGTAACAATATTGTCGTATCCTTCTTTTCTTAGTTTACGTTCCAATCCAGAACCCACCATACCTCGGTGTCCAGCTATATATATTTTAGCAGTTTTCTCCATAACTATAATCCACTTTGTTTTATATACAATTCTTTTTTAAATAAAGTAACATCACTTGCTACCATTTCTTTAACCAATGCTGCTAAATCATACTTTGGCTTCCAACCTAACTTGGTCATTGCTTTAGTTGGATCACCAATTAATAAATCCACTTCAGTAGGTCTATAATATTTAGGATCTACTTTAACTACCACACTTCCTTCTTCTAGTTTATATTCTCCATTATTTTTCACAACATATCCTTCTTCAGCTTTATCCTTTCCTCTAAATGCTAATTCAATTCCTAATTCAGCAAAACTCATTTTCACAAAATCACGAATTGTAGTAGTAATGCCTGTTGCTAAAACAAAATCTTCCGGCTTTTCTTGTTGTAGAATCAAATACATTCCTTCGATGTAATCTTTGGCATGTCCCCAGTCTCTTTTGGCATCTAAATTGCCTAAGTACAAACAACTATCCATACCTAAAGCAATTTTTGCAGTTGCTCTAGTAATTTTTCTTGTAACAAAAGTTTCACCTCTTTGCGGGGATTCATGATTAAACAAAATACCATTACAAGCATACATATTATATGCTTCTCTATAGTTTACTGTGATCCAATATGCATAAAGTTTTGCAACAGCGTAAGGTGAACGAGGATAAAAAGGAGTAGTTTCTGATTGTGGAACAGCTTGCACTAAGCCATACAATTCCGAAGTAGACGCTTGATATATTTTAGTTTTCTCAGTTAAGCCTAATAATCGAACTGCTTCTAAAATTCTAAGTGTTCCTATACCATCTGCATTTGCTGTATACTCTGGTTCTTCAAAACTTACGTGCACATGACTCATTGCGGCCAAATTGTAAATTTCATCAGGTTGCACTTCTTGTATTATACGTATTAAATTAGTACTATCCGTTAAGTCACCATAGTGTAGGTGAAGATGCCTATCTGGAATATGTGGATCTTCATATATATGATCAACTCTTTGTGTATTGAATAAAGATGATCTTCTTTTTATTCCATGTACTTCATAGCCTTTTTTTAATAAAAACTCTGCCAAGTATGCTCCATCTTGTCCTGTAATTCCTGTAATAATTGCTTTTTTCACTTTATAATTTTTTAATTTCTATATTCTTCCGATGCTTAGATAAATATATCCAAGTTCTTTCATCTTAGCTACATCAAATAAATTTCTGCCGTCAAAAACAATCTTATTTTGCTTTAATTGTTGATCCATTAGTTCAAAATCAGGTGTTCTAAACTCACTCCACTCTGTAGCAATAATCAAAGCATCTGATTTTTCTAATGCTTGGTACTGACTACTTGCGTATTGTATTTGATCTCCTATCTGCGCTTTTACATTCGGCATCGCTTCTGGATCATATGCAGTGATTGTAGCGCCTGCCTTAGTTAAGGCTGCAATGATACTCAAAGCCGGAGCTTCTCTAATATCATCTGTATTAGGCTTAAAAGCTAAACCCCACAATGCAAAATGTTTCCCTTGAAGGTTATAGTTATAATATGCTTTGATCTTCTCTACTAAATGTAATTTTTGATTCGCGTTTACTTTCTCCACCGCTTTTAATATCTCAAACTCATAACTCACTTCATCCGATGACATAATAAGTGCTTGCACATCTTTAGGGAAACAGGATCCTCCATAGCCAATTCCTGGAAATAAAAAACGCTTTCCAATTCTGTCATCGCTACCTATCCCTCTTCTTACCATGTCCACGTCCGCACCCATTCTCTCACATAACTGAGCAATCTCATTCATAAATGAAATCTTAGTGGCAAGGAAACTGTTGGCTGCATACTTCGTTAACTCCGAACTACGCTCATCCATAAAAATAACAGGATTACCCTGTCTTACAAATGGCGCATATAAATCACTCATTAATTTTTTAGCTCTCTCAGATCTTGTGCCTACCACCACTCTATCTGGCTTCATAAAATCATCCACCGCTACACCCTCTCTTAAAAACTCTGGGTTACTCACTACATCATATTCACCGCTGTAATTTTTTGCAATTGCAGCACTCACTTTATCAGCAGTTCCCACTGGAACAGTGCTCTTGTTGACTATTACCTTGTATCCTTTTAAAATCTTTCCTAAATGATCCGCTACACCCATTACATATTTTAAATCAGCACTACCATCCGCACCCGGAGGGGTTGGTAAGGCTAAAAAAATAATCTCTGCATCTTCAACAGTTTCTTCTAACTGTGTGGTGAATTTTAATCTACTCTCTTTAATATTTCTTAAGAAGATCTTTTCTAAGCCTGGTTCGTAGATAGTGATTTGACCACCGCTTAACTTCTCCACTTTAGATTGATCAATATCTACACAAGTCACTTTGTTACCCGTTTCAGCGAAACAAGTACCAGTAACCAATCCTACGTATCCTGTGCCTACTACAGTAACCTTCATTAATTATTATTTTTTAAAAGCCATGAAGATGATTGTATTTTACCTCCCAACCCTTCAATTAAATAAATTCCCAATTCCTCACAAATAGGTCTTTCAGGAATTGTGTCATTATTTTGATCTCCACCGTTTGCAAAGGCAAGTTGATATTCATTACCAAATTCATTAAAAATCATTTTAATGGACTCCACCACAGTTCTATCTTTGTCAATTGACAGAAAGCATTTATCAACCACTCTCAAATTTTGAACTATAAAGACTCTCTCATTTTCATCTTGAAATTCCTTAGAACCTTTTAAAGCTCTCTGAAAATCACTATTTACTATCACAAATAGCTTGTCTCCATTGGCTCTTGCATTTTGAAAATATTCTATGTGGCCTTTATGGATAGGATTAAAATATCCACTGACTATAACTGCTTTGGGCTTCATTTTTCATATATTATTCTTTAAAATAACGCACAAAAATGCGCACATTTAACCTATTTATCAACCTTTTTGTGTTACCTATAAACAAAAAATTAAACATATAAAGTGATTGATTTTCAGATTATTAATGGTTTGTGATTATCTGCAAATGTCCAAAATTAGTGTGGACCATACTAATTCCAATCAAACACTTTTTATGCAACTAACTTTTTATATAGTTGTCCGAAAACCAAATATAATACCGTTAAAAATCCTGCTAAAAATCCCCCTAATACAAATGACTTTATCCTTCCTAGTTTTTCTTTTTCCAATGGTAAAATGGGTCTATCAATTAATTGTACCAATGGAGTTTCTTTTCTTAAGCTCACTTTAGATAATTCTAATTGAGCAACTAATTGAGTTAAAATAGCTGTATTGGCTTGAACGTCTACCTGCCTTCTAGTACTTGGTGTTCTTTTCACGTTAAAAGCAGGATTTAAATTATAAACATTATCACTCGCAGCAGCAACACCTGTGATGGCATTATTTAATTCTGCTCTAATACTATCTGCTTGATGTTGTAGTATCTCTACATTTAATCTTGCCTTCTTACTTTTGGTTTCAATATAAAAATCAGAAGTTTCTTTTAATAATTGCTCGCAAAATAATTTAGAAAACAATTCATTTTCAGATTTTACAGTTAAACTGATAATACTTACTTTTTTATCTTTTTGAAGAATCGTCAAATTGTTTTTAGTTAAACCAGTGGAAATTACTTGCAAAATAGAATCCTGCTCCAAACTAAATTTTGTTCTATCTGCATTAGCAGGAAAGTTGATATTTGCCAAAGCAGGTTTTTTAGACCAAGCTTCTTTTAACTCATTTATTTGAGTATAATAATCTGCTAAACTCATTTCCTTACCGCCTACTTGTACTGGGTTTAATAAAGTCTTCTCCACTACTAAGCGGCTTTTCATAAGTTCGATAATATTAGAGCTAGTAAATAAACCTCCGCCACCACCACCCAAATCCAGACCAAAACTACTTGCCAAACCCATTGCGCCGCTTAAACCCCCTCCCCCTTTATCTTCTTCTAAAACAAATGTGCTTGTGGCTGAAAATTCTGGCTTTTGAAAGCTTGCATAAGTAAAACCAATAATAGCTCCTAAAGCAGCTACACCAAAAATGATTTTCCATTGGGTTTTTAAATACCTAATCCACTCTTTAATTTTTTGAATCAATTCTTTTAAAGAAATTTCATCATTTTCTATGGGTTCCATTGAATTCATTTATTATTGATGAAATACTTTATTGTTTACTTAAGATAGAGATAGTTGCTAAAGTACCTCCAATTTGAGCAAGAATAGAAACCATCTGTACTATTGTTGTTATAGTTTTTTCTTTCTTCTCGTTTGTTTCAGGTAGAACTACTTCTGCTCCAGGTTTAATCACAGGATTTATTCTAAAGAAGCCAAAACGTTTTGTTCTATTAGATTTTCCATTAGCATATACCACATAGGCTCTTCCTCTTCTTGCATATTCAGAAATACCACCGGCTGCACTAATACATTCTCCAATGGTTAATCCATCTCTATAAACAATATTGGTAGGTCTTAATACTCCCCCACTAATTTTTACTCTATTATCCATTTTAGGAATGATAATCTCATCCTTATCTCTTAAAACCAAATCTAATTCTGAACCAGGTTTTGCCATAATTTTATTGATATCAATGGCAATCTGATAATAAT
>JACCDL010366310.1_pt1 | contig 37342 bp, 30 predicted proteins | sample 7441931 | NCBI WGS metagenome assembly JACCDL01 (sample SAMN15323437, study PRJNA562643) | freshwater metagenome | isolation source: river surface water | place: USA:Blue River Watershed | collected 2017-08-16 | reverse complement strand
CTGCACGCCCGGCGACACGGTGGTGACGATCGAGGGCCCCGCGCGCGAGCTGCTCACCGCTGAACGCACCTGCCTGAATTTCCTGCAGACCCTGAGCGCAGTGGCTACCCGCACCGCGCAGTATGTGGATGTGGTGCGCGGCACGCGCGCCGCCATCCTGGACACGCGCAAAACCATTCCGGGCCTTCGCATCGCGCAGAAATATGCGGTGCGCTGCGGCGGCGGCAAGAACCACCGCATGGGGCTGTATGACGCGGTCCTGATCAAGGAAAACCACATCGCTGCCGCCGGCGGCCTGACCGCAGCGGTGCGCGCCGCCCAGGCACTCCAGGCGCCCGTGGCCTTCATCCAGGTGGAAGTGGAAACGCTGTCGCAGCTTCAGGAGGCGCTCGAAGCCGGCGTGACCATGGTGCTCCTGGACAACATGGACCTGCCCACCCTGCGCGAGGCGGTACGCATCGCAGGCGAGCGCTGCAGCCTGGAAATTTCGGGCGGCGTGACGCTTGAGGGCCTGCGCGCACTGGCCGAGACCGGCGTAGACCGCATTTCGGTGGGCGCCCTGATCAAGGACATCCGGGCCATCGATTTCTCGATGCGCTTCGCGGACCGCCCCGTCGAGCGCTGAGGCGGCGCGGTGGGCGCGCTCAGGCCGCGCCCTGCAGCCACTCCAGCAACACGGCGGCTGTCTCCTCAGGCCGCTCCATCATGACCATGTGCCCGGCGTCCTCGATCACGCGCAGCGTGGCCTGGGGCGCCAAGCGCTGCATGGCCTCATGCTGCGACACGGGTGACCACGCATCCTCGCGACCGCAGGCGATCAAGGTGGGCACGTAGAGCCCGCGCAGGACGTCGCTGGCATCGGGCCGTTGGATCAGGGCCTGCAATTGCGCAGCGAAGGTCTCGGCGGTGCGCCGCTCGAACATCTGCAGGATGGCGTCGATCAGGTCGCGATCCGGAAGTCGCGCGGGGTGCACCATGCCCTGCACCCATTCAGCGGCCATGGCGCGCACGCTGCGCTCGCGCGCCAGCTGCAGCAGGGCCTGACGCTTGGCGACTTCTTGGGCTCCGGCGGAGCCCGCAGGCAAGGGCAGGTAACCGGTATCGAGCAGCGCCAGGCGCTGCACCCGACGCGGGGCCAGGCGCATCACCTCCAACGCCACCCGTCCGCCCATCGAATGCCCGGCAATCGCGAAGCGCTCGGGCACTTGCTCGAGGACGCGCCGGGCCATGGACTCCAGGCTGTCGCGGGCACCGGGGTCGATGACCTGGTAGCGCAGGTGCTCGGGCCAGTGCGGGTACAGCGGTTGCCAGGCTGCGGCATCGCACATCAGGCCAGGAACGAGGACGAGGTGAGGCAGGGTGACTGCGGACGTCATGCAGGCATCTTATCCAGTGACACCTTGCCGCGGGTTCGCATGGCCCTTTCGCCGCCGTCCTACAGACACTCTGGCGGCGCGCGCGGACCATGGCTCCCACACAGGCCGGCACCCGCGCAACGCGGCACGCAGGACCTGGCAGTCCCACAACGACAGAGACAGATCCACGAGGTTTTGCATGCCCCTGGCCGAATACCGTATCGAGAGCGACTGCCCCTTGTCGGGCCGCTGGCTGCCCCTGGCGGGCAATCCGCCCTGGGTGGTGGGTAACCGCGGGCTGGCCGTGTCACTGGCCGCCAAGAATTTCCGGGCCGCAGGTGGCCAGGAAATCCGCGTGGTGCACGTGCCCACCGGCGAGATCGTCTATCGCAAGAACACCGACCCGCAGGCCGACGACGGGGGCGGCAGCTAGGGCCTAGCGTCGCAGGGTTCGACTCAAAAGCATCACCGGAATCAGCCCCACCAGTACCAGCGCCAGAGAGGGCAGGGCCGCCTCGCCCAGGCGCTCGTCCCGTGCGAGCTGATAGGCCACCACGGCAAGGGTGTCGGTGTTGAAGGGGCGCAGCACCATGGTGGCGGGCAGCTCCTTCATCACGTCGACGAACACCAGCAGGCCCGCGGCGACCGTGGACCGTTTGAGCAGCGGCCAGTGCACCCGCGCCAGAAGCCGCCAACCCGAGGTGCCCAGCATGCGCGCCGAGTCGTCCAGGCTGGGCGGAATGCGCGCGTAGCCACTTTGCACCGACTGCAGGGCCACCGACATGAAGCGCACCAGGTAGGCCCACACCACGCCCAGCACCGTACCGGTCACCCAGTACACCGTGGGTGCATGGGGGGCCACTTGCTTCAGCCAGCCCACGGGCAGCAGCAAGCCCACGACGATCACCGCCCCGGGCACGGCATAGGCCATGCTGGCAACCCGCACCACGCCGCGCGTGAGGGCGTCGCCGCGCTGGCGCAGCGAGAACAACAGCAGCACCGCCAAGGCCACCGCCAGCACCGCGCTGAGCGCGCCCAGTCGCACGCTGTTCAGAGCCCACTGCATGAAGCGGTCCCAGGGCAGCACCGACCAGTCAGCGGCCAGCGGCCGCAGCATGAAGGCCACCGGCAGAACGAACCCCATGAGCACTGGCAGTCCGCACACGACCCAGGCCAGCACGCGTCGCCCTCCGTGCAGGGCGATGGGCTGTGCCTCGCCCGAGCCGGAGCGGTCGCCCCGGGCCACCGCGAATCGCATGCGCCGCTGCGCGCGATGCTCCAGCCAGAGCAGCACCGCCACCACCGCCAGCAGCGTGGTGGCCAGCTGCGCGGCGGCCACGCGGTTGTCCATCGCCAGCCAGGCCTTGTAGATGCCGGTGGAGAAGGTCTGAATGCCGAAGTAGCTGGAGACACCGAAGTCGGCCAGGGTCTCCATCAAGGCCAGCGCCACGCCGGCCGCCACCGCAGGCCGCGCCAGGGGCAGGGCCACCTGCAGGATGCGACGGCGCAGGGGCGCCCCCAGCAGGCGCGCCGCCTCCATCAGATGCGAGGCACGCTCGCCCAGCGCGGTACGCGCCAGCAGGTACACATAGGGATAGAGCGAGAACACGAACACCCAGGCCGCGCCCGGCAGGCTGCGCACCTCGGGGAACACGCGCCCCTCCAGGCCGAAGGCAGCGCGCAGCCAGGACTGCAGCGGGCCGCTAAATTGAAGGAAGTCGGTGTAGGCGTAGGCGGTCACATAGGCCGGCATCGCCAGCGGCAGCAGCAAGGCCCATTCAAAAGTGCGCCGTCCCGGGAAGTCGAACAGGGTCACCGCAGCCGCCGTGGCCACCCCCACCCCGGCCACACCCGCCGCCACGATCAGACACAGCACCAGGCTGGCCACGGCATAGGCCGGCAACACGGTGGACGCCAGGCCCGCCAGGATGGACGCGCTCTGGGCGTCCCACTGCAGCCAGGAGACCAGCACGCCACCCACCGGCACCAGCAGCAGCAGGCCAAGCGTCAGAAGGAGCAGGTCATGAAGCCGGCGCATGAGATAGGTCAAGAACAGAGGCCCGCAGAGCCCTGATAATACAAATGAGAATTGTAATCATCTAGAATCACCCTCATGCATTTGGAACTGGTCGATGTGGGCGTGCGGTACGCCGGCGCGCCACGGGCCGCGGTGGACGCGGTGTCCTTCGGCCTGCCGCGCGGCGCCATCGGCGTGCTGATCGGCCCCTCGGGCTGCGGCAAGACCACCTTGCTTCGGGCGATCGCCGGCCTGGAGGCCACCTGCAGCGGCCAAATCCGCATCTCGCGCGAGCTTGTCAGCGGCGATGGTGTGCAGGTCCCCGCCGAATCGCGCCGCATCGGCATGGTGTTCCAGGACTACGCCCTCTTTCCCCACCTGGACGTGGGCCAGAACGTGGCCTTCGGCATCGCGCACCTGCCACGCGCCGAACGCGCCGAACGGGTGGCGCAGGTCCTGACCCTGGTCGGCCTGGCCGGCACCGAGCGGCGCATGCCCCACGAACTCTCCGGCGGGCAGCAGCAGCGCGTCGCCCTGGCCCGCGCGCTCGCACCCAAGCCCGAACTGCTGCTGCTGGACGAACCGTTTTCCAATCTGGACATCGATCTGCGTGAGCGCCTGGCCCACGAGATCCGCGGCATCCTGAAAGCGGCGGGCGCCACGGCCCTCTTCGTCACGCACGACCAGCTCGAGGCCTTCGCGATCGGCGACGTGATCGGCGTGATGCACCAGGGCGAGCTGCACCAGTGGGATGAGGCCTACACCCTCTACCACCGCCCGGCCACCCGCTTCGTGGCGGACTTCATCGGCCATGGCGTGTTCGCGCCCGCCACCCTGCGCGAGGCCGGCGACCAGGTCGTGGTGGACACGCCGCTGGGCGCCCTGACCGATGTCGCCGAGTGCCCGCTGCCGACTGCCTTCGAGGCTGGCCAGTGCGAAGTGCTGCTGCGGGCCGACGACATCGTGCACGACGACGACGCGCCAGTGAAGGCGCAGATCGTGCGCAAGGCCTTTCGCGGCGCAGACTTCCTCTACACGCTGCGTCTGGGCACAGGCGAGACCGTGATGGCCCATGTCCCGAGCCACCACGACCACAAGGTGGGCGAGTGGATCGGTATCCGCGCGCAGGTGGACCATGTGGTCACCTTCGAGCGAGGCAGCGCCGCGTCGGCACCGCCCATGGCACCTGCGCCCATGCCGCTGCCAGCCGGCGAGGTCTGAGCCTTACGCTTTTTCACCGTGCCACCGCGCACGGCCAGGCCCCACGCATGATCGCTTCCCACTCCGGGAAGCCCCATGAAGATCTCACTGATCACCCCTGCGCAACTCGACGCACCGCTACAGGCCGCCTGGCGCGCGATGCAGGATCGTCACCCTGCGCTCCAGAGCCCTTACTTCACGCCTGAATTCACCCTGGCGGTGGGGGCGGTGCGCGACGACGTGCGCATCGCGGTGCTGGAACGGGACCATCAGGTGACCGGCTTCTTTCCCTTCCAGGCGCGCTGGGGCGTGGGCCTGCCCGTGGGCGGCAGCCTCTCGGACCACCACGGCGTGGTCTGCGCCCGCGGCACGCGTTGGCACTGGCCGGACCTCCTGCGCGGTGCGCGCCTGTCGTCGTGGCGCTTTGACCACCTGCCACGCGAGCAGGCGCCCGCGGGTGCCTGCTCGCAGGCACTGTCCCCCGCGTTGGACCTGTCCCGCGGAATGGCGGCCTACCTGGCCGCGCGCCGATGCAACGGAATCCGGCGCCTGGACGAATGCCTGCGCAAGGCCCGCAAGCTCGCGCGGGAGGTCGGCCCGGTGCGCCTGGAGGCACACACCCAGGATCCGCGGGTGCTCGAGACCGTGCTGCGCCTGAAGTCGCAGCAATGCCGGCGCACCGGCGTCACCGACTTCTTCGCGCAGCCCTGGGCCCGTGCGCTGGCCGAGCGCATCGCGAACACGCAGGGGCCGCATTTCGGCGGACGGCTGTCCGCGCTCTACGCGGGCGACACCCTGGTCGCTGCGCACCTGGGCATGCGTAGCCGCCGCGTCTGGCACTGGTGGTTCCCGGTGTATGACCACGCCTGGGCGCCCTACTCGCCCGGCGTGCAGCTGCTGCTGCAGGTGGCGCAGGCCGCAGCCGACGAGGGCCATGGGTGGCTGGACCTGGGCAAGGGTGCGGACGCCTACAAGCAAAGCTTTGCCGATAGCGGCCTGCCCCTGTCCGAGGGCTGGGTCCACCGGCCGGCACTCAGCACGGCATGGCTGGCCACGCGTGCGGCGACCCTGCGCTGGGCGAAGACGGCGTCCTGGATGCAGCCGCTGCGTCCGATGCTGCGACGGGCACGCCGGCTTGGCGCCCCAGCGGCGGGCACCTGAGGCCGCGGTCAGGACAGGTGCTCGCCGGCGGTCGCTCGCTCCGTGGCCGAGACATTCGGGATCACCGGGGCCGCCGGATGCGCCGACGGCAAGCGCGGCATCCGGCGACGCCGCCAGCTCTCGACATCCAGGCACACACGCGCCAGCAGGTACGGCGTCAGCGTCGATAGCCAGACCGTCAAGCGCGGCAGGCGCAGCAGGTCACCCTGGCAGCGCGCGCGAGTGCTGTCCGAGGTGGTGGCGGTCTCGAAGCCCGCCGCACGAGCCATCTCCACATGGTCGTCACGGTAGCAGCCATAGGGGTAGCAGAAGCTGCGGACCGACACGCCCAGCGCCTGCTCCAGGTCATCGCGGGAATCGGCGATCTCCGAGCGGGCCCGCCAGGGCTCGCACCGTGACAGGTTCACATGATTGCGCGTGTGGGCACCGACTTCCATGCCCGCAGCCATCCACTCGCGCAGGTGGTGCACGTTCATCAGGCGCGCGCGCGGCACACCGGCTGCCGCGTCCCACACATTGGCGCCCCCCAGCTGGCCGCTCACCACGAAGGAAGTCGCGGTGAAGCCCAGCTCGCGCAGCACCGGCAGGGCGTGGTCGAAGTTGTTCACGTAGCCGTCGTCCAGCGTGATGCCGACGACCTTGCCCACACGCTCGCCGCGCAAATAGGGCGCGAGGTCCCGCATGGACAGGCCGCGATAGCCCAGCGCACGCAGCGCACGCATCTGCCGCGCGAAACGTGCGGGTGGCAGCACCAGCCCCCGGTAAGGCATGCCCCGAGGCGGCAGGACATCGGTCTGGTGGTAGGACAGGATGGGGATCGAGGCGCGTCGTGGATGGGGGCGGGGCTCGGTCATGACGGGTCAGTCGCTCCGGATAGGGATGGAGCCGGACGCAGAGATCCGGACTGCGCAAATTGTGTGGGGGGATAGCAGAGCCCGGCCCCCCTCCAAAGGTGTGCCGGGGTAAGCCCTGCAACCGTCTGGCGCTGGGCCCGCTGCAGAAAGCTCAGCGCTGGCGCAGGCTTTCGACCGCTGCGTGCAGGTCTGCAGCCCACGCCCGCCGGGCGCGGCCTGCGCAGGCCTGCGGCGTACCGAAATGGACCACCACCGTGATCGGCCCGCCCGCGAGGGTGCGCCAGATCGATCCGACCAGGGTGTCGTCACCGATGTAGCACGGCGCCAGCGAGCGCTGGCCCGTGGTGTCGTCCAGGTAAGCCAGAGCCACCGGCTGCACCGGCACGTCGGCTGCAATGGCGGCCTGCAGCAAGTTGGCATGGAACGGCAGCAGCGCCACCCCGTCGCTGGTCGTGCCTTCGGGGAACACTGCCAGCACGTCACCTGCACGCAGGCTGTCGGTCATGTGGTGCACGACGCGCAAGGCGTCCCGCCGCGACTCGCGCTCGATGTAGAGCGTGCCCGCGCCTGTGGCCATGCGCCCGATCAGGGGCCAGTGGTGCACATCGGCCTTGGACACGAAGCGGCAATGGCGAGCGGCATGCAGGGCCAGGATGTCCAGCCAGGAGATGTGGTTGCACACGACCAGCGCCGGCCCCTGCGCCACGGGCTGGCCTTGCACCCGCAGCCGCAGGCCCATGGCGCGCAGCATGCCCTGGGCCCAGGCCTGTACCCGCGCCTGGCGGGCTTCGACGGTCAGGCGCGGGAAGATGAAGACGACGGTGAGAAAGCCCGCCAGCGCGTGCCACACCACGCGCGCCAGCGCCCAGACCACCCGCAGCAGCTTCACGCTTGCGAGGCGTCGTAGGCGACCTGGCCGCCCACGAAGGTGTAACGCACGCGCCCCGGCAGCTCATAGCCCGAGAAGGGCGTGTGCTTACCCTGACTGCGCAGGCTCGAGGCCTGCACCTGCCAGTGTGTCAGGGGGTCGAAGACGCAGACGTCACCGACACCCCCCTCCACCAGCTGCCCGCAGCTGGCCTGCAGCGTGCCCAGCGACGCGCCCAGCACGCGGGCCGGCGCACTGGTGATGGTGTCCAGCGCGCGCACCAGGCCGACGCCGCTTTGCTGGCCCCACTTGAGGGCCAGCCCCAGCAGCAGCTCCAGGCCGGTGGCACCGGGCTCGGCTTCAGCGAAGGGCAGGGTCTTGGCGTCCTCGTCCAGCGGCATGTGATCGGACACCAGCGCATCGATCGTGCCATCGGCCAGCGCCTGGGCCAGCGCATCGCGGTCACGCTGCTGGCGCACCGGCGGCGACAGGCGCAGGCGGCTGTCGAAGTAGCCGATGTCGGTGTCGGTCAGATGCAGCGAGTTGATGCTCACGTCGCAGGTCAGGGGCAGGCCTTGGGCCTTGGCCTCGCGCACCAGGGCGACACCTGCAGCACTGGACAGGCGGCACAGGTGCACCCGCGCGCCGGTGACCTTCATCAGCTCGAAGATGGTGTGCAGGGCGATGGTCTCGGCCGCCACCGGCACGCCGGCCAGGCCCAGGCGCGTGGCCAGCGGTCCGCTGGCCGCCACGCCCTTGCCCAGGTACACCTCCTGCGGCCGCAGCCACACGGTGTAGCCGAAGGTGGCTGCGTACTGGAAGGCGCGCTGCAGCACCTGGGTGTTGGCCAGGCCCGTCTCGGCCTGGCTGAAGCCCACGCAGCCGGCCTCGGTGAGTTCGGCCATTTCGGTCAGCACCTCGCCGGCCAGGCCGCGCGTCAGCGCGCCCAGGGGGAACACCCGTGCCTGATGCAGTTTCTCGGCGCGCATCTTGAGCATCTCGACCAGGCCAGGCTCGTCCAGCACTGGGTCGGTATCGGGCGGGCACACCAGGCTGGTCACGCCACCCGCGACGGCCGCGGCCATCTCGCTTTCGAGCATGCCTTCATGCTCGTGACCCGGTTCGCGCAGGCGCACCGCCAGGTCCACCAAGCCGGGCGCGACGACGCAGCCGCGCGCCTCGATCAGCTTGTTCGGGACAAAGCCTTCGGGGGTACGGCCGATGCCCACGATGCGCCCGGCAGCGAGGGCCAGGTCGCAGACTTCGTCGAACTGGCGCGCGGGGTCGATGACGCGTCCCCCTTGGATCAATATCTTCATCGGAAAGTACTCCCAAAATCAGGGCCGGCGCGGAACCGGCTCCGCCGGGCCGCCGAGGGCGCCCCCTGGAGGGGGCAGCGGCCGCAGGCCGCTTCGGGGGTGGTCTTGTTCATGCCTCATTCCCGGCGACGATACTCATGACCGCCATCCGCACCGCGATACCGAAGGTCACCTGCGGCAGGATCACGCTTTGCTTGCCGTCCACCACCGCCGAATCGATCTCGACCCCACGATTGATCGGCCCCGGGTGCATCACGATGGCGTCGGGCTTGGCCAGTTGCAGCTTCTCCGGCGTCAGACCGAAGCTCTTGAAGAATTCCTGCGAGCGCGGAAGCAGCGCACCCGACATGCGCTCGTTTTGCAGGCGCAGCATGATCACCACGTCGCAACCGCGGATGCCCTCTTCCAGCGTGTGGAACACCTTCACGCCCATGTGGCTCATGTCGCCAGGCACCAGGGTGCGCGGCCCCACCACCCGGACCTCGGCGCAGCCCAGCGTGGTCAGAGCATGGATGTCGGAGCGGGCCACGCGCGAGTGCAGCACGTCGCCCACGATGGCCACGGTGAGATTGGCGAAATCCTTCTTGTAGTGCCGGATGGTGTACATGTCCAGCAGGCCCTGCGTGGGGTGCGCGTGGCGGCCGTCGCCAGCGTTGATCACGTGCACGTGCGGCGCGACATGCTGCGCGATCAGGTAGGGCGCGCCTGACTCGCCGTGACGCACCACGAACAGGTCGGCGGCCATCGCCGCGAGGCTGGCGATGGTGTCCAACAGGGACTCGCCCTTGGCCGCCGACGAACGCGCGATGTCCAGGTTGATCACGTCGGCCGACAGGCGCGTGGCGGCGATCTCGAAGGTGGTGCGGGTGCGGGTGCTGTTCTCGAAGAACAGGTTGAACACACTCTTGCCGCGAAGCAGCGGCACCTTCTTCACTTCGCGGTCGCTGACGCTCACGAAGTTGGCTGCGGTATCCAGGATGTGGGTGATGATGTCCCGAGGCAGCCCCTCGGTAGACAGCAAATGGATCAATTCGCCGTTTTTATTGAGCTGGGGATTACGCTTGGACAACATCGCTCAGGCCCCTTCCACCTGGAAGCTGAATCGACCCTGCGCGTCGCGCGCGAGGGCCAGTGACTGATTGGGCGCAAGTGAGACGCGCGCTGCGGCCAGGTCGGCCTGCAGCGGCAGCTCGCGCCCGCCGCGATCGACCAACACCGCCAGCTGCACGCCGGCGGGACGCCCGTAGTCGAACAGTTCGTTGATCGCGGCGCGGATCGTGCGGCCGGTGTAGAGCACGTCATCCAGCAGCAGGATGCGGGCGCCCTGCACGTCAAAGGGCAACTGGGTCTGCTGGCTCGTGCCAGACAGGCCGCGCTGCGCGAAGTCGTCGCGGTGCATCGCCGAAGAGATCACGCCGGGCTGACCGGTCAGGGCCAGGTCCTTGTGCATGCGCTCGGCCAGCCAGGCGCCGCCGGAGGTGATGCCGACCAGGCGAGTCTGGGGTGTCATGAGCTGGCGCACGCCCCGAAGGAGCTCTTGATAAAGCGCCTCGGCGTCAAGCAGCAGGTTGCCGGCAGGGGCAGCGGTCATCCAATACTCCTGAGAAACTGTTCAAGGATCACGCAGGCAGCGCCGGCGTCCGGGTCGGCCGCGCCATCGGCCAGGGCCTCGGTGGTGCTGTATCGCTCGTCCACCTCGTACACCGGCAGCGGCACCCGCGCACCCAGCTGGCGGGCGAACTTGCGGGCCATCGCCGTATTCTCGTGGCTCGCGCCGTCGGGATGGAAGGGCACCCCCACCACCAGGGCGTCGGGCTGCCACTGGCGCACCCAGTCCTGCGCTTGCTGCAGGCGGGCCTCGTTGGATTCGGCCTGGATCGTGCGCTGGGGTGTGGCGCGGGCCAGCAGGCGGTTGCCGGTGGCGACACCGGTGCGCTTGCGCCCGACGTCGAAAGCGAGAAAGGTCTGGAAGTGGGAAGGTACGCGGTGGGACGGCCCATCAGCGCTCATGCATGCCCCGCCTCGGAGGACAGCATCCAGGCCTGCAGCCCCAGCAGGGCCAGCGCCTTGTCGTAACGCTGTTCGACCGGCGTGTCGAAGATGACGGTCGCATCGGCGCCCACCGTGAGCCAGCTGTTTTCGCCGATCTCGGACTCGAGCTGGCCCTCGCCCCACTGCGCGTAACCCAGGGACACCAGCACCTTGCGGGGGCCGGCGCCGGTGGACAGCGCCTCCAGGACGTCCTTGGAGGTGGTCATCTCCAGCCCGCCGGGGATGGTGAGGGTGGAGGCGTAGACGGTTTCGTCGGGCTGGTCGGTACCGGCGAAGACGGCCTCATGCAGCACGAAGCCGCGCTCGGTGGCCACAGGCCCCCCCTGGTAGACGGGCGCGCCCACCAGGTCGGGGCGGGTCAGGGGCAGTTCGACCTTGTCGAACAGGTTTTTCAGGCTGATGTCGCTGGGCTTGTTGATCATGATGCCCAGAGCGCCGCGGGCGCTGTGCTCGCACAGGTAGACCACGCTGCGGTTGAAGGTCTCGTCCTGCAAGCCCGGCATGGCGATCAGGAAATGATGCGTCAAATTGATGGGGTCGGCATCCGCGGGCATGATGGCGATTTTACCCACCCCACCCGGCCATGACAGCGGCTCCCCTGGACAAGCCCTACGACACGCATTACCCGGCCGGCATGATGTGGTTCCGCCGCGACCTGCGGGCCCATGACAACGCTGCCCTCCACCGCGCCCTGCGGGCCTGCCGCCAGGTGCACGCGGTGTTCGTCTTCGACCGGGCCATCCTGGACGCCCTGCCCCGCCGCGACCGTCGGGTGGAATTCATCCAGGAGTCCCTGGTCCAACTTGACGAGGCCCTGCGCACGCTGGCGGGCCGGGCCGAGGCCGGCCTCATCGTGCGTCACGCGGTGGCCCATGACGAGATCCCCCGGCTGGCCCGAGAGCTGGGGGTGCAAGCGGTGTTCGCCAACCACGACTATGAGCCCCAGGCCCTGGCCCGCGACGCCGCGGTGCGCGGCGCGCTGGCCGATGCTGGCATCGCCCTGCACACCACCAAGGACCAGGTCGTTTTCGAGCGCACCGAGGTCGTGACGCAAGCAGGTCGGCCCTATGCGGTCTTCACCCCCTACAAGAACGCCTGGCTGGCCAAGGTCGATGCCGACGACCTCCAGCCCCATGACGTGCAGGCCCATGCGGGCGCGCTGGCCGAAAGGCCCGCCGCCCATCGCCGCACGGTGCCCACCCTGGCCGACATCGGCTTTGAGCCGACCAACCTGCGCGAGCTGGCCCTGCCCCTGGGCTTGGCGGGCGGGCAGCAGCTGTTCGAGGATTTCCGTCGCCGGATCGACGCCTACCGCGACACCCGCGACTTCCCGGCGGTGCGCGGCCCCAGCTACCTGAGCGTGCACCTGCGCTTTGGGACCGTGTCGATCCGCGAGCTCGCGCGCACGGCCCATGGCCTGGTGCAGGCAGGCAGTGCCGGCGCCATCACCTGGCTCAGTGAATTGATCTGGCGCGACTTCTACTTTCAGGTGCTGGCCAACTTCCCGCATGTGGTGGACGCGCGAGGCCACAGCCACAGCTTCAAGCCCGAATACGACGCCATCGCCTGGGAACACGGCAAGCACGCGAAAGAACTCTTTGCCGCCTGGTGTGAAGGCCGCACCGGCTACCCGCTGGTGGACGCGGCGATGCTGCAGCTCAATCAGAGCGGCTACATGCACAACCGCCTGCGCATGGTGACCGCGAGTTTTCTGACCAAGGACCTGGGCATCGACTGGCGCTGGGGCGAAGCGTATTTCGCGCTGCACCTGAACGACTTCGACCTGGCTGCCAACAACGGCGGCTGGCAATGGGCCAGTTCATCGGGCTGCGACGCGCAGCCCTATTTCCGCATCTTCAACCCGGTGAGCCAGAGCCGCAAGTTCGACCCCGAAGCCAAGTTCATCCTGCGCTACCTGCCCCAGCTGGCGGGCCTGCCCGCCCAAGCCGTGCACGAGCCGTGGACGGCCTCGCCCCTGGAGCTGGCCTCGGCCGGCCTGACCCTGGGCCAGGACTATCCGCTGCCTGTGGTGCGCCATGACGAGGCCCGCGCCCTCACGCTGCAACGCTACGCGGTGGTGAAGAAGGCGGCCTGATCCCCTCAGCGGGCGCCGGTGTAGCGGCGCACCAGCGCCAGGAGTTCGTCCTCGGCGTAGGGCTTGCCCAGATAGTGGTTCACGCCCAGCCCTGTGGCGTGATCGCGGTGCTTGGATGCGATGCGCGAGGTGATCATCACCACCGGCAGCTCGCGCCAGCGCGCATCGCCACGCAGGTTGCGCACCAGATCGAAGCCGTCCATGCGAGGCATCTCGATGTCCGACAGCACCATCGACGGCGTCTCCAGGGCCAGCTGCTCCAGGGCCTGCAGGCCGTCGCTGGCGAGCGCGACGCGGTAGCCCTCGCGCAGCAGCAAGCGCTGGGTCACCCGCCGCACCGTCATGGAGTCGTCCACCACCAGCACCAGGGGCACCGGTGCGGACGCTGCAAGGGTGTCGGCAGGTCTCGCCTCCTGCGGCCCGTGCACGCGGCCGGTCGGCTGCCCCGCGGCATAGGCACGGGCCGGCTCGCCGTGGATCGCGGCCAGGGCCACGGGGTTGTAGATCAAGACCACCGCACCGGAGGGCAGCACGGTCACACCCGCCAGGCCTGGCAAGCGCGCGAGCTGGGGGCCCAGGTGCTTGACCACCACCTCCTGCTGGCCTTGCACCTCATCGACCTGCAGCGCAAGCCGCTGGGCGGCGCTGCGTAGCATCACCACCGGTTGCGAGCGCGTGGCGGATTCGGTGCTGCGGGGAGAGGACTGCAGCAGGGCCCCTGCCCAGAAAAACGGCACGGCCTGACCCTCATGGTGGAATTCGCCGGCGTCCTGGGCGGCCGCCAGGGCCGGCCCGGTGGCGTTGACCACGCCTTCGACCAGGGGTACGGGTACCCCGAAGACCCGGTCGTCGCATCGCAGGATCACCACCTGGGTGACCGCGGTGGTCAAGGGCAGCACCACCTCGAAGCAGACCCCCTGGCCGGCCTGGCTGCGCGTGTCGATGCGTCCGCCCACGGCCTGCACTTCGGTACGGACCACGTCCATGCCGACGCCACGCCCCGCCAGTTGCGAGACTTCGGACGCCGTGGAAAAACCCGGCGTGAACACCAGACGGGCAGCCTCGGCCGGCGTGACCTCGGTATCGGATGCCAGCAGACCCAGGGCGATGGCTTTGTCGCGGATGCGGGCCAGGTTCAGCCCACCACCGTCATCTTCGAAGCGGATGGAGACGTCATTGCCCTCCTGGACCAGACGCACCGTGAGCTGGCCGGTGGCGGGCTTGCCGGCCGCGGCGCGGACCGCCGCCGGCTCGATGCCATGGACCACCGCGTTGCGCAGCAGGTGCTCGAAGGCTGGCGTCATGCGGTCCAGGATGCCGCGATCCATTTCGATCGCGCCGCCCTGGATGTCCAGGCGGGCGGGCTTGCCCGACTCCTGGGCCGCCAGGCGAACGACGCGGTGCAGCCGGTCGGCGATCGCGTCGAATTCGAGCATGCGCGTGCGCAGCAGGTCACGCTGCAGCTCACGGGTCTGGCGGGTCTGCGCCGACAGGCTGTCCTCGCAGGACTCCACCGTACGCTGCAGGGTGCGCTGCACCGAAGCGACGTCGCCCACGCTCTCGGCCATGAGGCGTGCGAGCTCCTGGACGCGGGTGTAGCGGTCGAACTCCAGCGGGTCGAAATCTGCGACCGTGTCCTTGGCGCGGTGGGACTGCATCTGCAACTCCGACTGCAGCTCGAGGTCGCGCAGCTGCGTGCGCAGGCGCTCGAGGTCGACAGCGAGTTCGTGCAGAGCCTCGCGGATCTGGCCGACATCGGAAGCCAGGCGCGCGCGCGTGATCATCACCTCGCCGGCCTGATTGACCAGACGGTCCAGCAGCTGGGCCCGCACACGCACGACGGCGTGGCCCGGGCGTGTGGGCGCGGGTGCGGGTGCGGGTACAGGCTCGGGCTCGGCCCGTTCGGTTGCGGGCGCAGACCGTTCGAGCGCGGGGGGCGCATGCGCGGGGACTGACCTCGGTGCGGCGACCGCCGCGAACGTCGGTGCGATGAGGGTCGTCTGAGGAATCTCGGGGACGTCTAGCGTGTCGAGGGCCAACGGTTCCGATATCACCACATTCGTTTCTGTCGCGGGCGGACACACAGGCACTGGATCGGCTTGTGGTGTGCCACCCGCGCGCAGCGTATCGAACGCCGATTGGAACGCGTCGAAACCCTGCAGCAAGGGCTCGATGTCAGCACTGGACACCGGGAGCTTGAATCCCTCGACCAGGGATTCGAGTGCATGGGCCTGGTCACCCAGGGTCGGCGCACCGGCCAGACGCGCACTGCCCTTGAGGGTGTGCAGGGTCCGCAACACCTCGTCGCGCGCGCTGGCGTTATCGGGTCGGGCATGCCACTGGCGCAGGGTGCCTCCGAGCAGCGGCAGCAACTCCAGCGCCTCCTCCTCGAAGAAGGCGAAGAGGTCGCGATCCTCGATCACGGGTGCCGTTGGGACGACCAACGGTGTTGCATAGGCTGGGATCGAGGTAGGGGCGTTCTCAGGGGGCGGCGCCTCGGGCCAGGGCACCTCAAGGGCATCCAGGCCAGCCAGCGCCTGAAACACCTCGGGCCGCGCCTCGGGCAGGAAGCCCGCAGCGAACTGATGCAACAGCCGACGGATTTCATCGCTGACCTCGGCATACACCCGTGCGTGGCGAGGCGTGCCGCCGGCCTGAGCCTGCGTACGTTGCAGCGCGGATTCGAGCTGGCGCGCCAGATCAGCCAGCGCAGTGAAGCCGATCATGGCCGAACTACCACACAGGGAATGCGCCCACGCCACCACTGGGGCGGTCATCGGCTGGCGCGTGTCCAGCGCCCACTCCGACAGCTCAGCCTGCAGACAACGAGACCACTCGTCTGCTTCGTTGAGGTAGACGTTGAAGAGGGCCTGGTCGATATGCAAGGGACCGACGACCTTGAGCCGATCTTCGGGTACGGGCGCAGGCGCAGGTGGGGGCGCGGGAGATGGTGGAGGCGGAAACGGTTCGCCTTCGAGCACGTCCGCTGTCTCCACGCGGGGCTCTGGCTCGCGCACGGCTTCGGCTTCGGCTTCGGCTTCGGCTTCGGCTTCGGCTTCGGCTTCAGGCGCTGGTGCAGGTGCTGGTGCAGGTACGGCCTCGGCTGCCGCTTCGGGCGCAGGCGCCCATTCGGACCTCGAGAGCTCTGTGTGCGGTACGACCGGGGCGGAGGCCGCACGCCCCATCACGGGCGTCAGTTCACCGCGCGCCGCATCGAAGGTGAACAGCTTGCGGGCCAGGGCCGGCTGGTAATCCAGCATGTCAATCAGGAAACCCAGTGCCCCCAGGTTGTGACCCAGCGTGGTGAAGTCGGGGGACGGGGCCCCGGGAGGGGGCTGCACCCACCCCTGGACCGCGTCACGCATATGGACCACCGCCTGGACTGCATGGTCCAGCCCCAGCACCGACAGCACGCCCCGCATCTGGTTCAGGCGCCCCGGCACCGAGTGCAGCGGCGCAGTCTGCGCGGGGTCTCGGAAGAACGTATCGAGCTCTTTTTCCAACCCGCTCAGGGACAGTCGCAACTCGTCGACCACACTGCCCATGGTCTGGCGGTGGCTGACGCGTCGGTACAGCTCCTCGACCCACGGCTCCAGTGGCGGCGGCGCCTGCCCCCGCAGCACCACCTGCAGGCGGTCGGCCACGCGCTGCATCCGCAGGCCCAGCTGCGGGTCCGAAGGGTCGAAGTCCTGGCAGACAGCCTCCAGGAACAGGATGGAGGTCGCCGCTTCCATCGCCAGCTCGGGGCGGGGGAGCTGGGCCTGATCGGTCAGGTCACGTGCGAGCACCGACAAGCCATCGGCCACGCAGGACAAGGGCGGGTGCAGACGCACCAGCGCCTCACGCAGCTGAACGAGCTGGTCGCAGGTGCCGCGCAGTCGGCTGGCGTCGCCTCCGGTGAGCGCCGACCAGCTTTCACGTACCGCCACCAGGCGCTTGCGCACCTGCGCCAGCAGCAGGGGATCGAAGCGTCCGAAATGTTCCTGGTCGTAACGCACGGGCAGGTGATCGACCAGACCCCAGGCCTGCCGAACGGCGGCCAGATGCGGCGCGGCCACCCCGTCGGCGGGCTGCGCCTGCGCGCAGAAGAAGGCCAGGTCCAGCCCCAGACGCTCGGACGCCTCACCTTCTCCCCGGGCCAGCTGGGCGTACTGCACCAGCACCCGCGACGCGGTGCGCTTGACGTACAGGTCAATGGGCAGGAGCGACAGGCTCAGCGCTTCGAAGAAGCCGGCCGCCAGCCGCCACAGGCTGCGCGCCGGCGCACCGCCTGCAGGGCCGCCATGCGCCAGGTGGGCGCACAGGGTCACGAGCTCTCGAGCCGCAGCGGTGTCCGCGGATTTCACGACGCGCAGCACTGCCTGGTCCAGCTGGCTGCGCAGCGCGGGGCCAGGCCGGGGCAGTCCCGCGGGTGTCGCTCCCCCGGCGTCCTGCGCCAGGTGCCAGGCCCAGTCCGTCTCCCACAGGTCGGCCGGATGGATACGTTCGATGCCCAGCCCCTGCAAGACCGCCTGGTACTGGGGGAAGAGGCCCACCGGCGACAGTGACTTGCCGGCCAACAGGCCATCCAGGTAATCGGCCACCGCGAAGCCGGCGCGCTCAACCCGCGCCGCAGCGGTCTCGGTACAGGCCAGGGGCCGCTCGATGAAGACCTGTACCGCCGATTCCATGGCGCGCACCACACGGGCTGGCGCAGCCAGCCCCACCATCTCCAGGGCGCCGGCGGTCTGGTGCAGGTGCGAGCGGGCCATGGGCAGGGCACCGGCATCGGCGACAGCGTCCGCATCGCGCGGGGCCGATGCCTGCTCGCGCACCTGCCGGCGCAAGGCTGTGCCGGCCAGCTCCAGGCACTTGCGCAACGCCTCCATCACCCAGGCCAGGGGACCCAGGTCACCGGCCCCCGCGTCCACCGGCAAGGCCGGGTCGTTCGGCAGGGAGGAGCGGGAAGGATTCGGGTGCATGGACTGGAAAAAAGCGGGGCAGGACTCAGGCGATTTTGAAGCGTTCCACGGACTGGCGAAGTTCGTCTGCGATTCGGGACAGCTCACGCACCTGCGTCGAGGTCGAACGCGTGCCCTCACCCGTCTGCTCCGTGACCGTGAAGATGTGCTGAATATTGCCAGCAACGCCGTTGGCCGCCTGCGCCTCGCGGGCAGCTGCCAGGGAGATCTGCTCGATCAAGTCGGCCAGGCGGCGCGAGACCTGGTCGATCTGGGTGAGGGCTGTTCCGGCGGAGTCCGACAGGCGCGCGCCCGTGACCACGCCCTCGGTGGAACGTTCCATCGCGGCGACCGCGTCCTGCGTGTCGGTCTGGATGGTCTTGACCAGTGCTGCGATCTGGCGCGTTGCATCCGCAGACCGCTCGGCCAGCCGCTGCACCTCCTCGGCAACGACCGAGAAGCCGCGGCCCGCGTCGCCCGCCGCAGCCGCCTGAATGGCGGCATTGAGTGCCAGCACATGGGTCTGCTCGGTGATGTCCGAGATCAATTCAGTGATCTCGCCGATTTCCTGGGATGACTCGCCCAGGCGCTTGATGCGCTTGGAGGTTTCCTGGATATGGTCGCGGATGGCGTTCATGCCGCCCATCGCGTTGCGCACCGCGGTCAAGCCGGACTCGGCGGCCACGAGCGACTGGCGGGCCACCTGAGCGGACTCCTGGGCCTGGTCCGCCACGTGCGTGATGCGCACTGCCATGTCCAGCATCGATTGCCCAGTCTCGCGGATCTCGCGCAGTTGCTCGTTGGAGGCCTCCAGCAAGTGAGTGGAGGTGTCCTCGACCTGCGCCGTGGTCTGCGTCACCCGGCGCACCGTGCGATGCACATGACCCACCAGTTGCCGCAATTCCTCGACGGTGTAGTTGACCGAGTCGGCGATCGCGCCGGTGATGTCCTCGGTGACGGTGGCCTCCTGCGTGAGGTCGCCCTCGGCCACGCTTTGAAGTTCGTTCATGAGGCGCAGGATCGCGGCCTGGTTGGCGTCGTTGACCCGCTTGGCCTCCTGCTGCTGGCCCTCGGCCTCCAGGCGCTGCTGCTCGGCGATATCACGCCGGCGTCGGCTGTCCTGCAGTTGCACGTAGGCCAGGCCGATCGCGCATCCGAGGGCCGCCAATCCGAACAAGGACAGGGCCGCCACGGCGACCCAGCCCAGCCCGCCCTGCCCGGACAACTGCGCCTGCAGCGCCTGCAAGGAGCGGCGCAGCGGCTCGCTGTCCGTGATGATGGCCGCTTGCGCTTCGCGCGCGGCGACCAGTCGCTGCAGGTTGCCCAGGATCGCACTGGCCTGGGAGCGGGTGTCGTCAAAGAGTTTCAGCAGCGCCTGCAGGCGCTCGCGCGTCTGCGGGTCGCGCGTCGTGGACAGGCGCAGCTCCGGGCTGCCCTCGAGCAGGCCCTGGCCGACCTGGCGAAAGGTGTTGAGGTCTTTCCCGAGCAGGAACACCGCCTCGGGATTGATGCCCTCCAGGGTGAGAAACTCGTTGGCCGACTTACCGATCCGCTGGGTGAGCATGACCAGCTGGCCCGCGGCCGAGACCTCGGACGGCGCGGCCGCTTGTTGCAGCTTCAGGGCCGTGATCGACTCGGCCAGCTCCAGCAGGTCGGATGATTGGCGATTGATGGTGCGCAGGGCGCTGCCCACCTGGGTGAGGATCTTTTCCTGGCCCAGGATCACCGCCGCGTTCTTCTCGGTACGCAAGGCCAAGGGCAGGCTGCGAGCCAGCTCCGCCTGGCCCGCCGCATCGACCGGCTCCAGGCGCAGGCCAGGATCGCCCGAGGCCAGACCTCGCGCGTTGCGCGCGAGCACGTCAGCGCTTTCGCGCACATCCAGGAAGGCCTGGGGATCGCCGACGAGGGCCTGGGACACCGCCTTGGCCAGCCGCTGCGATTGCATGAGCGCCAGACCGGTACCAGCCACCTGCTGCGCCACCTGGTCGGCCTGCCGCAGGGATACCACCGCCGTGACGGACAGCCCCGTGAGCGACAGGGCAAGCGCCACCGACAGGATGCGCTGGCGGCGTTCGACCGACACACCTGCCCACCGCGCCAGGCGGCCCTGCGCAGGCACAGCGGTCTCTGGCACAGCGGACTTCGCGGGCTGCCGGGTGCGCCGGCGATCGAGCCGGGGCCGCTTCAGGGCAAGCCAGGCCTGGAGGGAGGCAAGCAGGTTCATGGGGAGACCTTTGGGAAGGAACCGGGGAAGAGGGGGCAACTGCGAAACTCAGTCGCTTCGCGAACCGATACGCAGGAACTGGGGCTGTTGCGAGAGACGCTGGAGGTCGATGGACTGCCAGGACATCCCGCCAGCGTCCTGAAGGACGGCGCCGAGCCAATCGGGCGCGCCCTCCGGCGGAGACCGCGAGGCGGTATGGGCCTCGCGGCCCCGCAGTCCAACCAGGCGATCCACCCGCAGGGCGCACGGGACCTCCAGGGCGGCGCTGAAGGTGACCCACTGGGCTTCGGCGGCGGGAGCCGCCGGGGCGGGGCAGTCTGGGTCCGGTGCGGGGCCCACCTGGGCCGCCAGGAGACGCGCGAGATCCACCACGCCGTGGAGGGCGCCGCGCAAGCTGGCCACGCCGAGAAACCAGGGCTGGGTATAGGGCACCGGGTGGACACCCGCTTCAGGAAAAATTTCACCGGCCTGGGCCAGCGGGATCAGGTATCGGGCGCCGCGGGCTTCCACCGCCAGCCATGCGGCCTGCGCGCCTGCGGCGGGCGCAGCCTGCAGGCGGTCGGCCAGCCTTCGCTGGAAGTCACGCAGGGCTTCGCGATCCGCCATGAGAAGACTGCACGCAAGCGGTCAGGCCAGCGCCGCGATCTTGGCCAGCAGCGACTGCGGATCGACAGGCTTGGTGAGGTAGTCGCAGGCGCCCTGGCGCATGCCCCAGACCCGGTCGGTCTCCTGGGTCTTGCTGCTGCAAATGATGACGGGAACGCCGGCGTATTGCGGGTCACGGGTGATGGTGCGGGTGAGCTGGAAGCCGTTCTGACCCGGCATGACCACGTCCATGAGGATCAGGTCGGGACGCTCCTGCGCCAGCTCACGCATGGCCTCCTCGGCGTTCTCGGCGGTGCGCACGGAATAGCCGCCTTTCTGCAGCAGGTCGCGCAGGAACATGCGCTCGGCCTTGGAGTCTTCCACGACCAGGACTTTGGAAACGGGCATGTCAGGCGCTTTCGAGAGTGATGGCACCGAACTGCCGCACGGTCTGCAGCAGCTGGTCCTTGGTGAAGGGCTTGGTGAGGTAGTCCTGTGAGCCCACCATGCGGCCACGGGCCTTGTCGAAGATGCCGTCCTTGGAGGACAGCATGACGACGGGCACGCGAGAAAAGCGCGCGTTGCGCTTGATGATGGCGCAGGTCTGGTAGCCATCCAGACGCGGCATCAGGATGTCGCAGAAGATCAGGTGGGGGTGATGGTCGTTGACCTTGGAGAGGGCATCGAAGCCGTCTTCGGCCAGCAGGACTTCGTGGCCGCCCTGCTTGAGAAAGATTTCCGCGCTGCGGCGGATGGTGTTGCTGTCATCGATGACCAACACCTTGAGGGGCGTACCCCCCACGTTTGAATTCGTGCTCACTTGACGCCGCTCCCTTGTTGCCCATGAGGGCCGGGCCGCGACGTGGCACTACTTCTTGATCGGCGCGGGCCCGCTCAGATCTGGACCATTTCGAAATCTTCCTTGCGGGCCCCGCACTCGGGACAGGTCCAGTTCATGGGAACGTCGGCCCAGGCAGTGCCAGGGGGGATACCATGATCGGGAGCGCCAGCGGATTCGTCGTAAATCCAGCCGCAAATCAGACACATCCAGGTTTTCGCTTCAGTCACAGCTTAAGGGGTGCTTCCAATAGAATGCAACGATTGTAGCCATGCTGTCAGCCAGATGAACGACAACAGGGCACATCCGTAAGCTTGCACGATGAACGAGCCCACTTCCTCCACAGCGCCTGACGCGGCGTCCGGCGACACCGATACCGACGTCGACGCCGGCCCGCGCTGCGTGCTGGCCTTCAATGCAAGCGACCCCAGCGGTGCTGGCGGGCTGGCGGCAGACATCGTCGCCATGGCGTCGGCAGGCGCTCACGCCTTGCCGGTGGTCACCGGCGCCTATGCGCGTGACACCGCTGAAGTCTTCAATCATTTCAGCTTCGATGAGGACGCCGTCTCCGAGCAGGCCCGCGCCATCCTCGAGGACGTGGCGGTGCAGGTCATCAAGGTCGGCTTCGTCGGCTCGCCCGAGACCGTGAGCGTGATCGCCGAGATCGCCGCGGACTATGCCGACGTGCCCCTCATCGCCTATATGCCCGACCTGTCCTGGTGGGACGAGGACCCGGCCGACGCCTACCTCGATGCCTTTCGAGAACTGATGCTGCCGCAGACCACGGTGCTGGTGGGTAACCACAGCACCCTGTGGCGATGGTTGCTGCCTGATTGGACCGGTTCGCGCAGCCCCAGCGCACGCGATCTGGCCAAGGCCGCAGCCGATGCCGGCGTGCCCTACACGCTCGTGACCGGCCTGCCACTGCCGGAGCAATTCATCGACAACGTGCTGGCCACACCCCAGACCACCCTGACCAGCCAGCGCTTCGAGCGCTTCGAAGCGGTGTTCACCGGTGCAGGTGAGACGCTGGCCGCAGCCCTGGCCGCCTTGCTGGCCAATGGCAATGACCTGACCGCCGCCACCGCAGAGGCGCTGGTGTACCTGGATGAAGCGCTGGATGCCGGCTTTCGCCCCGGCATGGGCCATGTCGTCCCCGACCGCCTGTTCTGGGCCCAGCCCGAAGCCGGCGAATCCGAACCCTTGACTGAAGAAGAAGCCCAGGCCCTGCAGGTCCTGGATATGCCCGCCCATGACACCAAGCACTGACCGCAACCAAGTCCTGTTCGACCGCGCCAAGGCGCTCATTCCCGGCGGCGTGAACTCGCCGGTGCGCGCCTTCCGCGCCGTAGGTGGTACGCCACGCTTCGTTCAGCGGGCGCAGGGCGCCTACTTCTGGGACGCCAACGACAAGAAATACATCGACTACATCGGCTCCTGGGGTCCGATGATCCTGGGCCATGGCCACCCGGCGGTGGTCGAGGCGGTACAGAAGGCGGCCCTGGAGGGCTTCTCCTTTGGCGCGCCCACCGAGCGCGAGGTGGAACTGGCACAAGCCATCATCAACGCCGTGCCCTCGCTGGAGATGGTGCGCCTGGTGAGCTCAGGCACCGAAGCGGCCATGAGCGCCCTGCGTCTGGCACGCGGCGCCACGGGACGCAAGTTGATCATCAAGTTCGAGGGCTGCTACCACGGCCACGCCGACGCGCTGTTGGTCAAGGCCGGCTCCGGGCTGGCGACCTTCGGCAATCCCACGAGCGCCGGCGTACCGCCTGAAGTGGCGCAGCACACCGTGGTCCTGGAATACAACAACCTCGCGCAGCTCGAAGAAGCCTTCAGCTTGCATGGCAAGGACATCGCCTGCCTGATGATCGAGGCGATCGCTGGCAACATGAACTTCGTGCGCGCCAGCGTGCCCTTCATGAAGCGTTGCCGCGAGCTGTGCACGCAGCACGGCGCGCTGCTGGTATTCGATGAAGTGATGTCGGGCTTTCGCGTGGCCCTGGGTGGCGCGCAAAGTGTCTACGCCAAGCAGATCCCAGGCTTCAAGCCGGACATCACGGTCATGGGCAAGGTGATCGGTGGTGGCATGCCGCTGGCGGCCTTCGGCGGCCCGCGCGCCATCATGGAACAACTGGCTCCGCTGGGCCCGGTCTATCAGGCCGGCACGCTCTCGGGCAACCCGGTGGCCACCGCCTGCGGACTGGCCACGCTGGCCGAGATCAGCAAGCCGGGCTTCTTCGACGCGCTGGCTGCGCGCACGCGCTCACTGGTCGACGGCCTGTCGGCGGCGGCGAAAGCCGAAGGGATTCCCTTCAGCGCGGATTGCGAAGGCGGCATGTTCGGTTTCTTCCTGCTGCCGCAATTGCCGCAGAACTACCAGACCGTAATGACCAGCGATTCGCCCAAGTTCAACACCCTGTTCCACGGCCTGCTCGATCGCGGCGTGTACATCGCACCAGCGCTTTACGAGGCAGGGTTCGTAAGTGCCGCGCACACCGCGCAGGACATTGAAGCCACAGTCACTGCAGCACGCGAGGCGTTCAAGCAGATGGCGAAGTGAAACGCGCTGTGGGCATCTGACGCGGCACGCTTACCGCAAACAAAAAGGCCGGGGTGACCCGGCCTTTTTGTTTGGCGCGCCGCCCGGCTGGCGGCGCACGTCAATGACGGAAGTGCCGTACGCCCGAGAAGACCATCACCACACCGCGTTCGTCCGCAGCGGCGATCACTTCAGGATCGCGCATGGAACCACCGGGCTGGATCACGCAGCTCGCGCCGGCGTCGACCACGACGTCCAGACCGTCTCGGAAGGGGAAGAAGGCGTCGCTGGCGACTGCGGTGTCCTTCAAGGACAGGCTGGCGTGCTGCGCCTTGATGCTGGCAATACGGGCCGAATCCAGGCGCGACATCTGGCCGGCGCCCACGCCCAGGGTCATGCCGTCCTTGCAGAAGACGATGGCGTTGGACTTGACGTACTTGGCCACCTTCCAGGCAAAGAGCAGGTCCTGCAGCTGCTGCGGGGTGGGCTGCTTCTTGGTGACGACCTTGAGGTCGGACAGCTGCAACTCATGGTTGTCGGCCGTTTGCATCAGCAGGCCGGAGCCCACGCGCTTGATGTCCATCGCGTTCTGGCCTTTGTCCCAGGGCGTGGCGCCTCCCGGGGGAAGCGCGATCTTCATCAGGCGCACATTGGCCTTGGCCTTGAACACCTCCAGTGCCTCCGGCGTGAAGTCGGTGGCGATCAGCACCTCGACAAACTGCTTGGCGATGACCTGGGCGGCGGCGCCATCGAGCGGACGGTTCAAGGCGATGATGCCGCCAAAGGCGGAGGTGGGGTCCGTCTTGAAGGCCTTGTCGTAGGCTTCCAGGGCGTTGGCACCCACCGCCACGCCGCAGGGGTTGGCGTGCTTGACGATGACGCAGGCGGGTGTGTCAAAGGTCTTGACGCATTCCCAGGCGGCGTCGGCGTCCGCGATGTTGTTGTAGGAGAGTTCCTTGCCTTGCAGCTGCACGCCGGTGACGAGCGAGCCGGGAGCCGGCTGCAGGTCGCGGTAGTAGGCGGCCTGCTGGTGCGGGTTCTCGCCATAGCGCAGGTCCTGCAGCTTCACGAAGCGACCGTTGGACTGCGCGGGGAAGGACGCGCGGCTGCCATCGTCCTGCAGGCTGGAGAGGTAATCGCTGATGGCAGCGTCGTAGTTGGAAATACGGTTGAAGGCCGCGACGGACAGCGCGAAGCGGGTCTGGTCAGACACCTTGCCCTGGGCCTGGAGTTCCTGGAGCACCCCCGCGTACTGCGAGGCGTCGGTGAGCACCGCGACGTCCTTCCAGTTCTTGGCGGCGCTGCGCACCATGGCCGGGCCACCAATGTCGATGTTCTCGATGGCGTCTTCCAGGGTGCACCCTGGCTTGGCCACCGTGGCCTCGAAGGGATAGAGATTCACGACCAGCAGGTCGATGGTGCCGATGCCGTGTTCCTTCAGGGCCGCCATGTGGGCAGGTACGTCGCGGCGCGCCAGCAGGCCACCATGCACCTTGGGATGCAGGGTCTTGACGCGGCCGTCGAGCATCTCGGGAAAGCCGGTGACCTGAGCCACCTCGGTGACGGGCAAGCCCTCGGCCTCCAGAAGCTTGGCCGTGCCGCCGGTGGACAACAGACCCACCCCCAGCGCGTGCAAGGCCCGTGCGAGTTCGACGATGCCGGTCTTGTCCGATACGGATATGAGTGCGTTCATGGTGGGGTTCATTTCAGGAGCCGGTGCTCCATGAGTTTCTTGCGCAGGGTGTTGCGGTTCAGGCCGAGCCACTCCGCCGCGCGCGACTGGTTGTGGTCGGCCTTGGCCATGACCACTTCGAGCAGCGGCTTTTCGACAGCCTTGACCAGCATGTCGTACATGCCGTCAGGCTCGGTACCGCGCAGATCGCGGAAATAGCCCTCCAGGCTGCTACGTACGCATTCTTCGATGTGTTTCTTGCTCACGCGCCCTCCGCGCTGATGCGATCGTGTTGTTCTGTGTTGTCCTGCACCCCCGACGTCGCCACCACGGGCAAACGGTCGCTGGACACCGCGAGTTCGTCAAAGAAATCCGCCACCGCCTGCCACTGGGCCTGGCAATCTTCCAGGGCGTTCATGCGTTCGCGGAAGGCCTCGCCCCCGGGCAGGCCGCGCACATACCAACCGATATGTTTGCGCGCGCTGCGCACACCGGTGAACTCGCCGTACAGGGCGTAGTGGTCCTGCAGGTGCTCCAGCAGCAGCTTGCGCACTTCGGCCACCAGCGGGGGGGCCAGGTGGGTGCCGGTGGCCAGGAAGTGGGCGATCTCCCGAAAGATCCAGGGGCGGCCCTGAGCGGCGCGGCCGATCATGAGGGCGTCGGCGCCGGTGCAGGCCAGTACGTCGCGGGCTTTCTCGGGGGAGTCGATGTCCCCGTTGGCCACCACGGGCACGCGCACGGCGGCCTTGATCGCGGCGATGGTGTCGTACTCGGCCTGCCCCTTGTAACCCTGCTCGCGCGTGCGGCCATGCACGGTGAGCATCTGGATGCCCACGTCCTCGAAGGCGCGGGCCAGGGTGAGCGCATTGCGATGCGCAGCGCACCAGCCCGTGCGCATCTTGAGGGTGACCGGCACGCCATGGGGCTCGCAGGCCTGCACCACCGCGCGAGCGATGGACACCGCCAGCGCCTCGTCCTGCATCAGGGCGGAACCCGCCCATTTGTTGCACACCTTCTTGGCGGGGCAACCCATGTTGATGTCGATGATCTGCGCCCCGCGCTGCACGTTGTACACGGCGGCTTCAGCCATCATGGCGGCGTCGGTGCCGGCGATCTGGACCGCAATCGGGCCAGGCTCGCCGGCGTGATCAGCGCGGCGCGAGGTCTTGAGGGTGTGCCACAGGTCGCGCCGCGAGGTGACCATCTCGCTGACCGCATAGCCCGCGCCCAGACGACGGCATAGCTGGCGAAACGGTCGGTCGGTGACGCCCGCCATCGGCGCGACGAACAGGTTGTTCGCCAGGACATGCGGGCCGATGTTCATGGGTGGGGGGAGACTGGGCTTGCTGAAAAATGAGGCACGATTGTAGTGGCTCGCCAGGACCCCCATGCCCGGGTATACACGGGGCCTGCCTATACTCGTTTCAGATGCAAGACTGGCTCCACTCGCTGTTGTCGCTCCTGGCCTTGCCGGAATACGGTCTGGGCACGCTGTTTGTGGTGTCCTTCGTGTCCGCAACGCTGCTACCCATGGGGTCGGAGCCTGCCCTGTTCGGGCTGGTCAAGCTCAACGCGGACTTGCTGTGGCCAGCGATTGCCGTCGCCACGATCGGTAACACGCTGGGCGGCATGTTCGACTGGTGGCTCGGTTATGGCACGTCCCGCGTGGTCGACAAGTGGAAGGATTCGCGCGTGCATGTGCGCGCACTCGATTGGCTCGAGCGCCTGGGGCCCAAGGCCTGTCTGCTGGCGTGGCTGCCGCTGGTGGGCGATCCGCTGTGCGCGGTGGCGGGCTGGCTGCGCATGCCGTTCTGGCCCTGCGCGCTGTACATGATGATCGGCAAGTTGGCGCGTTATCTGGTGATGACGTTGGCGCTGCTCTTCGCGTTCCCGGGCGGCATCCCGGGATTCACCCCCTGAACGCCGGAGCGCGCCACATGTCGACGGAATCGCCGATGCAACGCCACCTGACCTTGCGCCACCTGCGCCTGGTGGCGGTGCTGGGACGCGAGTTGAACCTCAGTCGCACCGCACAACTGCTGCACACCACCCAACCCGCGGTGTCGCGGTCGCTCGCACAACTTGAGTCGCTGGTCGGCACGCGTCTGTTCGACCGCACCACCAAGCGGATCTCGCCCACGGCAGCGGGCGCCAGCCTGGTGCAGCACGCTCAACGCGTGCTAGCAGAACTGGACCTGGCCGCCGAGGAGATCGAGGGGATCCGCGGCGGCATCAGTGGCGAGGTCCGTATCGGCCTGCTGGCATCGTTCTCGGCGGACATCCTGGGCGTGGCTTTGGCGCGCGCGCGCGAGATCGCGCCCGACGTGCTGTTCGTGGTGCAGTCCTACGACCTCGCCGGGGTCTACGAGGCACTGCTGGCAGGACGGGTAGACCTGATGCTCTCGCATGCCGAATTGAACGTGGACCTGAACATCGTGGACGTACGCAAGCTGTATGTGGAACGCAGCCAGGTCCTGATACGCCCGGGGCATCCACTGGTGCGGCGAAAGAAGGTGAGCGCGGACGATCTGGCAACGCTGCACTGGGTACTGCCCCCGGCCGACACACCGCTGCGGCCCAAACTCAATCGGATGCTGTCGGTGCACCGCAAGGACAAGCGAGACGTACGCGATGTACAGGCCGACTCGCAAGCCCTGGCCCTGAGTCTGGTGCGCCACGCCGACATGGCCTGGGCGATTGCCAGCGAATACGCCCAGGCCTACGAAGCCCAAGGCCTAGCGAAGATCCTGCGCACCGAGACCGACCTCCTGAGCGGACCGATGTGCGCCTTCATGCTGCGCAATGAACCCCTGAAGGCGCCGACGCAGGTGCTTTTGAACTGCCTGGTGGACGCAGCGGCTGGCAAGCCGCAGTAGGCGCACAGGCCAGACCGCCCCGGCGGGCGGTCTATTCATATCAGTTTGGATATGAATGTGACCGAAGTTCTCATTTGTGTCCCGAACGCTTCGCGCCGACGATTCCAACGCGGCGCGGACTGCGCGCGCGAACAACACACAGGAGACATGTCATGACCTCGAACCTGCGGCGCCGCGCGGCGCTCGGCCTTGCAATGGCCGCTACCGTCCTTGCTTGGCCCACGATCGCCTCGGCGCAGAGTTATCCCAATCGCCCGATTCGCCTGGTGGTGCCCTGGCCCGCCGGCACCCCGGCCGACGTGTCCGGCCGTATCGTCGCGGAGAGAATGGCCCAGGGTCTGGGGCATCCCGTGGTCGTAGACAACAAGCCGGGCGCGGCGGGGACCATCGGCATGGCCGAGGCCATGCGCCAGCCAGCCGACGGCTACACCCTGTACATGCTGTCTTCGGCATCGCTGGTGAGCCCCTTGCTGTTTCCAGCGCAGTCCCTCGATTTCCAGAAGGGCCTGGAGCCGGTGGGCATGGTGGTCTGGAGCTACAACGCTTTGGTCGTGCCGGTGAATGCGACGTACAAGGGCCCGGACGACATCGTCGCGGCGGCCAAGGCGGCGCCAGGCACCCTGAGCTTCCCCTCGGGCGGCAACGGCACGCCGGCTCACCTGGCGGGGGAACTGTTCAAGCAGCAGACCGGGGTGACCACCACGCACGTGCCATACAACCAGTTCGGTCTGGCGATTGGCGATTTGATCGCCGGCCGCACGAACTACATGTTCCTCACGGCATCCGCCGCTATTCCGCAAATCGCCGGTGGCAAGCTACGCCCGCTGGCCACCACGGGCGCGCAGCGCCTGCCCGCCCTGAAAGATACGCCCACCATGGCTGAACAGGGTTTCCGCGATTTCGTGCTGCGTTCCTTCGACGGTCTGATGGTGCGCCCTGGCACGCCCAAGGAGATCGTGGACCGCCTCAATGCGGAATTGAACAAGGCGCTGGCCGCGCCCGAAGTGAAGGAAAAGCTCGCCGGCCTGGCACTGGAGCCCGAGGCCATGAGCCCGCGTCAGTTCGGCACCGTGGTGGCCACCGAGCAGGAAAAGTGGTTGCGTATCGGCCGCGCCGCGCAGATCAAAGCGGATTGACGCCATGGCGGGATCGCGTTGGCAGGCCGACGTCGTGATCGTCGGGGCGGGGTCGGCGGGTTGCGCCCTCGCCGGCCGCCTGTCGGAGAACCCTGCCCTGAAGGTGCTGCTGGTGGAGGCCGGCCAGCCCAGCGCGAATCCCTGGCTGCAGATCCCGATCGGCTACTTCAAGACCGTGGGCCACCGGGACCACGACTGGGGATTCCAGTGCGAGCCGGACCCGGCCATGGGCGACAGGCAACTGCCCTGGCCGCGGGGCAAGGGCCTGGGGGGCTCCAGTCTGATCAACGGCATGTTGTACCTGCGCGGACACCGCAAGGATTACGACCAGTGGTCCGCGCTGGGCAACGCAGGCTGGGACTGGAACAGTGTGCTGGCGTATTTCCAGCGCTCGGCCCACCGCGAGCAGGATGCAGGCCCAACCTGCGGCCAGGGTGGACCGCTGTGGGTGGCGAACGTGCCGCGCGATCCCCTGTCCGATGCCTTCGTGGCAGCGGCAGCGTGCACCGGCGTTGCAAGGACCGAGAACTTCAACACCGGCGACAACACGGGCGTGGGCTATTTCCAGATGACGACCCGCGGCGGACGACGTATGAGTTCGGCGCGGGCTTACCTCGAGCCGGCGCGCGGCAGGCCCAATCTGCAGGTTCTGTCGGGGGCGCAGGCGTTGCGTGTGATCGTGGAAGGAGGGCGCGCGACGGGCGTTGAAGTCCTGCACGAAGGCAGCCGATGTGTGCTGCGCGCCAACCATGAAGTGGTGCTCAGTGCCGGCGCCATCCAGTCGCCGCAGCTGTTGCAGCTTTCTGGTGTGGGGCACGCCGATACGCTGCGAGCGCTGGGCATCACGCCGGTGGCCGACCTGCACGGCGTGGGCGAGAACCTGCAGGACCATCTGCAGGTACGGCCGTCATACCAATGCCAGGGCGTGGAAACACTCAATGACATTGCCCACAGCCGCTGGCGCAGTGCGCGCGAATTCATCCGCTATGTGACGACCCGCACCGGTTCGCTTCGCAATGGCGTGTACCGCGCGGGTGCCTTCCTGAATGTGCATCCGGACAGCGGCGACTGGCCCGATGTGCAGATCCACTTCGGGCTGGTGAGTTTCGATCGCCCTCACCAGCCGCCGCATCCGTTCCCGGGTATCACGCTCTCGGCCTGCCTGCTGCGCCCGGAGAGCCGGGGCAGCATCCGACTTGCCAGCGCCGACCCCTTGCGGGCGCCGCAGATCCGCTCAGGGTATCTGTCTGCCGAATCCGACCGGCGCATGGCGGTGGCCATGGTGCGCCGCATGCGCGAGATCGCGGCGACCGACCCGCTGGCGCGCCTGATCGTGGCGGAACACGAGCCGGGCCCCGAGCTGCACGCGGACGACCAACTGCTGGCGTGGGTCCGTCGCCGGGCAGGCAGCATCTTTCATCCGGTGGGCACTTGCGCGATGGGGCCGGATAGCGATCCGAGCGCGGTAGTCGACGCGCGCCTGCGCGTGCGCGGCCTGCGGGGCCTGCGGGTGGTGGACGGCTCGGTGATGCCGCGCATCGTTTCGGGCAACACCAATGCGCCAATCATCATGATCGCGGAGAAAGCGGCCGACCTGATGCGGGAAGACCTGGCGGCCTGAGGATGCGCCCCGAGGGCGCCACATGCCGGCTAGACGTTGAACAAGAAGTTCATCACGTCGCCGTCCTTGACGACGTACTCCTTGCCTTCGCTGCGCATCTTGCCGTTGTCCTTGGCACCGGTCTCGCCTTTGAACTGGATGTAATCATCAAAGGCGATGGTCTGGGCGCGGATGAAGCCGCGCTCGAAATCACCGTGGATCACGCCCGCGGCTTGCGGTGCGGTGTCGCCGATGCGGATGGTCCAGGCGCGCACTTCCTTCACGCCCGCGGTGAAGTAGGTCTGCAGACCCAGCAGGGTGAAGGCCGCGCGAATCAGGCGATTGAGGCCCGGCTCGGTCTGCCCCATTTCTTCCAGGAAGATGGCGCGGTCTTCGTCACTCATGTCGGCCATGTCGGCTTCCATCTTGGCGCAAATGGCCACGACCGGCGCGTTCTGAGAGGCGGCAAAGGCTTCCAGTCGCTGCAGGAAGGGGTTGTTGTCGAAACCGTCGTCGCTCACGTTGCCCACAAACATCGCGCGCTTGGCCGTGATGAGGCACAGGGGCTTGAGCAGGGCCTGCTCGTCGGACGACAAATCGAGGGTGCGCACCGGCTTGCCCTGGTCCAGGACGGCCTGGACCTTGGTCAGGAGCGCGGTCAGCTTGGCGGCTTCCTTGTCGCCGCTGCGGGCGAGCTTGGAGGCGCGGTGTTGAGCCTTTTCGACGGTGCCCATATCGGCCAGGCACAACTCGGTCTGAATCACCTCGATGTCGGCGATGGGGTCGACCTTGCCCGCGACGTGGATGACGTTGGGATCTTCGAAGCAGCGGACCACGTTGACGATGGCGTCCGTCTCGCGAATGTGCGCCAGGAACTGGTTGCCCAGGCCCTCGCCCTTGCTGGCACCCGCCACCAGGCCGGCGATGTCGACGAATTCGACGATGGCAGGTACGACGCGCTCGGGCTTGACGATGTCCGACAGCTGCACCAGGCGCGGGTCAGGCACTTCGACCACGCCGGTGTTGGGCTCGATGGTGCAAAAAGGATAGTTCTCGGCGGCGATGCCGGCTTTGGTCAGGGCGTTGAAGAGGGTCGACTTGCCGACGTTGGGCAGGCCGACGATGCCGCATTTGAGACTCATGGGATTTCCTTTGGCGCAAGGCCGCCCGCTCGGGGCGTGCCTTTGCATTGCATTCGGGGGACTGCATTCGATTGTACTAACCGCCTGACCTCCAGCCTGGCGAGCGCCAGCGGGTCGCAGGGCAAACCCGCCGTTGGCGCTCGGATACCGAAATCGGACACACTAGCGGGCCGACATCACAGGTCACTTTGATGATCGCTGGCATCTCGAATGCCGACTTGAGGAACGACGTGATGTATCCCGATGCGCTCTCGAACGAGCGGCGACAAAACCCCGCCACAACCGCCACCCCGCGCCCCATGCGGCTGGAGGCCCCCGATGGCCGCATCTTCTAGTCCGAACCCGCCGCAACCTGCGGAATATGGCTACAGCGAACCAGCGACGGAGATCGTGGCGCTGGTGGACGCGGCACGCCCGCCGCTGGCCGTGGCAAGTCCGGACGGACAAGGGGTGCTGCTCGTCGAGCTCGAGACCCATCCCCCCTTGGCCCATGTCGCCGAACCCGTGCTGCGCCTGGCCGGCATCCGCTTGTCGGCTGCGCGGGGCTCCCGCCAGCACCTGCACTACGGCAAGCGGCTGACGTGGGTACGTTGCGCCGACGGCGAGCGCACGGCCCTGGCGCTGCCCGAGTGCCCGCGCATCAGCCTGCCGGTGTTCGCGCCGGGCGGCTGCGCGTTTGCCTTCACCCACGACACGCCGGCGTGCACCGAGCTGTGGCTGGGGGACACGGCCAGCGGCCGCCTGCAGCGCGTGCAGGACCTGCGCGTCAACGACGTGCTGGTGGAACAGCCCTTGGTGTTCTCCGGCGACGGACGCCAGCTCTGGGTGGCCACCGTACCCGTCGGGCGCGGCGCCCCACCGCCGCCGCCGCACGCGCCCCAGGGTCCCGCCATGCAAGAGAGCATTGCGCGCGCGGCGCCCGTGGCCACTTACCAGGACCTGCTGCAGGACCCGCATGACGAGGCCTTGTTCACCCATTACGCCAGCGCGCAGTGGGCCTGCGTGGACGTGGCGACAGGCGATTGGACGGCGATCGGAGAGCCGGGGCTGCTGGATGCGATCGAGCCTTCACCTGACGGACGCTACCTGCTGTCGACGCGCCTGGTGCCGCCGTTTTCCTACCGCGTGGGTCACTGGGGCTTTCCGCGCGTGGTGGAAGTCCTCTCGGTTCAGGGCGAACGGGTGCGTGAAATCGCGCAGTTGCCGCTGGCCGACGACACGCCGCGATTCGGCGTGCGTACCGGCGCCCGGGCGGTGATGTGGCAGGCCGAACGGCCAGCCACGTTGTGTGGCGTGCAGGCACTGGACGGCGGCGACCCGCGCCAGTCGGCAGATTTCCGCGACAGCCTGTGGACCCTGGCCGCTCCTTTCACCGACACACCGCGTGAAGCCAGGCGCTTGCGCCATCGCCTCACCAGCCTGCTGTGGACCGCCACCCCGGGACAGGCCCTTGTGACCGAACTTAATCGCGAGCGTCGCTGGCGAACCACGTCCCTCGTCTCCCTGGACGATCCCGAGCAAGCCGCGCAGGTCCTGTTCGACCGCAGCGACCGCGACGCCTACGCCCACCCGGGCGACTTCCTGCTGCAGGCCGGCACCCGCCAGGTGCGTCAGGAGGGAACCCTCGCCTGGCTGTCTGGCGACGGCGCGACGCCGCAGGGCCTGCGTCCCTTCCTGGACCAGATCGACCTGGCCACCGGCACCACGCAGCGTCTGTTTCGCAGCGCCGACGATGCCTTGGAACGCGTGCTCGCGGTCGTCGGCCCCGGCGAAGCCGGTGCATCGCCGCAGGCGCGGACCGTGCTGGTGCAGCACGAGACGCCACAGGATCCGCCCTCGCTGTGGCTGCTGGACACCGGTTCGGGCCAGCGGCGCCGGCTCACGCAGCCCGCGCAGGGGGCGGTGCGCCTGGACGGCGTCACGCGGGAGATCGTCCGCTACACGCGCGAGGATCAGGTGCCGCTGACCGGCACGCTGTACCTTCCGCGTCACCGCCAGCCGGGCGAGCGGCTGCCGCTTCTGATCTGGGCCTATCCGGTGGACTACTCGGACGCCAGTACCGCAGGCCAGGTACGCGGATCCGACCTCGCGCATGTGCGACCCATAGGCGCCTCACCGGTCTATCTGGCGACCCAGGGCTGGGCGGTACTGATGGACGCAGCGATGCCGGTGGTGGGCGATACACGCACCATGAACGACACCTTCGTCGAGCAGGTGGTGGCCTCGGCGACCGCAGCGATCGATGCCCTGGATGCCCGCGGACTGATCGACCGCCGCCGCGTGGTCGCGGGCGGTCACAGCTACGGCGCCTTCATGGTCAGCACCTTGCTGGCCCACAGCGACCTCCTGGCGGCGGGTATCGCCCGCAACGGCGCCTACAACCGCACGCTCACACCTTTTGGCTTTCAGCAGGAGCGACGCACCTACTGGGAAGCGCCGGACACCTACCACCGCGTCTCGCCGTTCTCGCATGCGCATCGCATCAAGGCGCCGCTGCTGCTGATACACGGTGCGATGGACGGCAACGCGGGCACGCACCCGATGCAGTCCGAGCGCATGTATGCGGCGGTCGCAGGCAATGGCGGGACGGCGCGCCTGGTGATGCTCCCTTGCGAGGGGCATGCCTACCGAGCCCGCGAGTCCATCCTGCACGCACTGGCCGAGATGCTGGCGTGGGCGCGTCGCTGGACGCAGCCAGCTCCCTGAGGTCCCCGAGACAGACACCGACATGCAACTCCCGAACGACGCCGACCTGGACAAAGTGAGCGACTGGCTGCAGTCGCTGGGCCTGGGCGATTACGCCAGCGCGATGCGGGCTCACCATATCGATGAATGGGCGCTGCCACGGCTGGACGAGGTCGACCTGCGGGAGATCGGCGTGCAGTCCGTGGGGCACCGCAAGCGCCTGATGGCAGCGATCGCGCAACGCTTTCCCTCCACGCAGACCCCACCGCCCGCGCAGGTGGCCACCACAACGACCAACGCGACAACGCCTGTGTCGCCACCCGCAACGACACCCGCCCCTGCACCCGCACCCGCAGCACCACCCGCACCGGCCGCGGCACCGGTCGTGGCCGCCGCCCCCGGCGAGCCGGCCCGCACGCTCAAACTCTTTCTGAGCTACGGCCGCGACACCTATGTCGGCGAGGTGCGCGCGCTCAAGGTGGCCCTGGAGGCGCGCGGTCACCAGGTGTGGTTCGACGAGGAACAACTGGGCATCGGCCTCGACTGGGAAGACCGCATCGAGCGCGGGCTGGACTGGTGCGACCGCGTGGTGCTGACCATGACGCCGCATTCGGTGCGCCGACCCGACGGCTACTGCCTGAACGAGCTGGCCAAGGCGCTGGAGCGGCAAAAGACCATCATCCCGGTGCTGCTCACGGACGTACCCGGCGGCGCGCCCACCTCGATCTGCCGCATCCAGTACCTGGACTGGCGCGACGCCGTGCCCGCAGCCCAAAAGCCGGACCGCTTCCAGGTGCGCATGGCGCGCCTGTGCGAGGCGATCGAGCAGGACAAGCTCGATTTCGAGGGCGGGCAGCAGCGGCTGCTTCGCATCCTGCAGCCGCTGAATTATCTGGGCGACATCGAGCGCCATGTCGCACGGTTTCATGGACGCAAGGCACTGTTCGAGCGCCTGCGGCAATGGCTGGACGATCCGCGCGGCGAGCAGGTGACGTGGCTGTGCGGCGGCTCCGGCCTGGGCAAGAGCGCGGTAGCGGCGATGCTGGCGCACCAGTGGGGTGAGACCGGTGCGGTGCACTTTTGCGTGGCCGGCCACGTGGACAAGGGCGATCCGCGGCGCGCGATCCTCTCGATCGCCTACCAGCTGTCGACCTACCTGGACACCTACCGCGCCCGTCTGATGGCGCTGGACCTGGAACGCGAAATCGAGAAAGATGCGCGCGCCCTGTTCGACGCCCTGCTGGTCGGGCCGCTGGCCGGAGACTTCCCCGCACCCGACAAGCCCTGGCTGGTGGTGATCGACGCACTGGACGAAGCCACGCAGCCCGATGGCAGCAACGACCTGGCCGAACTGGTCGGCCAGGAATGGCGCAAGCTGCCCGCGTGGTTGCGGCTGGCGGTGACCAGCCAGCCGGATGTCGAGGTGCAGACCTGGATGTCCGATGTGCCGGTGATCCTGCTGGCGGGAGACGACGTCGAGCAACGCGCTGACGTGCGCGCCTACCTGGAGCGGGAGCTGGCCGAACAAAGCCGCAGCACCACCACCGAGGTCCTGGACCAGATGGTCGACCGCAGTGAAGGCGCTTTCCAGTACGTGGTGCTGCTCCTGGAGGAAATCCGCCAGGGCCGCTGCAATCCCGAGGACGCGATCGAGCTGCCACGCGGCATGCAGGCGGCTTATCTGCAAACCTTCAAGCGACGCTTCGTGCAGCCGGGCGTCTTCGAGGCGCAGATCCAGCCAATGCTGGCCCTGATGCTGGCCTCGCCCGACCCCACGCCGCTGGCCATCCTGGCAGGCGCGCTGAGCATCACGGTCACCGAGGTGCGGCGGCGCCTGGGGCAGCTGGGGTCCATGGTGTCCATCCAGTCGGCGCAGGGCGCCCACGACCCGGCCTGGGACACGGTGCGCTTCGCACAAGCCAGCCTGCGAAGCTGGCTCACCTCCATCAACGAGCGCACGCGCCAGCCGGTGGCTGGACCGTTCGCCACGGATGCCGACGATGGCATCGCCCAGCTCGCTGCCGAATTGCTCCGCATCTGGGATGCACGTGGCAAAGCGCCCCTGCCCACCTTCGTGGAACGCCATGTGTTCGGCCTGCAGGTGCAGGCGCGTGATACCGCCGCACAGGATCGCATCGCGTTGGACGTGGCTCGCCACTGGGAAAAGCGCTCGCTCTCGCT
>JACCDL010900245.1_pt1 | contig 37373 bp, 37 predicted proteins | sample 7441931 | NCBI WGS metagenome assembly JACCDL01 (sample SAMN15323437, study PRJNA562643) | freshwater metagenome | isolation source: river surface water | place: USA:Blue River Watershed | collected 2017-08-16 | reverse complement strand
CACCGCTGCCGTTCAGCGAAGCCCTCGATTATGGCACGGATTCGGGAGAACCCTCGGTCTATGTCACCTGCTTGCAGCAGGCGAGCGTCTACTCAGGCTCGCCGCCTCCGGCCGACAGACACGGCATTCGCCGCCGCAGGCTCGCCGCCACAGACTGAGTGAGACGGAAGGAGGGAGCCAGAGTTCCCGGTGATACCCTTGCGCGCCTCACGCTTCGGACCCCCATGGCACTCCTGACTCTCACCAATGCACAGCTTGCGTTCGGCCACGTGCCGCTGCTCGATCACACGGGTTTCGCCCTGGAGAGCCAGGAGCGGGTGGGCCTGATCGGCCGCAATGGCGCAGGCAAGTCGTCGCTGCTGAAGATCCTGGGAGGGCTGGAACGGCCCGACGACGGCCTGCTTCAGTTGCAGCAAGGGCTGCAAGTCGCCTACGTGGCCCAGGAGCCGCAGCTGGATGGACAAGCCACCGTGTTCGATGCGGTGCGCGCCGGATTGGCGCCACTGTTGACGCTGATTGACACCTACACCAGCGGCCAAGGCGACCTGGACACACTGCAACGGCAGATCGAGGCCCAGGACGGCTGGACCTGGGAACAGCGCGTGGAAGAGACGTTGCAACGCCTGCGCCTGGATGGGCAAGCGCGCGTAGGCACGCTCTCGGGCGGCACGCGCAAGCGGGTGGCGCTGGCCCAGGCGCTGGTGCGCCGGCCCGACGTATTGCTGCTGGACGAACCCACCAACCACCTGGACCTGGACGCGATCGAGTGGCTGGAGGGTTTGCTGCTGGATTTCAAGGGCAGCGTGGTGACGATCACACACGATCGCGCCTTCCTGGACCGGGTGGCCACACGGATCGTCGAACTTGATCGGGGTCAACTGCGCTCCTACCCGGGCAACTTCAGTCGTTACCAGACCCTGAAGGAAGAACAGCTGGCCCAGGAGAGCGTCATACAGGCCAAGGCCGACAAGCTGCTGGCGCAGGAGGAAGTGTGGGTCCGCAAGGGCGTCGAGGCACGCCGCACCCGCGCCCAGGGGCGAATCAACCGTCTGGCGCACTTGCGCCAGCAGCGCGCCGCGCGGCGCGAGGCGCTGGGACGTGTGAAGCTGGACGTGGCCTCGGGGCTGCCCAGTGGAAAGATCGTGGGCGAGCTCACGCAGGTGACGCAGGCCTTCGGTGACAAGACTGTGGTGCGCGATTTTTCGGCCACCGTGCTGCGCGGCGACAAGGTGGGCCTGATCGGCCCCAATGGCGCGGGCAAGACCACCCTGCTGAAGTTGATCCTGGGCGAACTCACGCCCACCCAGGGCCAGGTGCGCCAGGGCGCCAACCTGCAGGTCGCCTACTTCGACCAGATGCGTAATGCGCTGGACCTGGAGGCCACGCTGGAGGACTTCATCAGCCCCGGCAGCGAGTGGATCGAGATCGGCAACCAGCGCAAGCACGTCAAGAGCTACCTGGGCGATTTCCTGTTCTCACCGGCGCGCGCGGCGTCGCCGGTGCGATCGCTGTCGGGGGGCGAGCGTAACCGGCTGCTGCTGGCGCGCCTGTTCGCGCGCCCGGCGAACGTGCTGGTGCTGGACGAACCGACCAACGATCTGGACATCGACACCCTCGAGCTGCTGGAGGAGCTGCTGCAACAGTACGACGGTACGGTCTTCCTCGTGAGCCACGACCGCAGCTTCCTGGATAACGTCGTGACCAGCACGATCGCCTTCGAGGGCGAGGGCCGCTGGCGCGAATATGAAGGCGGCGTTCAGGACTGGCTAACGCAATCACGGCGCGCACAGGCACTGGCTCGGAGCACGATCCCCACGGCCCCCACGGCAACGGCCGCCCCCGAGGCGCCCGCCCGTGAGACCCAGCCGGCGGCGGCACCAGGGGCGGGAGTCGCGCGCAAGAAACTGAGCTACAAGGAACAACGCGAGCTGGAAAGCCTGCCAGGCCTGATCGAAGCCCTGGAGCAAGAGCAAAAGGCGCTCGCCGACGAACTGGCCGATGGCAGCGTGTACCGCACCGACGGCGTACGCGCCGCGCAACTCACCGAGCGCAGCGCGCAGATCGAGGATGAACTGATGGCGGCCCTGGAGCGCTGGGAACAACTCGGCGCGGCCTGAGCCTGCCGCCTGGTCCGCCCCCGACCCGAGCCAGGGCGCTTCAGTCACGCGCCTCCCGTCTGGCGGGTCGCGATTACAGTCCGACACATGCAGATGACCCGCAACGCCGTCCGATGAATGCCAGCGAGTGGTTCGCTCTCATGGCCTTTGGTGCGGCGATGAGTTTTTCACCGGGCCCCAACACCACGCTGTCCACCGCCCTGGCCGCGAATTTCGGTCTGCGCCGCGCGCTGCGCTTTTGTCTGGCGGTCCCCACCGGATGGACCCTGTTGCTTCTCGCATGTGGCCTGGGCCTGGGCGCGCTGGTAACCAGCGTGCCGGCGCTGCGATGGGGGATCAAGCTCACTGGCGTGGCCTACCTGCTGTGGCTGGTGTGGAAGTTGAACCAGACCACCACGCTGGCCCAAGCCGATGCGGCACGCCTGCAGGTGACGTTCCTGCAAGGAGTGGGCCTGCAGTTCGTGAACATCAAGGCCTGGATGATCGCGCTCACACTGACCGCGGGCTGGGTGGTGAACGCCAACGGCCAACCGGCGACGAACACAGGCGAACGCCTGGCCATCGTCGCAGGCTGCATGGTGTTCTATGCCTTCACCAGCAACTTCACCTATGCCCTGATCGGATCCATGCTGCGCGGGTGGCTGGCGCAAGGCCGGCGCCTGCTGTGGTTCAACCGCGTGCTGGGGTTGGTGCTGGTGGTGACGGCGGCGTGGATGCTCACGGTATGACTTCGCCACGGCATGCGGACGTGGCCCGTGGCCTCTGGCTGGGGCTCATCGGCGTGACGCTGTTCGCTCTGACCCTGCCGATGACGAAGCTGGCCGTGGGTACCGGCGACCAACCGCAACTGTCCGGCGTGTTCGTGGCGATGGGCCGGGCCGTGGTGGCTGCCGTCCTGTCCGCAGGGCTCCTGTGGGCAACCCGGGCGCCGCGGCCGCGACGCGAGGACGGGTGGTCGCTGGCCCTGACGTCGGTGGGCGTGGTGCTGGGTTTCCCCCTGTTCACGTCACTGGCGATGCGGCACGTGCAGGCGGTGCACGCCAGCGTGATCGTCGGTGTACTGCCCCTGGCGACCGCTGCTGCAGGCGCCTACCTGCAGCGGCAGCGGCCCTCGAACGGTTTTTGGGCCTGCGCCGCACTGGGCAGCGCGCTGGTCGTGGGCTTCGCGATCCTGCGATCGGGATCGACGGGCCTGGCCCTGCATCCGGCCGACGTCTTGCTCCTGGCTGCCATGGTGTGCGCGGCCCTCGGCTACGCCCATGGCGGTCGGCTGTCGCAGCGGATGCGCGCGGAGCATGTGATTTGCTGGGCGCTGGTGATCGCCTTGCCAATCACGCTGCCGATCGCGCTGTGGACACTCCCCACGCAGACCATCGCGGCCTCTGCGTGGTGGGCGTTTGCCTATGTGGCGGTGTTCTCGATGTGGCTCGGGTTCTTCGCGTGGTACCGCGGGCTGGCGCTGGGCGGGACTGTGCGCGTGAGCCAGGTGCAATTGGTACAGCCCTTTCTCGGCATGCTGTTTGCCGTGCCGCTTCTGGGTGAGTCAATCGATGCCGTCACACTGGGGTTTGCTGCGGCGGTGATCGGTACGGTGTTTATCGGAAAGAATATGCCGATCCAGCGAAACGATCCGACCCCATGACCCCTGCCACCCTGGCCCGCCCCTTCCAGCAGGTCGATGTGTTCACCGAGACCGCCCTCATGGGCAATCCGTTGGCGGTGGTACTCGATGGCACCGGCCTGACCACCGAGCAGATGCAGCGCTTCACCGACTGGACGAACCTGTCCGAGGCGACCTTCGTGCTGCCGCCCACGCATCCCGAGGCCGACTACCAGCTGCGGATCTTCTGCCCAGGTCGGGAGCTGCCCTTCGCGGGCCACCCGACGCTGGGGAGCTGCCATGCCTGGCTGCGCGCCGGCGGCAAGCCCAAGGGCGATCAGGTGGTGCAGGAATGCGGTGTGGGCCTGGTGCGCATACGCCGCGACGGCGACCGGTTGGCCTTCGCGGCGCCCCCGCTGCGTCGCGGCGGACCGCTGGACGAGGCTGAATTGGCGCGCATGACCGCGGGCCTGGGCCTGGCGCGCAGCGATATCGTGGCCCACGCCTGGTGCGACAACGGCCCGCAGTGGCGCGGCGTGATGCTGCGGTCGGCGCAGCAGGTGCTGGCCCTGCGGCCCGACAGCGCCCTGCTGGCCGGTATGGAGATCGGCGTGGTGGGGCCATGTGCCGCCGGTGCCGAGTGCGCGTTTGAAGTGCGGGCCTTTTTCCCGGGGCATGGCGGCTTGGCCGAGGACCCAGTGACCGGTAGCCTGAACGCGGCGATCGCACAGTGGCTGATGGGCGCGGGGCTGGCGCCGACGCGCTACATCGCGAGCCAGGGAACGGCCCTGGGCCGCGCCGGACGTGTGCACGTCGAGCAGGATCTGCACGCAACCGGCACGATCTGGATCGGCGGCCAGTCGGTCACCTGCATCGAGGGCCAGGTGTGGCTTTGAATCCGGGACGGGCTTGCGTCGATCACCTGGTGGTGATGGCAGGCTCGCTCGAAGAAGGCGTGGCGTGGTCGGAGGCGGTCCTGGGCGTCACGCCCGGGACCGGTGGTCAACACGCCTTCATGGGAACACACAACCGTCTGCTACCGATCTCGAGCGCGTCGTTTGAGGACGCCTACCTCGAGATCATCGCCATCGATCCGCAGGGACCTGCGCCGGCACGCCGGCGTTGGTTCGACATGGATACGCCGGACCTGCGCGAACGTATCGCCACGCAAGGCCCGCAGCTGACGCATTTCGTGACGCGCGTGCCCGACGCGGCGTTCGCCGTTCGCGCCTGGCGGACGCTGGGCCTGGACCCTGGCGAGGTCCTGCCGGCTTCGCGCACGACGCCGCAAGGCGAATTGCGCTGGAAGATAACCCTTCGCGATGACGGCGCGCGCCTGTTTGACGGCACCCTGCCCACACTCATCGAGTGGGGACCGATCCACCCGAGCGCCAGCATGCCGCGCGCGCAGATCTGGCTGGAGGCGCTCGAGGCGTGCCATCCAGCCCACCATGAACTGGCCGTAGCCTACGCAGCGATCGGTCTGCGCGACGTCTCGGTGAAACCCGGCGCATCCGGCCTGTCGGCGACGCTGCACACCCCCCGAGGACGCGTGACCCTACGCTGATCACGGCGCGACCTGCGGGTGTCGGCCGGCAGGCCGGTTCGCCCCAAGGCATACAAGACGGCTTGCCAGTCGCGCCGGCGACGGCTTGGATCGCGGGGGCTGGCCAGAATTTCACGCATGGGAAATCTCTACCTCGTGCGCCACGGCCAGGCCTCGTTCGGCGCCGACGATTACGACCAACTGAGCGCGCTGGGCCACCGGCAAAGCGTGCGCCTGGGCGAGTACTTCGCGCAGCAGGGGCTGCGCTTTGACGCGGTGATCACCGGAACCCTCAAGCGCCACCAGCAGACGCTCGCCGGGATCCTCGAGGGCATGCAGCAGACGGGCGAGCCGCTAGCCTGGCCCGGACTGAACGAATACGACAGCGAGGCAGTGATCCAAGTCATCCACCCGCAACCGCTACCCAAGCCCGACACCCCCGAGTTGTACCGGCAGCACTTTCGCCTCCTGCGCGATGGCCTGACGCAGTGGATGGCGGGCGTCGTGAGCCCGCGCGGCATGCCCACGTACGACGATTTCGTCGCCGGCGTGACCGGCGCGCTAGACCACGTGCGTGCCAGTCACGCCGGTCAGAACGTGCTGCTTGTGAGCAGCGGTGGGCCGATCTCGACGGCGGTGGGACGCGTGCTGCAGACGCCGCCCGAGACCACCATCGAGCTGAATCTGCGTATCCGCAATACCTCGGTCACCCAGTTCGCATTCACGCCCAAGCGGCACATGCTCGTGAGCTACAACGGCATCGCGCACCTGGAGGGCGCGCCCTGGCAGGACTGGGTGACCTATGCCTGAGAAGCGGGCAGGCGCCGCTACACTGCGCTCACTCGGCACGCCATGACAAACCCGACCCCGCCCGAAGCTCCGAACGACGCGTCCTGGCAGTTGATCTGCCTGTGCGCCGACTGGTGCGGCACCTGCCGGGAATGGCGGCCGCAACTGGTGCAGGAAGCCGCGCGCCACCCAGGTGTGCGCTTTTCGTGGGTGGATATCGAGGACCAGGCCGACGCCATGGGTGACCTGGACGTCGAGACTTTCCCCACGCTGTTGATCGCGCAGGGGCGCCGTGTGCGCTTTCTCGGACCGGTGCTGCCATCCACCGACGCGATTGGCCGCCTGCTGGAGAGCCTGCGCGCGCACGCGAACAGCGTCACCGCGCCGGCCGGAGCGGACGCCCTGCTCGCCAGGCTGGAGACCGACGGCCTCCAGGCGCCCTGACCCTCGCGCTCCCGTCCTACGTAGCTCTTGTGCCCATCCTGACGAGTGCTGCACCGCTGCGGTCTCTCAAATGCATGGCATGGCCAGTGTGGTGCTGGTCATGGATTCATTTCATCCCACGCATGACCCAAGGAGTACCCACCATGGCTTCCAGCAATCCAGGTAGCAACACCGGCGGCAAGAGCGGCGGCGGCTCGAACCGCGGCTTTGCCTCGATGGACCCGCAACGACAGCGCGAGATCGCCAGCCAGGGCGGACGCGCAGCCCACGAGAAAGGCACGGCGCACGAGTTCACCTCGGAGGAGGCGCGCGAGGCCGGCCGCAAGGGCGGACAGGCGCGCAGCCAGAACAACCGCGCCAGCAAGCCCGGTAGCAATCGCTAAGTGGCTGCGCGTGCCGGTGCAGGTCGCAGCGTGATGACGTGCCCTTCGGGGCGCTGGACACGGGCCCTGAGCTGGCCGCAACCCCCTTCGACGTCCTGACCCGCCGACTGGCGCAACTTGGCCAGGACCCCTCGTCGGTGCAGGCTGCGGGCGATGGTGGCGGCGCGCTCCCAGGAGGGGCGCTTGAAATCGAGACCATCGACCGCGTTGAACGGAATCAAGTTCATCACCGCATAGCGGCCCTTGAGAAGCCGCGCGATGCCCTCGACCTCGTCGTCGCCGTCGTTCACGCCCTCAATCAGGGTCCACTGGTACTGGATCGGATAGCCGGTGGCGCGCGCGTAGCGCTCGCCGGCCTCGACGAGTTCTTCCGGAGCGATGCGCGGCGCGCGGGGCAGCAGCTGCTCACGCAGGGCAGGCTTGGTCGTGTGCAGGGACAAGGCCAGTGCGGGCTTGACGCGTCCCTGGGGCAGGCGTTCGAACACGCGCGGGTCACCGACGGTAGAAAACACCAGGTTCTTGTGGCCGATGTTGCCCTGCGTGCCCAGGAGGTCGATGGCTTCGAGCACGTTGTCGAGGTTGTGGGCCGGTTCGCCCATCCCCATGAAGACGACCTTGCGCACCGCGCGGCGCTGGCGCGCCAGGACCACCTGCGCCACGATCTCTGCGCTTTCGACCTGCCGCAGCAGGCCCTCGCGGCCAGTCATGCAAAAAACGCAGCCGACTGCGCAGCCGACTTGGGTGGAGACGCACAGTCCGTCACGCGGCAGCAGTACGCTCTCGACGGCCTGACCGTCGGCGAGGTCGACGAGCAGGCGTTCGGAACCGTCTTCTGCGAGATGCACAGTTCGCAGGCGCGCCAAGGCGTCGAGATCCCGGGCCAGCTCGGGCAGGGCCTCGCGTAGGGTTTGGGGCATGAAGTCCTCGACCCGGCGACGGCCGCTGTCCTGGGCCTTGGCCTGGGTCCACAGGCGCAGCACACGTTCTTCGTGTACAGGCCGCGCGCCCAGGGCGCGCAGTCGGTGCCGCAAGGTCTCGATCCGCATGCAGCGAGCTTAACGCGCCCACCCTGGCGCCGCGTCAGCCGGTTTGCCCCTGCGTACGGCTCGCACCGCCACCTTGCACGCCACTGGCCTGCGACTGGTGCGAGCGGTCCGGTTCGGCCGGGGAGGAGATGTCGCCCAAGGAGTGAGCCACATCGTCCTGCGCCTCGGGGTTCTTGGCCGCGATGTCGCCGAGGGTCACGATGCCCACGAGATGGTCCTGCGGGTCGACGACGGGCATGCGCCGGATTTGGGCGGTGGCCATCTCGCTCAGGACCTCGTTGACGTCGTCGTTCTCGCGTACGGTGCGCACATGCCCGCTCATGATGTCCGCGAGCTTGCAGGACTTGGCGTCGAGCTCCTGGGCGACGCAGCGCACCACGATGTCGCGGTCGGTGACCATGCCCACGAGCCGGTCGCCATCGCACACGGGGATGGCGCCGACATTGAGTTCCTCCATGGCCTGAGCGGCCTTTACCAGGGTGTCCCCGGGAGCCATGCTGCGCACGCCCCGTGTCATGACGTCTGCCACTGCTTTCATCGTGCTCTCCTAGAGTTGGCGCGGCGAGGTGCCGGCGCACGCCCACTCTAGGGGGCTCTCATCGCGACGCCATCAGCCCTGGCGCAAGCTGGCGTAGGACGTCGGCGAAGGCGGGTGCTCAGTCTGCGAGATGCGGACGATCGACGAGGGTGGACAGCGGCAAGCGATCGACTTCCTGCAGCAGCAAGGCCAGCTGGCGGCCGGCGGCTTGCACCACGGCCCGGCCCTTGGCCGCGGTGGCACGCGCCGCGTTGCCAGCGGCGCCCTCGGGGTGGTAGTCCTGCATCTGCCACCCGAGCTTGGCGCTGCGACCATTACCCAGGATGGCGAAGGACTGCGCGCGGTCCTGGGAGGTGGAGCGAAAGTCGCGCGCCCGGGCCATGTCGACCTGCTCGGGCTGGAGGGCCAGCATCATGGAGGTCTCGATCTCGCCGGCGTGGATGCCGAAGCGGTGTTCCTCTGGCGGGAAGAGGCCGTTGACCTCATCGCCCAGGGGCAGGTCGTACCAGTTCACCGAGTACACCAGCAGGTCGCAGCGCGTGCGAAGGTCGCGCGCCACGATGTCCATCACGCTGACCTGCCCGCCGTGGGCGTTGAACAGGACCAGCTTGCGTACGCCGGCGCGCGCCACCGATTCGCCGATCTCGGTCCACAGACGTATGAGCGTTTCGGCCGAGAGGGTGAGAGTGCCGGGAAAGCGAATGTGCTCATTGCTCTTGCCCACCGCCTGCGTGGGCAGGAACAGGACGTCCAGTGACTCGGGCAGGTGCTCGAGGCTGGCGGCGACGATGCCGTCGGCCAGCGTGGTATCCACATTCAGCGGCAGGTGGGGGCCGTGCTGCTCGGTCGCGGCCACGGGCAGTACGGCGACGGTGCGCTGTGCGGCACCCGAGGCCTGACGCCGGGCGAAGTCGAGGGTGCTGAGGTCGGACCAATAACGAACAGGACGGCTCATGCCCCGATCTTAGGCCGATCGGCCCCCCTGCCCCAGCGCGTGCCGGGCGGCGTGGGCAATGTGGGCCGCATCCACGCCGAAGAAGCCACGCAGGGCGGCCCGCGTGTCGCTGCGGCCGAAGCCGTCGGTGCCCAGCGTGAGGCAGGGCCGGCCCGTGGGCAAAAAAGCGCGTACCTGCTCGGGCACGGCGCGCACGTAGTCGGTGGCAGCGATGATGGGGGCGCCCGCACCCGCGCCGCCTTGCGTCCCTGGCGCCAGCAGCTGCTGGAGGTAGGGCGCCGGGCCGGCCTCGCCCCGCAAGGCGCGCTGTTCGCACTGCACCCCGTCACGCGCGAGCTCGCTCCAGCTGGTGACGCTGATCACCTCCGAGGCAATCCCCTGCGCCGCCAGGTCCTGGGCCGCCAGGATCACCTCCGTGAGGATGGCACCCGACCCCATGAGGGTCACGCGCGGCGCGCCCTCGCCATACGTCGCATAGCGGTAGGCCCCACGGATCACGCCCTCGCGCGCGCCGGCCGGCAGGTCGGGCTGCGCGTAGTTCTCGTTCATGAGGGTGAGGTAATAGAAGACGTCCTGCTGCTGCACCAGCATCTCGCGCATGCCCTGGTCCACGATGACCGCCATCTCCCCGGCGAAGGCGGGGTCGTAGGCCTTGCAATTGGGAATGGTGGCGGCCACCAGGTGGCTGCTGCCGTCCTGGTGCTGCAGGCCCTCGCCGCCCAGGGTGGTACGGCCCGAGGTGGCTCCGAGCAGGAAGCCACGCGCGCGCTGGTCGGCGGCGGCCCAGATGGCGTCGCCCACGCGCTGGAAGCCGAACATGGAGTAGTAGATGTAGAAAGGCAGCATGGGCACGCCGTGCACGCTGTAGCTGGTGGCGGCAGCCGTCCAGCTGGCGATAGCGCCGGCCTCGCTGATGCCCTCCTCCAGGATCTGGCCGTCGAGCGCCTCGCGGTAGGACAGCACCGAGCCGATGTCCTCGGGTTCGTAGCGTTGGCCCACGCTGGAATAGATGCCCACTTGTTTGAACAGGTTGGCCATGCCGAAGGTGCGGGCCTCGTCGGCGACGATGGGGACGATGCGTGGGCCCAGCGCCTTGTCTTTCAGCAGGTTGCCCAGCATGCGCACGAAGGCCATGGTGGTGGACATCTCCTTGCCGGCTGCCTCGATGGCGAACTGCGCGTACGCGGCCACCTCGGGTACCGGCAGCATTGGCGCCGTGGTCTGGCGCTGCGGCAGGTACCCGCCCAGTGCGGCGCGGCGTTCATGGAGGTACCGGATCTCGGGGCTGTCGTCGGCGGGCTTGTGAAAGGCCAGTGTGGTGGCCTGTTCGTCCGTCAGGGGCAGGTTAAAGCGGTTGCGAAATTCGATCAGGGCGGCTTCGTCCAGCTTCTTCTGGCTGTGGGTGGTCATGCGGCCCTGGCCCGCCGTGCCCATGCCGTAGCCCTTCTTGCTGTGAGCGAGGATGACGGTGGGCTGGCCGCGATGGCGGGCGGCTGCGTCGTAGGCGGCGTGGATCTTGACCAGGTCATGGCCACCGCGCTTCAAGCGGTCGATCTGTTCGTCGGTCATGCCCTGGGCGAGTCGCGCCAGGGCCTCGTTCTGGCCGAAGAAGGTGTCGCGGTTGAAGCGGCCGTCCTTGGCGGCGAAGGTCTGCATCTGGCCATCGACGGTGTGCGCGAAGGCGCGTGCCAACGCGCCTTCGGTGTCGCGCGCGAACAGGCCGTCCCAGTCGCTGCCCCACAGAAGCTTGATGACGTTCCAGCCGGCGCCGCGAAAGAGTTTCTCGAGTTCGTCGACGATGCGGCCGTTGCCCCGCACGGGTCCATCAAGACGCTGCAAATTGCAATTGACCACCCAGACCAGGTTGTCGAGCTTTTCGCGCGAAGCCAGGGTGAGCGCGCTCATGCTCTCGGGCTCGTCCATCTCGCCGTCGCCAAACACGCCCCAGACCTTGCGACCCGCGCAATCGAGCAGGCCGCGATGCGTGAGGTAACGCATAAAGCGCGCGTGGTAGATCGCGCTGATGGGGCCGATGCCCATGGAGCCGGTGGGGAACTGCCAGAAATCGGGCATGAGCCAGGGATGCGGATAGCTCGAGAGCCCGCGCGCACCGGCAGCGGGGGCGGTGATCTCCTGGCGGTAGTGCGCGAGGTCAGCCTCGGACAGGCGCCCCTCGAGGAAGGCGCGCGCGTAGACGCCCGGCGCGCTGTGCGGCTGGAAGAAGACGAGGTCGCCCCCATGGCCTTCGCGGCGGGCCTGGAAGAAGTGGTTGAAGCCGACCTCGAACAGGTCGGCGGCGCTGGCGTAGCTGGCGATGTGGCCACCCAGTTCGCCATAGGCCGCATTCGCGCGGGCCACCATGGCCAAGGCGTTCCACCGCATCAGGGAGGCCAGGCGCTCCTCGATGGCGAGGTCGCCGGGGAAGACAGGCTGGCGGTCCACCGGGATGGTGTTCACGTAGGGCGTGACGAGCTCGGGCGACCAGCCGACGCCCGGGTCGCGCGCCAAGACTGCGAGTTCGTCCAGGATGTACCGCGCGCGCGCAGGGCCCTGCGAAGCCACCAGGGAGCGCAGCGCGTCACGCCATTCGGCGGTCTCGGCGGGGTCGGTGTCACCCGCAGCATCGGACAGGAATCGGGAGAGGCTGTGGTCGGTCATGGAAGCTCCGGCAATGGCGCCAATGTAGAAAAAGGCGTGGCGCATGAGACGCCAAAGAGTGTCATTTTTGGCTCATATAAGGCATAAAATGCTTTCAAATTCTTGTTGAGAAGCACAAAATGCAACTAGATGCCTTGGATCTGAGAATCTTGTACGAGCTGCAGCAAGACAGCTCGCTGACCAACGTGGCACTTGCAGGGCGGGTGCATCTCTCGCCCTCGCCCTGCCTGGCGCGGGTGAAGGCGCTGGAGGCGGCGGGCGTGATCCAGCGTTATGTGGCCCTGGCCGACCCCAAGGCGCTGGGGCTGGGCTTGTCGGTGTTCATCTCGATCAGCCTGAAGGAGCAGTCCAAGTCCGCCCTCGCAGAATTCGAACAGCGAATCAGCGAGCACGACGAAGTGATGGAGTGCTACCTCATGACCGGCGACAGCGACTACCTCATACGCGTGGCCGTCGCCGACATCGCGGCGCTGGAACGCTTCATCCTGAACCAGCTCACGCCGATCCCGGGCATCGAGAAGATACGCTCGAGCTTTGCGCTCAAGCAGGTGCGATACAAGACGGCGCTGCCGCTGCCCGCCGTGCGCTGACGCGACCCTCGCACCCGCGACGTACCCGCGAGCCGCGCCGCAAGGCCCCACGGCCGGTGGCTGCAGCGCCATTGGTTACCATCCCTTGGACCGTCCGCACGCGACGGGTCCGCCATGGCGGGTCGGCGCGGTTTGTCGTTCCACTTCGTTCCCATTCCACCCATGCGCCTGCCCTCCTTGCTGCGAACCCTCGCCTTCGCTATCGCGATCGGGGCGGGCGGCCAGGCACTGGCCCAGGACGGCGCCGTCGTCACCACCGAGCGCGTGCGCGCGCAGCTCCTGGCCCATGCCCCCGAGGGCGTAGCGCCCGGCAAGCCGGTTTGGGTGGGACTGCAAATCACCCACCAGCCGCAGTGGCACACCTACTGGAAGAACCCGGGCGATTCGGGCCTGCCCACCACGCTGACCTGGAACCTGCCGACCGGCCTGAGCGCGGGCGAGATCGCCTGGCCCGTGCCGCGCAAGTTACCGCTGGGGAACCTGGCCAATTACGGCTACGAGGGGACAGTGCTGCTGCCGGTGCCCTTGACCGTCACGCCGGGGTTCATGCCGCTCACCGCCGATCTGACGGTGAAGCTCAAGGCCAACTGGCTGGTGTGCCGCAAGGAATGCATTCCCGAGGAGGGTGAGTTCTCGCTGCGCCTGCCGGTGCGCGCAAGCACGGCACTGCACGGCGCGGCGTTCCAGGCCGCCTGGGACGCACAGCCCCGACCCCTGACCGGCCCTGCAGGCGGACAAAGCGCACAGGTCAAAGGCAACACACTGCAGGTGCAGGTGACCGGGCTGCCCCCGTCGATACGCGGACGGACCCTGGAGATCTTTCCGGAGACCACAGCGATCCTCGAGCCCGCGGGGGCCTGGACGCAGGCCTGGCAAGGCGCGACATGGACGGCGCAGCTGCCGCTCTCCGCGCAGCGCAGCGAAGCGCCTGCGAGGCTGCCCGTGGTGATCGCGGACAGCACGCGTGAAGCTGCGGGTTGGCGCACCGAACTGGCGATTGCCGGCACCTGGCCCGCAGTCGCCCCGGCAGCCTCGGTCTCGCCGGCGCTGCAAGAGGCCCTCCAACGCAATGCGAACACGCTGCCTGCACCCACAACAGCATCTGGCTCGATCGCCGCAGCCTTGCTCGGGGCCTTGCTCGGGGGGCTGATCCTCAACCTCATGCCCTGCGTGTTCCCGGTGCTGGCCATCAAGGTCATGGGCTTCACGCGCCACGGCAACGACCGCCGCGCCCAGCGACGCAGCGGTCTGGCCTACGCCGCGGGGGTGGTCTTGTCCTTCCTGGCACTGGGGGCCGCCATGCTGGCTCTGCGCGCGGCGGGCGAACAACTGGGCTGGGGCTTCCAGTTGCAATCGCCGGCCGTGGTCGCTGTACTCGCGGCGCTGTTCACCCTGATCGGACTGAACCTGGCCGGCGTGTTCGAGTTCGGATCGATGCTGCCCTCACGGGTCGCGACGCTGCAGGCGCGACATCCGGTGGTCGATGCCTTCCTGTCCGGCGTGCTGGCGGTGGCCATCGCCTCGCCCTGCACCGCCCCCTTCATGGGCGCATCGCTCGGACTGGCGATCGCCTTGCCTGCCAGCCAGGCCCTGACGGTGTTCGCGGCGCTGGGCGTGGGCATGGCCTTGCCCTATCTGGCCGCCAGCTGGGTGCCTGCGGTCGCCGCATGGCTGCCGCGGCCGGGCGCCTGGATGAACACCTTCCGCCAGCTGATGGCGTTTCCGATGTTTGCCACCGTGGCCTGGCTGGTGTGGGTGCTGGGGCAGCAAAGCGGGATAGATGGCGCAGGCGCCCTGCTCGTGCTGCTGGTGGCCCTGGCCCTGGTGGTGTGGGCCTTCACGCTGACGGGGCGCACACGCAGCGTGCTCGCCACGCTGGCTTTGGTGCTGGCGGCCCTAGCGGCCTGGACATGGGGACCGCAAGTGGTACTGCCGGCACCGCCCACGACAGCCGCCACAGCGCCTACCGATCGCTGGCAGCCGTGGTCCGAGCAGGCGGTCCGCACGGGCCTGGAGGCGGGCCGTCCGGTGTTCGTGGATTTCACCGCGGCCTGGTGCGTCACCTGCCAGTACAACAAGCGCACGACGCTGGCGGACGATTCCCTGCGCGCCGACTTCGCCGCACGCCAGGTCACGCTGCTGCGAGCCGACTGGACGCGCCGCGACCCGGCCATCACCCAGGCCCTGGCGGCACTCGGGCGCAATGGCGTGCCGGTCTACGTGCTCTATGCGCCAGGCCGAGCGCCGGTGGTGCTCTCCGAGGTGTTGTCCGTGCGCGAAGTACGGGCCTTGCTGGCCACGCTCTGAGCCCGAGCCGGTGCGTCACACGCCAGCGGGAATGTAGGCTCGCGACTGCCGGGTGGCTGCCCGGATCCGCGACAAAGGAATCTTGGGGGAGCGGTCCGCGTTGAGCAGGCCGTTGGCCTCCTGGAAGGTATCGGCGAACTGCGTGTAGCAAAAGCCGCTGAAAAGCGCCGTGTGGATCACCGTGTGCAGCAGCGCCTCGTACAACATCGCGAATTCCTCCGCGGTCTCGGCCTGCGTGTAGCCCCAGGTCTTGGGCGCTTCAGGGTGCGGGCTGCGCCGGAAGGCAATGCCACCGAACTCGCTGAGCATGATCGGCTGGCCGCGGTGCGGGTAGCCGTCGAGCGTGAGGATGCGCCCGCCGGGCCGGCGGCGGTCGAACAGCTGCTCGGGCTCGACCTCGGACCCATAACGCTGGCTCAGGTGCTCGGTATTGGCGTCGTAGTCGTGGATGCCAATGATGTCGGTGGCACTGGACTCCCACCCGTCGTTCCCGATCACCGGGCGCGTGCTGTCCAGGGTACGTGTGAGGTGGTAGAGGGCCTGCACCGCGTGACGATGGCTCTGCACCGAGGTGAGTTCGGGCACGCCCCAAGACGCGTTGAACGGCACCCACACGATGACGCAGGGATGGCTGTAATCCCGTTCGATCGCCTCGGTCCACTCGCGAATGGTGCGCTTGATAGCGGTGCGGGTGAAGCGATAGGCCGAGGGCATCTCCTCGAACACCAGCAGGCCCAGGCGGTCGGCCCAGTACAGGTAGCGCGGGTCCTCGATCTTCTGGTGCTTGCGCACGCCGTTGAAGCCCATGTCTTTGGCCAGTTCCACGTCGCGACGCAGGGCTTCGTCGTCGGGCGGCGCCAGCAGGGTGTCGGGCCAATAGCCCTGGTCCAGCACCATGCGCAGCACGTAAGGCCGACCATTGAGCATGATGCGGTCACGCAGCGCGGTCACCGAGCGCAGCGCAGTGTAGGAACTGAATTCATCCAGCACCCGCTCGCCGCACAGAAGGCGCACCTGGGCGTCGATCAGCGTGGGTCGCTCGGGGCTCCAGAGCAGCTCGTTGCGACAGTCGTCGATGCCCGGGTCGGACAGCGCGATGTAGCGATCCACCTCGCCGTCCACCACCTGGTAGCGGTCCCGGGCGAGCAGGCGGCCGTTCAGCGTCAAGGCCAGCTCGATGGCCAGCTCCGGCAGCGGGTCACCCGCCACCCGCGCCTCGAACCCGATGGCGAAGCCCTCCACCCGAGGCGTCCAGCGGATCTTGTCGACATAGGTGCGCGGCACGCGCTCGACCCACACCGTCTGCCAGATCCCGGTGGTGCGGGGGTACCACATGGCATGGGGCTCGAGCTGCCAGTCCTGCTTGCCGCGCGGCTTGGTCAGCTCCTGCGGGTCGTCCTCGGCGCGCACGGTTACCACCTGCCGGCCGCCGGGATCGAGCAGCTGCGTGATGTCGGCCGCAAAGGGGGTGTGCCCGCCTTCGTGCGTCATGGCCAGGCGGCCATTGACCCAGACGCGGGCCGCGTAGTCCACCGCCCCGAAACGCAGGAACACCCGGTCGTCACCAGGGGCCAGGTCCACCTCGCGCTGGTACCAGCAGGCGCGGTGAAAGCCCGCATCGCCGATGCCGCTGGCGCTTGACTCGGGCGGATAGGGCACGCAGATCTCGTGTGGCCAGTTGTCGATCGCGGCAGGGTCCGCGAGCTCGCTGCGGTCGTCGTAGCGGAAACGCCAGGGGCCATTGAGCGAGAGCCACTGGGCGCGTTGCAGCTGGGGGCGCGGGTAGGCGAAGTCCAAGGCCATCTCCTTGCGAGCCGGCCGGGCAGCTTGAGGAATTTCAAGCGCGCCGTGGGGCTGTACGGGAGGCGGCAAATGCCGTGCCCGCCCCCCGGCGGGGGCCCCCTCGGGCCCTGCCACAATGGAGGTCATGAGCTTCGCACCCCTCCAGAACGACCGCTTCCTGCGCGCCTGTATGCGCCAGGCCACCGACTACACCCCGCTGTGGCTGATGCGCCAGGCGGGCCGCTACCTGCCTGAGTACCGGGCCACGCGTGCCAAGGCCGGCAGCTTCATGGGCCTGGCCACGAACGTGGACTACGCCACCGAGGTGACGCTGCAACCGCTGGACCGCTATGCGCTGGATGCGGCCATCCTGTTCTCCGACATCCTCACCGTGCCCGACGCCATGGGCCTGGGCCTGAGCTTCGCGCTGGGCGAGGGTCCGAAGTTCGAGAAGGTGGTGCGCGACGAGGCCGCGGTCAACGCTCTGGCCGTACCCGACATGGACAAGCTGCGTTACGTGTTCGACGCAGTCACCTCCATCCGCCGGGCCCTGAACGGACGCGTACCCCTCATCGGGTTCTCGGGCAGCCCCTGGACCCTGGCCTGCTACATGGTCGAGGGCGCGGGCTCCGACGACTACCGCCTGGTCAAGACCCTGATGTACAGCCGCCCCGACCTGATGCACCGCATCCTGGCGGTCAACGCCGATGCGGTAGCGGCCTACCTCAACGCGCAGATCGAAGCCGGTGCGCAGGCCGTCATGGTGTTCGACAGCTGGGGCGGCGTGATGGCCGACGGCTGCTTCCAGGAATTCAGCCTCGCCTACACCGCGCGGGTGCTCGCGCAACTCAAACGCACGCACGAGGGCGCGGTCATCCCCCGCATCGTCTTCACCAAGGGCGGCGGCTTGTGGCTGGAAGAAATGGGCCGTCTGGACTGCGACGTGTTGGGCCTGGACTGGACAGCCAACCTGGGCCGCGCGCGCGCGCTCGTGGGTGCGCACAAGGCCTTGCAAGGCAACCTCGACCCCAACGTGCTCTTCGCTTCCCCCGAGCAGGTGGCTGAACAGGCCCGGCGCGTCCTGGACAGCTTCGGTACGCCCCACCAGGGCGAGGGACAGGGCCCCACGCACATCTTCAACCTGGGCCACGGCATCAGCCAGCACACACCGCCGGAACATGTCACCGCCCTGGTCGAGACCGTGCACGCCCATTCCCGCGCCCTGCGTGCGGCAGTCAAGCGCTGAGAGAAACCTTCGTTTTCCGGGGCTTCCCTAACTCGACATCTGACAAAAAAGACGTCAGCGGCCTTGACTTATGCACAAAAACCGTGCTGCGGCGCGAGAAAAAGTTCCAGCCACACCCCGTGCGAACGCGTGAGGCGGAGCTCACGTAAGTTATTGATTCGTATAGGTTTCACAATTTGCCGATTTTGCAGGCACCCCAGCGAGAGGCTTGATTTTTCGAGGGTTGCAGCGGATCCATGGGTGACTATCAACAAAGTTATCCACAGAAATCCTGGATGGGCTGCAAAAGGCTTTGGATTCAAGGACTTAAGCGCGACTTCTGCGTCAGTCTTGAGCATCGAGCGCTAAGCTGAGGCCTCCATGTCGCATCGTCTGCCCGTTGTGGTCGCCACCCCCGCACACAGCGGGATTCGCGGGGCACTCAGCTACCGAAGTGAGTCTGCGCTAGCGCCTGGAACGCTGGTGCGCGTGCCCTTGGGTAAGCGCGAGGTCTTGGGTGTGGTGTGGGACGACGTCGCGACACCCGACATGCCGGCAGATGTCACCGAAAAGCCGGTCACGGGCGTGCTAGAGGGGCTGGCGCCCTTAAGCGGTGCATGGCGTGCCCTGGTCGACTTCGCCGCCAGCTACTACCAACGCGGGGTGGGCGAGATCGCGCTGGCGGCCCTGCCGCCCCAGCTGCGCGACCTCGACACCACCCAGCTGGCCCGGCGCCTGAAGCGCCAGGCGCCAGCCGCCATGCCCGTCGATGCGCCTAGCCAGCCGCCACCGCTGACCGCGCAACAAACCGAAGTGCTTGGGCAGATGGCGGCGGCAGCCGGACCCTTCCTGCTGTTCGGGGCGACTGGCAGCGGCAAGACCGAGGTCTACCTGCAGGCCGTGCAGCGCGTGCTCGACGCCAGCTCGCAGGCGCAGGCCCTGGTGATGGTGCCGGAGATCAACCTCACGCCGCAGCTGATGGCGCGCTTCGTCGAACGGTTCGGGGCTGCGCAGGTGGTGGCCATGCACAGCGGCCTCACCCCGGCGCAACGCCTTCGCAGCTGGCTGGCCGCTCACGCGGGCCACGCGCGGATCGTGCTGGGCACGCGCATGGCGGTATTCGCCTCGCTGCCGGGCCTGAGGCTCATCGTGGTCGACGAGGAGCACGACCCGAGCTACAAGCAGCAGGAGGGCGCGCGCTATTCCGCACGCGACCTCGCGGTGCTGCGCGGGCGGCTCGAATCTGCCAAGGTGCTCCTGGGTTCAGCGACACCCTCGCTGGAAAGCTGGCAGGCCAGCGAGACCGGCCGCTACCAGCGTCTGGCCATGCCCGCGCGGGTGGGTGCGGGCGCGCTGCCCCAGGTGCGGCTGGTGGACATGAACCTGCAACCGAAACGCACGCTCCTGGCCCCCGCTCTGCTCGAGGCGGTCCAGGCGCGTATCGCGCGGGGCGAACAGTCGCTGCTGTTTCTCAATCGCCGCGGCTACGCGCCGGTACTGGCCTGCAACGCCTGCGACTGGAAAAGCGACTGCCCGCATTGCAGCGCCTTTCGCGTATTCCACAAGGTGGACCGCACATTGCGATGCCACCACTGCGGCCACACCGAGCGGGTGCCACGCGCCTGTCCCGCCTGCGGCAACGTGGACATCGCGCCTCTGGGCCGCGGCACCGAGCAGCTGGAAGAACAGATCGCCTCGCTCCTGACACAAGGCGATCGGCCGGTACGCGTGGCCCGTATGGACGCCGACTCCACACGCGGCAAGGGCGCCCTGGAAGCGCAGTTGGCGCAAGTCCATGCGGGCGATGTCGATGTCCTGGTCGGCACGCAGATGGTCACCAAGGGACACGACTTTCGGCGGATCACCCTGGTGGCGGCGGTCAACCCGGACACCGCGCTGTTCTCCAGCGACTTTCGCGCGCCCGAGCGCCTGTTCGCGCTCCTGATGCAGGCGGCCGGCCGCGCCGGCCGCGACGCCGCGCAGGCGGGCCACAGCGAGATGTGGGTGCAGACCTGGAACCCGGCGCACCCCTTGTTCACGGCCTTGCGGCGCCACGATTACCCCGCCTTCGCTGCGGCGCAACTGGCCGAGCGCCGCCAGGCCGGCATGCCCCCCTTCGCCTTTCAGGCCCTGGTGCGCGCCGAGGCCCGCACGCAAGAAGCCGCCCAGGCCTACCTGAACGCTGCGCGCGACGCGGCGCAGGACCTGGACCCGACGGGACAGGTCACGCTGTATGCCGCGGTACCCATGGCCATGCAGCGCGTCGCCAATGTGGAACGTGCGCAGCTGCTGGTGGAAAGTCCGTCGCGCCCGTCGCTGCAGCGGTTCTTGCAGGCCTGGCAGCCCACACTGCAGGCCCTGCGCGAACCCGGGCTCCTGCGGTGGGCGGTGGACGTGGACCCGCTGTCGGTCTGAGTCACGCCGTGTCGTCGCCCGCGGCCTCGCGCAGGCGCAAGGCGGCTTCATACAGCACGTTGCGCGGCGCGCCACTGGCCTGCGCCGCGATGCGCACCGCCGTCTTCAGCGGCAATTCGGGCAGCAGCAATTCGAGCAGCTGCAGGCCGTCGTCCCCGGGGCGCGCATCGGGTTGCGGGTGCAGCACCAGGGCGAACTCGCCGCGCGTGCGCGATGCATCGGCGGCCAGCCAGGCAACCAGGTCCTGGCAGGCCAGGGTCTGCACCTGCTCGAACTGCTTGGTCAGCTCACGCCCCACGGTCACGCGGCGCGCGCCCAGAGGCGACAGCGCCTGCGCCAGGTCGGCGATGCGGTGCGGCGCCTCCAGAAGCACCACCGCGCGCGGCTCCTGGGCGAGAGACTGCACGGCCTGCGCGCGCTCACCCGCACGCGCCGGCAGGAAACCGCCGAACACAAAGCCGGGATCATCCCCGTAGGCCCCTGCCGCACTGAGCACCGCCGTCACGCTGCTGGCGCCGGGCAAGGGCACCACGCGCAGCCCGGCCCCCTGCACCGCTGCGGCCAGACGCGCGCCGGGATCACTGACAGCGGGTGTGCCGGCATCACTGGCGTAAGCGATACGTTCGCCCGCCTGCAGGCGCTGCAGCACCTGCTGCGCGGCCTCGGATTCGTTGTGCTGGTGGATCGCGATCAGGCCACCCGCGGGTCGGTCGATGCCCAGCGCGCGCAGCAGCGACTGGGTGTGACGCGTGTCCTCGCAGGCGATCGCGTCGGCCATCGCCAGCACGTGCAAGGCCCGCAGGCTGATGTCTGCCAGGTTGCCAATCGGCGTGGCCACGACATAGAGTGCGCCCTGCGGGTAATTCTGAGAACCGGCCGCCTCGCGGGCGGCCTTCAGGGCGGAGGCGAAAGAAGCGGACATGAAACTCCAGTCGAAGCAGGCCACCACCAAGCAGGCGGGCGATGCCGCCGAGGCGCAGGCCCTGGCGCACTTGTCCCGCGCAGGCCTGCGGCTGGTGGCGCGCAATTATCGGACGCCCGGGCGCGGCGGCGGTGAAGTCGACCTGATCCTGCGCGATACCGACGGCACCCTGGTCTTCACCGAGGTGCGCCTGCGTGCCAGCAGCCGCTTCGGCGGAGCCGCGGCCAGCGTGGGGGTGGCCAAACGCCGGCGCATCGTCTTCGCTGCGCGCCATTTCCTGATGCGCCTGCCCGCCCCGCCCCCCTGCCGCTTTGACGTCGTGGCCATCGAAGGCACACGCATCGATTGGCTCCAGGGGGCCTTCGACGCGGCCTGAGCGCAGCCGGGCGTTATCATCGCCGCCGATGCTCGAACAACAGATCCAACAGCATTTCATCGACAGCGCCGACCTCAAGTACCAGGCCGCGCAGTCGCTGACCAAGCCGATCGTCGACGCCATCCAGGCCGTGCTGACCTGCGTCACCAGTGGCGGCAAGGTACTCGCCTGCGGCAACGGTGGCAGCGCTGCGGACGCCCTCAATTTTTCGTCCCGCTTCGTCGGCCGCTTCGAGCGCGAGCGGCCCGAGCTCGCGGCCATCGCCCTGAGCGCCGACACGGCCCTCATCACCGGCATCAGCACGTTCCAGGATTTCAGCCTGGTCTATGCGCGCCAGGTGCGCGCCCTGGGCCAGGCCGGCGACGTGCTGCTGGCACTGTCGGTGGACGGCCAATGCGCCAACGTGCTGGCGGCCGTGCAAGCCGCCCATGAACGCGATATGTCGGTCGTGGCCCTCACGGGTCATGGCGGCGGGCGCCTGGCTCAGGCCCTGCGCGAAACCGACGTGAACATCTGCGTGCCGCATGACCGTGCGCCGCGCATCCATGAAGTCCACCTGCTCGCGCTGCATTGCCTGTGCGATGGCGTGGACGGCCAATTACTCGGAGACCAGGAACAGGAGCCCTCGCCATGAACATGCTGCAACGCCTCACCCTTCCCGCCCTCGCCGCCACCGTGCTGGCCACCACCCTCAGCGGCTGCGCGCCGCTGGTACTCGGAAGTGCCGCCATGGGCACCATGGTGGCCGTGGACCGCCGCACCTCCGGTACGCAGCTCGAGGACGAAACCATCGAGCTGCGCGCCGGCAGCCGTATGGGCGAGAACTTCGGCTCGCGGGCCCACATCAACGTCACCAGCTACAACCGGCAGGTGCTCCTCACCGGTGAAGTGCCGGACGCCGCCACCAAGCAGCAGGCCGAGCAGATTGCGTCCAAAGTGGAGAACGTTCGCAGCGTGATCAACGAACTGGCCGTCATGGGCGCCAGCTCACTGACCCAGCGCGGCAACGACGTCTACATCACCGGCAAGGTCAAGGCCACGCTGGTCGACGCGAAGGACCTCACGGCCACCGCGTTCAAGGTCGTGACCGAACGCGGCACCGTCCACCTCATGGGACGCGTTACGCAGCGCGAATCGGAGCGGGCCACCGCCCTGGTGCGCCAGGTCAGCGGGGTCACCCGCGTGGTGCGTGCCTTCGAGATCATCTCCGAGGAAGAACTCACCCGGATCTCGCCCAAGGCCCCTGCGCCGGCCCGGGCCCCCGCCACCGCGGCCCAGCCCGCCAGCGCCGCGAAGTGATCGTGCGCGGCACGCCCGGTCTGTGCGCCGGGCCGTGCCTCAGCGCAGGCGCTTGATCAGGCTGGAGGTGTCCCAGCGCTGGCCGCCCAGGCCCTGCACGTCGGCATAGAACTGGTCCACCAGCGCCGTCACCGGCAGGCGTGCGCCATTGCGCTTGGCCTCGTCCAGCACCAGGCCCAGGTCCTTGCGCATCCAGTCGACGGCGAAGCCAAAATCGAACTTGTCCTGGATCATGGTCTTGCCGCGGTTGTCCATCTGCCAGCTCTGCGCGGCGCCCTTGCCGATCACGTCCAGCACCTGGTTCATGTCCAGGCCCGCCTTCTGGCCGAAGGCGATGGCCTCGGACAGGCCCTGTACCAGGCCCGCGATACAGATCTGATTGACCATCTTGGCCAGCTGGCCAGCGCCGCTGGGACCCAGCAGCGTGAAGGCGCGCGAGTAGGCCATGGCCACCGGCTGCACCGTCTCGAAGGCGGCGGCGTCACCGCCACACATCACCGTGAGCAGGCCGTTTTGCGCGCCCGCCTGACCGCCGGAAACCGGCGCGTCGACGAAGGCCAGGCCCTGGCCCTTGGCCGTGGCGTACAGCTCGCGCGCCACGTCGGCCGAAGCCGTGGTGTGGTCCACGAAGATCGCGCCAGGCTTCATGCCGGCGAGTGCGCCATCCGGGCCCAGGACCACGGAACGCAGGTCGTCGTCGTTACCGACGCAGCAAAAGACGATATCGCAGCCGGCGGCGGCTTCGCGCGGGGTGGCGGCGGCGCGTCCCTTGAATTCGGCGGCCCAGGCCTGCGCCTTGGCCAGGGTACGGTTGTAGACCGTCACTTCGTGGCCGGCCAGCGCCAGGTGGCCCGCCATCGGCAGGCCCATGACGCCCAGGCCCAGGAAAGCCACTTTGCGAGACGGGACGGTTTCGTAGGTCTTGGGGTTGGTAGTGCTCATGCCCCGACCTTAATCGAAGGCGCAATTCCCTGTCCCTGCGTGCGACTCCCGAGGACTCAGCCCGGGAAATTCTCCGGGTGGCGGGCGTGGGAACGCGCCTCGGCAGGCGTGATCAGGCGCCGGCGAACGAGGTCGGCCAGGGCCTGGTCCAGGGTCTGCATGCCAGCACCACCGCCGGCCTGGAGGGCCGAATACATCTGAGCCACCTTGTTCTCACGCACCAGGTTGCGGATGGCGGCAGTGGCCACCATGATCTCGTGCGCCGCGACCCGGCCCGTGCCATCGGCACGACGGCACAGCGTCTGGGCAATGACGGCCTGCAATGACTCGGCCAGCATCGTGCGCGCCATCTCCTTTTCCTCGGCGGGAAAGACGTCAATGACGCGGTCGATGGTCTTGGCGGCACTGGCCGTATGCAGCGTGGCAAAGACCAGGTGCCCGGTCTCGGCGGCGGTCAGGGCCAGCCGGATGGTCTCCAGGTCGCGCAATTCGCCCACCAGGATGGCATCCGGGTCTTCGCGTAGCGCCGCGCGTAGCGCCACGGCGAAGGAATTCGTCGAGGGGCCGACCTCGCGCTGGTTCACCAGGCATTTGCGGGACTCGTGCACGAACTCGATCGGGTCTTCGACGGTGAGGATGTGGCCGGCCTGGGTCTCGTTCAGGTGGTGCACCATGGCCGCCAGCGTCGTGGATTTGCCCGAGCCCGTCGGACCGGTGACCAGCACCAGACCGCGCGGGCGCAGCGCGAGCTCGCCGAACAGGGCCGGCGCACCCAGCGCCTGCAGGCTCATCACGCGCGCGGGGATGGTGCGCAGCACGGCGGCAGCGCCTCGACTCTGATGGAAGGCATTGACCCGGAACCGCGACAGGCCGGCCACCTCGATGGAAAAATCGCACTCCAGGGTCTGTTGGTACTGATGGCGCTGCGCCTCGGTCATGATGTCGGCCAGCATGTCGCCCACTTGCACGTGCGACAGCGGCTCGACATTGACCCGACACATCTGGCCATGCACACGCAACATGGGAGGAAGCCCTGCGGACAGGTGCAGATCGGACGCCTGGTTCTTGATGCTGAAGGCCAGCAGCTGGCTGATGTTCATGGCAGGGGGAAGACGGGTTGGAGAATGCACGACGGCGTGCGCCGCAAACGGCGATTATGAATACTATTGAATTAAATATTGAACAAGTCCGTCAGCGCATCGCAGCGGCATGCCAGGCTGCGGGCCGCGACCCGGCGGGCGTCGCGCTGCTGGCGGTCTCCAAGACCTTCGGGCCCGAAGCGGTACGCGCAGCGGCCGCCAGCGGGCAGCGCGCCTTCGGCGAGAACTACCTGCAGGAGGCGGTCGACAAGATGGCCGCCCTGGGCGAGACGGGCCGTGCCGTGCAGTGGCACTGCATCGGACCCATCCAGAGCAACAAGACGCGCCTGGTCGCGGAACACTTCGACTGGGCGCACACCGTGGACCGGCTCAAGACCGCGCAGCGCCTGTCGCAGCAGCGCCCTCCCGAGCGGCCTGCGTTGAACATCTGTATCCAGGTGAACATCGACGGCGGCCCGAACAAGGCGGGCGTGGCGCCGGGCGACACCCTGGAACTCGCCCGCGCGGTCGCGGCCCTGCCGGGCCTGGCCCTGCGAGGCCTCATGACGATCCCCGAGCCCGCAGCGGATTACCCGACACAGCTGGGCCTGCACCAACGGGCGCGGGCGCTGTTCGACCAGCTGCGCGCGGACCCCGCCCTGCGCGACGCCCTGAACGCACAGGGCGGCACCCTGGACACGCTGTCCATGGGCATGACCTCGGACCTGGAAGCGGCCATTGCGGCCGGCAGCACCCTGGTGCGCGTGGGCACCGCGATCTTTGGCGGCCGGCCCGCCAAGGCCTGATCCGCCACGCGACGCCTCAGGCGGCCGTCGCTTGCCGCACGGCGTGCTCCCATTGCGCCATGCGCTCCTGGGCTCGCGCACGGTCCCAGACCGGCTCGAAGGTGCGCTCGGCGCGCCACAGCGCACGCAGGTCGGACTCGCTGCGATAGACCCCGGTCGCCAGTCCCGCCAGCCAGGCCGCGCCCAAGGCCGTGGTCTCGGTGATGGCCGGCCGCACCACGGGAATCCCGAGCAGGTCGGCCTGGAACTGCATCAGCAGGTTGTTCACACTGGCACCGCCATCCACACGCAATTGCGCCAGTGGCGCACCGCCCGCGTCCTGCGCATCGCGGCTCATGGCCTGCAAGAGGGCGGCGCTCTGGCAGGCAATGCTCTCGAGCGCGGCCCGCGCGATATGCGCCAGGGTGGACCCGCGTGTCAGGCCAGTGATCGTGCCGCGCGCATCGGGCTTCCAGTAAGGCGCACCCAGACCGGTAAACGCAGGCACCAGCGAGACACCGCCCGCATCGGGCACGCTGGCGGCCAGTGCCTCGACCTCGGCGCTGCTGCGGATTGCCTGCAGGCCATCGCGCAGCCACTGCACCACCGCACCGCCCACGAACACGCTGCCTTCCAGCGCGTAGCCCGGCGTGTCGCCCACCTGCGCCGCGCGCGTGGTGATGAGGCCGTTGCCAGACGCCTGGAAACGGTCGCCTGTGTGCATCAACATGAAGCAGCCGGTGCCATAGGTGTTCTTGGCCATGCCCGCCTCGAAGCAGGCCTGGCCAAACAGGGCGCTTTGCTGGTCACCGGCGATACCGCCGATGGCAATGGGCGCGCCGAGCAGGTCAGCGCGCGTCGTGCCGAAGTCGGCGCTGGAGGGCTGCACGGCGGGCATCATGGACAGGGGAATGTCCAGCATCGCCAGCAGCTCCTCGTCCCAGGCGTGACGGCGCACGTCGAACAGCAGGGTGCGCGAGGCATTGCTCACGTCGGTGGCGTGCACCGCGCCCCCCGTGAGCTGCCACAGCAGCCAGCTATCAATGGTGCCGAAGGCGAGTTCACCGCGGCGCGCCTGCTCGCGCGCTCCGGGCACCTGCTCCAGCAACCAGGCGATCTTGGTGGCCGAGAAATAGGCGTCGATCACCAGCCCCGTACGCTCGCGAATGCGGGCCTCCCAGCCCTGTTCACGCAGGCGCGCGCACAGGGGCTCAGTACGGCGGTCCTGCCAAACGATGGCGGGGTGGATGGGGCGGCCGCTGGCGCGATGCCATACCACCGTCGTCTCGCGCTGGTTGGTGATCCCCAGCCCGCGGATATCCGCGGCGCGCAGGCCAGCCTGCGCGAGCGCCTCGCGCGCTGTGGTCAGTTGCCCCTCCCATATCCCGAGCGGGTCGTGTTCCACCCAGCCCGGTTGCGGATAGCTTTGCGGCAATTCGCGCTGTGCCAAGGCCACGATGCGACCCTGGACGTCGAAGACGATGCTGCGCGAACTGGAGGTGCCCTGGTCCAGGGCAAGCAGGTAGGTCATGGCGGTGCGCGAGAAAGCGAATGCGGCGCCATACTAGCGCGCCCCCGCCCCGCCCCCGCGGTGTCAGCGGGTCGCGCTGCGCCCGAGGCGGGCCATCATGACCACCCCGTACAGGGCGGCCAGACCCACCAGCATGTACACGGTGCGCGAGGCCATCGAGCCCGGCCCGAGCAGAGCGCCCACCAGGTCCAGGTCCAGGGCGCCCACCAGGCCCCAGTTGATGCCACCGACAACCATCAGCACCAGGGACAACCAGTCCAGAGCGTAGAGCCGGGTGGGCTGCGCAGGTCGCAACGGCGTGGCAGAAGACATATCGGATTGAGCCATGGCACACCTTTCAAGGAGGGAGAAAACGCAGGGGTTCTCCCCAGGGTGGGGCAAGGCGCGTGCCGCACGCGGCGCACGGGGGTGGCCCGAAGGAGCGCAGCGTCGGACACCGCCTGCCGCCGCTGTCCGACGGGAGGCGGCAGGTCGCGCGCACAAGCTCACGCCCGGAGGAATTCGCGATATGGCCTACAGCAGCATCATGGGTGCCGACAAGGCGCCCGCCCAACCCAGCGGCCGCGGCAGCGACATGCTCGGACCCAGCGACAACTCCGACAGCGGCAGCGACGCCCGGGGAACGGAGGAAGTCCATGGCGACAGCGACTCCACCGGCACGGGCGAGCGCGGCGTGGTGTCAGGGGTGGACGGCAAGGAAGGCGTGGACATCCTGCCGGATCGGGTCGTCCGCCTTGGTCCTGATGGCAATCTGGGCGATGCGGGTCCGGACACCGGCCTGCTCGACGAGGACCAGGAATACACCGACCTGGACGACAACCCCGATGCGGCGGACGACGAGGACCGATGTTGAGTCGAGCGTCCGCTACGGCGCCTCGCGTGCCAGCGTGCTCGCGCCGAACAGGCTGCGCACGAAATCCACCGCGAGTTCGGCCGTGCGATTGCGCACGTCCCGCGCGGGGTTGACCTCCATCAGGTCCAGGGACCCCAGCCGGCCGGTGTCGGCGATCATCTCCATGCACAGTTGCATCTCGCGGTAGGTCGGGCCGCCCGGCACGCCGGTGCTCACGCCAGGCGCATCGGCCGGGTCCAGGCAATCGAGGTCGAAGCTCACGTGCAGGTGCGTGTCCTCGCCAACCCCCTGCAAGGCCTCGGTGAGGGTGTGGCGCATTCCGTATTCATCGATATGCCGCATGTCAAACACCTGCAGCCCCAGGCGTGCGATCGCCACGCGTTCCTCCGCGTCGACGCTGCGCAGCCCCAGGAAGGCGATGTCTGCCGGCCGCAAGGCTGCAGGCTGGTCGCTCCATCCCACCAGCGGCGCGGGTCCATGCCCCAGCAGGCAGGCCACGGGCATGCCGTGCAGATTGCCACTGGGGCTGCACGATGCGTCATTGACATCGGCGTGGGCGTCCAGCCAGAGCACCCGCAGATGCCGGCCCCGGCGCCGGCAATGGCGCGCGAGCGCACTGATGGAGCCGATGGCCAGACAGTGGTCGCCCCCCAACAGCAAGGGGAACTCGCCCTGCGCGAGCACGGCATCGACGGCGTCAAACACCGCCCGATTCCAGGCGACGACCTCATCCAAGTGGTGCGGACCTGCACCCGTCGGTATCTTCGGGCGTGGCGGTCCGGTCAGGTTGCCGGTGTCACGGACTGTGCGGGCGCCGGATTGCAGTGCCTCGACCAGGCCCGCCACCCGCAGCGCCTCCGGGCCCATGCCTGTGCCACGCACGCCGGCGCCGACGTCAGTGGGCGCGCCGATGAGGGCGATGCGTGCGTCGCGCATGCCGCCATTGTGCGGCACTGCGCCAGGGGCGTGTCGTAACAGGGGGCCGGCCTAGGAGGCCAGCGTAAGGGCATCAGCGGCGGTTGCCGCCGTAGCTGGGCGCCGGGTTCGGGCGCGAGGCGCGATCCGGCAGGTGACGGAACATGATGCGGCCCTTGTTCAGGTCGTAGGGCGAGAGTTCCAGCGTGACGTCGTCACCCGCAATGATGCGGATGTGGTTCTTGCGCATCTTGCCGCCGCTGTAGGCGATCAGCTCATGTCCGTTCTCCAGTACCACGCGGTAGCGGGAATCGGGCAGGACCTCGGCCACGCGGCCGCGCATTTCAATCAGTTCTTCCTTGGCCATCAGCAACCTTTGCAACGCAAACGTGCAAACCCTTGCTGGAAACCACCGGGGCGCAAGCGAGGATCTGCGGGGGACCGCCAGCGCGCCTGGCGCCGGACTGCCCACATAGCCTTCCATTGTAGGCCCAATGCGCTACCGGGTCGCCGGGCCGCTGCGCACCGGCCCGAAGGGGTCAGGCCAGGAGGGCCACCACCGCCGAAAAAGTGAAAAACGCGGCCGCCGTAGTCACCAGGATGATGCGGGCGATCCGGCCGGTGTCGGCGGCGAAGCGTTCGGCGAGCAAGGACACATTGCTGGCGCTGGGCAGGGCAGCCACCAGCACCAGCACGGTCAGCGCCAGGGGGTCCAGGGGCAGGCCCAGGGCCACGGCGCCCTGGGCGGCCACAAGCACCAGCAGGGGGTGGACGAACAGCTTGGCCGCAGCCACCGGCAGGTAGTCGCGCGCGGGCAGGACGGTGCGGGCCTGGGCCGCCTTGTGCTGGGATCGGGCCAGCACCGCCCCGATCGTGAACAGCGCCACAGGCGAGGCCGCATCCCCCAATAGCCCGATGGTGGCGGCCAGGGGCTGGACCGGCTCCAGCCCCAGCGCCGACGACACCCCCCCGAGCAGGATGGCCCAGGGCATGGGATTGAGCGCCACGCCCTTCAAGGCCTTGCGCGCGGCCGCGGCCGCCGCCGCACCGCCATGGCCGGCGCCATCCAGGCGAGACAGGGCGATACACAAGGAGCTGGTGACCACCAGGTCAATGAGGAGCGTGGCGATGGCTGGCCCCGCCGCCCCAGGCCCGAGCAGGGCCACCAGCAGCGGCACCCCCATGAAGCCGGTATTGGGAAAGGCCGCGACCAGCGCACCGAAGGAGGCGTCATTCCAGCCGATGCGGCCATTGAGGCTGGCGCGGATCGTGACGGCCACCATCAGCAACGCGCAGGGCAGCCACACCACGACCACCGCAGGATCGAACAGGCGTGCCACCGGCAGGCTCGCACCGAAGCGATACAGCATGCAGGGCAACGCGAAATAAAGAACGAAGGTATTGAGGCCGCCGATGGACTCCAACGGCAGTAGGCGCCGGTGCGCGGCGAGGTAGCCGCACAACACCAGCGCGAAAAACGGGAACGTGACTTTCAGGATCTCCAGCACCCCTGTATTGTCGATCCAGCGCCCCACCCACCCGCCACGGTCGCTGGCGCGCGGGCGACAGGAGCGGCCCGCACGCACGCGGACCGCTATCATTCGCCGCTTTCGCCTGCCTCCCCCTCTCTCTCCTCCCCCGATGTCCGGTCTCAATCTCGCGCAACAGGAAGCCGTCAATTACCTGCACGGTCCCTGCCTGGTGCTGGCTGGCGCGGGCTCGGGCAAGACGCGGGTGATCACGCACAAGATCGCGCGCTTGATCCAAAGCGGCCTGGAGGCCAAGCGCATCGCCGCCATCACCTTCACCAACAAGGCAGCCAGCGAGATGCGCGAACGCGCCAAGGGCCTGATCGGACGCGACGCCAAGCATGTGGTGATCTGCACCTTTCACGCCCTGGGCGTGCGCATGCTGCGCCAGGACGGCCAGGCGTTGGGCCTCAAGCCCCAGTTCTCCATCCTGGACAGCGACGACGTGACCTCCATCCTGAAGGACGCTGGAGGCACCACCGACGCCGCCACCGCACGCCAGTGGCAATGGACCATCAGCCTGTGGAAGAACATGGGCCTGAACGCGCAGCAGGCCGAGAGCCAGGCCAAGGACGACAACGAACGCGTGATGGCGCGCATCATGGCCCGCTACGAGGAGCGCCTCACCGCCTATCAGAGCGTGGACTTTGATGATCTGATCGGCCTGCCCCTGAAGCTGCTGCAGAACCATCCCGAGGTGCTGGCCAAGTGGCAACAGGACCTGGGCCATGTGCTGGTGGACGAATACCAGGACACCAACGCCACGCAGTACGAACTGCTCAAGCTCCTGGTGGGCGAGCGAGGCCGCTTCACCGCGGTGGGCGACGACGACCAGTCCATCTACGGCTGGCGCGGGGCCACCCTGGACAACCTGAAGAAGCTACCGCAGGACTTCCCACAGCTGAAGGTGATCAAGCTGGAGCAGAACTACCGCTCCACCAGCGTCATCCTGCGTGCTGCGAACAACGTCATCCAGCCCAATCCCAAACTCTTTCCCAAGACCTTGTTCTCCGAACTGGGCGAGGGCGAGCCGGTGCGCATCGTCGACTGCGACAACGAGGAGCACGAGGCCGAACGAACGGTGGCCCGCATCCAGTCCATCCGCGCGGGCTTCGCGCCCGATGCCAGTGGCGGCGGCGTGCACAAGGAGTGGAAGGACTTCGCCGTCCTCTATCGCGCCAACCACCAGGCGCGTATCTTTGAGCAGGCGCTGCGCAAGGTCCAGATCCCCTACAAGGTCTCCGGCGGCCAGAGCTTCTTCGACCGCGCCGAAATCCGCGACTTGTGCGCCTGGATGCGCCTATGGGTCAACAACGACGACGACCCCGCCTTCCTGCGCGCCGTCACCACGCCCAAGCGGGGTATAGGCCACCAAACGCTCTCGAGCCTGGGCGTGTTCGCCAGCCAGTACAAGTTGAGCCTGTTCGAGGCGCTGTTTGCCTCCTCGCTCGGCTCGGTGTTGTCTACCCGCGCGGTGGGCAGCCTGCACGAATTCGGCCGCTACGTGAACGACCTCGAGTTCCGCGCCCGCCACACCGAGGGCGCCGAGGCGGCGCGCGCCTTCCTGATGGAATGGCTCAAGGACATCGGCTACGAGAAGCATCTGTACGACGGCGAGGACAACGAGAAGCTCGCGGCCGCCCGCTGGACCAACGTGCTGGAGTTCTGCGACTGGATGGCGGGCCGCTGCGGTGGTGAGATCGACGACACCGCGGGCGTCGCCATCGCGAGCGAGAAGAAAAACCTGCTCGAAGTGGCGCAGACCATTGCCCTGCTGTCCACCATCAGCGAGCGCGAAAAGGACCAGAACGTGGTCACTCTGTCCACTCTGCACGCCGCCAAGGGCCTGGAGTGGCCCCACGTGATGATGGTGGGGTGCAACGAGGGTCTGCTGCCGTTCAAGCTCGACGACGAGAACGGCACGATGAAGGTGGTGGAAGAAGGCATCGTGCAGCGCCTGCAGGAGGAGCGTCGCCTCATGTACGTGGGTATCACGCGCGCGCAGCGTTCGCTGGCGGTGTCCTGGGTCAAGCGGCGCAAGAAGGGCCGTGAGTTCATCAACGGCGTCCCCAGCCGCTTCATCGCCGAGATGTCGCTGGACAAGGCGACCGCGAAGGAAGACCCGCGCGAGAAGCTCCGGGCCCTGCGCGCGGAATTCGCAGCGCGCAAGGCGCAGGCGGATGCAGCGAAAGCGGCGAGCGGGGCGGCATGAGCCTGGGGCTTGGGCAGGAGCTGTATCGCCGCGCGGTCGCGGTAGCACACGCCGCAGTCCTGCTACTGGCAGCAGCGGCCGGAGCGACGCCCGTGATCGCCTGCCCCGCGAACGCGGACCTCACCGCTCGCGACCTGATAGGCGCCTGGCGCGCTGACATCGCCGGCACCTGGCTTTCGGCCGAGGTGATCCTGCAGCCCAACCCTGACTGGCCCGGCAGCCTGGCCGGGCGCATCCGCCGCGACGGGCGCGAGGCCCAGCTCGCCGGCGACCTGGAAGACAGCACCTTCACGCTGGAGGAGTCGGCCGATGGCGTGCGGATCGACGCCACCTGGGTGGGCCAGCCGGTCGAAGGCCGTTGCGGCCGGGAAATCCGAGGGACCTGGCGGGCCGCGGGAGACAGCCCGCCCCGCAACTTCACCCTGAGGCGCGTCGGCGACTGAGCAGGGTCTGACGGCAGGCTGGCTCCGGCCCGGACCGGATGAACAAAGTGGGTGGTGGTGCCACAGACGGCGACCTTCTACTGATCAGGAGCCTTGCCATGCAGTCCATCACACCTCACCACGCCGGCGAACGGCGTATTGCGTTCGAGCAGCAGGCCGCGCAGGCGCAGCCTGCCGAGCCCGTCCAAGGCCTGGCAGCGCGCCGCGTCACGATCCTGCAGATGCCCCGAACGCTTTGCCGACTGACCTATGGAATCTTCACCACCACCGCCATGGCGGCAGGTTCGGCCGCATGCTTCATCCTGGGCGCGCGGGCCAGCCAGGACCCCGAGTCCAGACTCATGGGTGAACAACTGAGAAATATGGGTGCAGTGGCAGGACTAGGCGCCTTCACATCGCTTGGCGCTACGATCGTCTCGGTACGGCAGGCTTACGATGAGGAGCGCGCGGCACTGGCCGAGAGACGACCCGCCTCCATCGACGCCGGCGCGCAGGGCGCAGTGGGTCTGGCCGGTGACGAAGAGGCAGAGGGCTCGCGGGCTGAAGGCCAACCCGCTTTCGGTGCAGCGGGCCGCGAGTCGCGGGCCCCGACACCCGAGCCAGGTGAACGCTCACGATCACCCTCACCTTTGACGATAGACCTCTGATCGGAACCGACCATGAATGCAGCCGCAACTGCCGCACACCGTGCCTGGCCCGAGCAGGGAGCGCATCAGACCCCCGGTCCTTCTGCCGCCCCTTCCGCAACGGACCGCCAGCTCGAGCGCCTCCAGGCCACCGTCCGATACACGACAGTTCGTATCCGAGACCCGGAAGCCGAGCCCCGACTTGAAGAGCGCCACGTCACTATCCTTCCGCGCTCACCGCTCGACACACTGCGCCTCCTGTGGCGCGAGGGACATGTGAAGGACGTTGGCCTCACCGCGCTCCTGGGTGCGTGTGCCACCGTGGCCGGGTATTACGCGGCCACCACCGACGATGAATCCCTGCAGGCCGGCAACGGCGCTGCCAGCGGCTTCATCGGCGCGCTCTCGCTGGCCAGCCTCCATCAAAGCGTCACGCGCATTCGTGCGACGCTCGCCCGCGATGACGACCAGCGAGCCGAGCCAGCCCGGATCGCGGAGCGCGCGCAGGCCGACGAGGAGGCGCAACTTGCGCGAGCGATCGTTGCCAGGGACGACGCTGTACGCGAGGCTCTCCGCCCCGTAGACGAAGATCACCGCCTGTTTGCCACCACCGTCCCGACCGAGGGCTACATCGAGGTGACGATCTACCCGAAGGCCCTGCCTGCCGAGCCCCAGCCCGAGGCAATCGGCGCGTCCGCCGATGACGCAGAGGAAATCAGCGCGTCCACCGATGACGGAGCGTTCGTCGCCTACGACGCGCACGGCCAGGAATCGGGGAGCCCCACACCGTCGATCGACGGCAGCGGTAGCGACAGCGAGGAGGTCTAGGTCAATGAGTACGAATAGATGCCCGCTCACAGGGTCATCGCGTACCCGATCGTGATCGGCGCGTGGTCCGAGAACTTCTCCGCCTTGTAGATGCTCTCGGTCCGCGCCAGCGCCGCCACCGCCGGCGTGGCCAGGTGGTAGTCGATACGCCAGCCCACGTTCTTCGCGTAGGCCTGTCCGCGGTTACTCCACCAGGTGTAGCAAGCGTCGGTGGTCTCCGGTTGCAGATGGCGGTACACGTCCACCAGGCCGACGTCGGATAGCAGGCGCGTCATCCAGGCGCGCTCCTCGGGCAGGAAGCCGCTGTTTTTCAGGTTGCCCTTCCAGTTCTTCAGGTCCTTCTCGTGGTGGGCGATGTTGATGTCGCCGCACAGGATGAAGTCGCGCTTCTTTTTCAAGTCCACCAGGTGCGGGTCGATCCCCGCAAGGAAGCGGAACTTCGCCTGCTGACGCTCCTCACCCGAAGACCCCGAGGGAAAGTAGCTGCTGATGATCGAGAACTTGCGATTCGGCGTGTCAAAGCGCAATTCCACGTAGCGGCCTTCGGCGTCGAACTCGCCACCGTCCCAGCCCACCACCACCTCGCTCGGTTCGTGACGCGTGTAGATGGCCACGCCGGAATAGCCTTTTTTCTCGGCGAAGTGAAAGTGCCCCTTCATGCCAGCCAGCGCCTCAAAGCGCCCCGCCACATCGGGAGCCTGGGCCTTGACTTCCTGCACGCAAATACAATCGGGCGCTGTCTTTTCCAACCAGGCTTCGACCCCTTTGCTCGCGGCGGAACGAATGCCATTGAGGTTGAGGCTGGTGAGTTTGAACAAGGAATTTCCCATGGCGGTACATGACGGCGTGACAGGCGGCGGGCAGGATCAACTGGCCCAGGAGTTCGTGCGGTTCTCGGTGGAATCGGGCGTCTTGCGTTTCGGCAGCTTTCGCACCAAGGCGGGCCGCGACTCCCCGTATTTCTTCAACGCCGGCCTCTTCGACGACGGCGCCAAGCTCGGCCGGCTCGCGCAATTCTATGCACAGCGCATCCTGGCCTCGGGCATCGAATTCGACATGCTCTTTGGCCCCGCCTACAAGGGCATTCCGCTGGCGGCCGCCGTGGCCATCGAGCTCGCGCGCCTGGGGCGTAACGTGCCCTATGCCTACAACCGCAAGGAAGCCAAGGACCATGGCGAGGGCGGCACGCTGGTGGGCGCCCCGGTACAGGGCCGGGTGCTGATCGTCGATGACGTGATGTCCGCCGGCACCGCAGCGCGTGAATCCATCGCCATCATCCAAGCCGCGGGCGCCAAACCGCATGCCGTGGCCCTGGCCCTGGACCGCCAGGAGATGGCCACCGAAAAGCAGGCCGACGGATCAGTGCGCGATACGCCGCACAGCGCTGTCCAGTACGTGCGCAACACCTTAGGCCTGCAGGTGTGCGCCATCGCCCGACTGACCGACCTGCTTGATTTTCTAGCGGCCAGTACGGGCCATGACATGGCCGACCATCTGGCCCGGGTGAGGGCCTACCGCGAGCGCTATGGCGTGACTTGAAGGCTGCGCCGGCGGCGCAGAGCCTCAAGCGGCCGAACCGACCAGGAAGTCGCTCTTGCCGATCACCACGCCGTTGTGACGCAGGATGGCGTAGGCGGTGGTGATGTGGAAGTACATGTTCGGAAGCGCCCAGGTCATGACGTAGGCCTGGGCTGTCATGGTGCGCATGGCGGGATCGCTTTCTTGGTAGGAGAGGGACTCAGCCCAGTTTCTTCTTGAGGAGTTCGTTGACCTGCGCCGGGTTGGCCTTGCCCTGGGTGGCCTTCATCACCTGGCCGACCAGCGCGTTGAAGGCCTTGTCCTTGCCGGCCTTGTACTGGGCGACGTTGTCCGCGTTGGCAGCAATCACCGTATCGATGATCTGCTCCAGCGCGCCGGTGTCGTTCATCTGCTTGAGACCCTTGGCGGCGATGACAGCGTCGACGTCTTTCCCTTCGCCGGTCCACAAGGCGTCAAACACCTGCTTGCCCGCGTTGTTGGAGATGGTGCCGTCGGCGATGCGTCCGATCAGGGCTGCCAGCGCCTGCGCCGACACGGGCGCTTGTTCAATAGGCATCTCGCTGGCATTGAGCCGGCGCGAGACCTCGCCCATGATCCAGTTGCTCGCCAGCTTGGGCTGGCCGCAGGCCTGGGCGGCCGCCTCGAAGTAGGCGGCCATCGCCTTGGTTTGCGTGAGCGTGGTGGCGTCGTACTCGGGCAGGCCGTAGTCGGCGACAAAGCGCGCCGCCATCACCCGCGGCAGCTCCGGCATCGCCTGTTTCACCCGCTGCACCCACTCGGGCGCCACCACCAGCGGCGGCAGGTCGGGGTCGGGAAAGTAGCGGTAGTCAGCCGCGTCTTCCTTGGTGCGCATCGCGCGGGTCTCGCCGGTGTCGGGGTCAAACAGCACCGTGGCCTGCTCGATGGCGTGGCCGTCCTCGATCTGCTCGATCTGCCAGCGCACTTCGAAATCGATGGCCTGCTGCATGAACTTGAAGGAGTTCAGGTTCTTGATCTCGCGACGCGTCCCCAGGGGCGCTCCGGGCTTGCGCACCGAGACGTTGGCGTCGCACCGGAAGCTGCCCTCTTGCATATTGCCGTCGCAGATGCCGATCCAGGT
>JACCDL010420636.1_pt1 | contig 37465 bp, 33 predicted proteins | sample 7441931 | NCBI WGS metagenome assembly JACCDL01 (sample SAMN15323437, study PRJNA562643) | freshwater metagenome | isolation source: river surface water | place: USA:Blue River Watershed | collected 2017-08-16 | reverse complement strand
CCTTTGGCAGTTCCGAAATTGGCTTCATGAAGAGCTTCAAAAACCCCATCCGGAAATTTCACGAAGGCCTCGGCTGACGCCGATCGCATTGTACTTTCCTTGGCTGAAACATCGACCATGGCAGCCGATCCATGTTCATTGATATGTGAAAATTTACTCATCTCGCTTCAAAGATATTTATTCCACGTCTAATGTGTGAAAAGTAGTAGCAATAGCTTTCGTTAAGCAACAATTTGACGGATATTTGTGTCTATAGCTCCTAGAGCGAAATACATTGAGAACAAAGAACAAGTATATCATTTGGATGACTCACTTGCGGAGAAGTGTTGCCTTGCTCACCTTGCTCTTTTTTGCCAAAGAAATCAATGCCACCCACATATACGGTGGTGATTTGACCTATACCTATTTGGGAAACAACTTATACAACGTTCGTCTTTTTGTATATCGCGACTGTGGGCCTACCAATGTCAATGGAACCGACTTTGACCCCACCGTCTCCATTGGTGTATTCAATCCCAATGGCACACTATACTTGGAACTTCAAATTGACTTGATTTCTTCAGACGTTGAGGAATTGTCTTCTGACTTGGCTAATCCTTGCTTTACCGTCCCGCCCAACGTTTGCGTCGAAAAGGCCCTATATGAGCAAACCGTCGAGCTTCCATTTAACGCACAAGGATACACGCTAACTTACCAGCGTTGCTGCAGAAATACGAGCATTGACAACTTGGTTCAAAACCAAAACAATTTAGCCGGGATGACGCTAACAACCCAAGTCCCCGGAACCAACTTGGTTGCTGTTCAAAACAACAGTCCCAGCTTCGTTTCATTGCCGCCAACCTCATTGTGTTTAAACGCACCTTTCTATTATTCAGCTCAAGCCATTGATCCAGACGGAGACCAATTGGTTTACAATTTTTGTACACCCCTTGATGGAGCAGACCAAAACAATCCGGCCCCAACGCCTCCTTCGCCACCACCATACGCCAACAACACATGGAGTCCTGGATTTAGCGCAAATGATCCTATTACGGCCAATCCAAATTTTGCGATCGATCCCAATACTGGTTACATCACGGGAACAGCCACACAACTCGGAACTTATGCCATTGCGATTTGTGTTGAAGAATATCGAAATGGTGTTTTGATTAACACCATTCGCCGGGATTATCAGTTGAATGTCAATATGTGCGATCCCAATACCAGCGCTGGTGCAGGAGTTAGTGGGATAGGTGGTGTCCAAACAGATTTCTGCATGGGACTGGCTGTTGAGTTTGTCAACAATAGCGTAAACGCAGATACTTACCATTGGGATTTCGGAGTCCCCAATGTTTCAAATGATACTAGCAATGTATTCGAACCTACTTATACTTACCAAAATCCTGGAACTTACACTGTAACGCTGATTTCAAATCCAGGTTGGTCATGCGCTGACACGGCTATCATTAATTATACAGCGATTGAAACTTTCATCCCCAATATCCCTCCTCCGATTAGTGCTTGCTTGGATGGCGATGTCGTATACGACTTCGACCATGGTTTGGGCTTCAATGTTTTGCCCAGTAATGTTACATTCAATTGGACATTTGATTCCGGGAGCATCCCTGCCCAAAGTAATTTGGCTTTTCCAAACAATATCTACCTCGACCCTAATCTAAGTTCTTATTCCGTTACATTGAGCATTGACAATGACGGTTGTATTGGAACGCAAACCATCGATTTTACTCCCCTGCCCCAACCTGAAGTGAGCATTAATCCACAAACGGATCCTTGCTCTGGACTGAACATTGCATTCACGCAAACCAGCAGCAACACCACCAATTATCTGTGGAACTTTGGACTACCTGGAACAAATGCTACGAGCAACCTACCCTCTCCCAGCTTTTTTTACCCCGCTGAAGGAAATTACTGGGTGACACTTGTCGGATCAAGCAACGGGACATGTGCTGATACCAGCACCGTTCAACTCTCGGTTTTTGCAGACCTCTCCCCCCAATTTTCGAGCCCCGGACCAGTCTGCTTCGACGGACATTCATTGAACTTTAATGCCACAGGATTTAGCACTTCCAACCCACAAGTAACTTGGGATTTTGGTAGCAGTGCTAATATTTCAAGTAGCAATAATATCAGTACCTCTGGCATACAATTCAACACTCCCGGCACATATCCTGTGACTCTTACCATCAATGAAAACGGCTGTACCGAAAGCATCACACAAGATGTTTGGGTAGTTACAGACCCTACAATTGATTGGTCCTTTCTTCCCGAAGACGCATGTGCAGGTTCATACATTCGTTTCTATGCCAATGCAATCAGTGAAACCCCCATGTATTTTGAATGGAGTGTCGGCGGCGAAACATTCAATGTGGAAGACCCGTCGCTTTTCTGTGAAAGTCCTGGCGTTTATAGCGCCTCTTTGCATGCATACACACTGGCAGGTTGCGTCGCAGATTTGTACGCACAAACGGATTCGGCATTTATTATCCACCCAGCACCGATTAATGGATTTACCATTAGTCCCGATGTAATCACCATAGACAATCCCAGCATAAGTATAGCAGACTCTTCTTCAGGCGCGACAACTTGCGTATACCTCATGAGCGATGGTGGAAGCATTGAGGCCTTTGATGGACAATACACATTTACTGAATTTGGACAGCAAACCATTGTGCAAATTTTAGAAAACGAATTTGGATGCAAATCCAGCGCTACCGCTTATGTCAATATTGGCGGCACCATCGTTTTTGTTCCCAATTCCTTCACACCCGATGGAGATGGTGTGAATGATGCTTGGCGTCCAGAAATGATTGGCGTTACCGAGTACCACTTGGAAATCTACAATCGTTGGGGAGTGAGAATCTTTGAATCCGATGACGCCAACGAGTATTGGATGGGAAACAAAGACGGGGGCAAATACTACGTCGAAAATGGAAGTTACGAGTACAGAATATTCTTCAAAGACCAACTTTCAAAAACCAAGGCGATAAAAGGAAATATTGTCGTTCTTCGATAAGTTCTCTGTTGTAACTTTACGGCTCAATTTTTTGATTCATGTTTGAAAATTTAACGGAGAAATTCGACCGGGCGTTTAAAATATTAAAAGGCCAAGGAAAGATCACAGAGATCAATGTTGCAGAGACATTGAAAGAAGTTCGTCGCGCCTTATTGGATGCTGACGTAAATTTCAAGACCGCCAAAGAATTTACAGAGACTGTAAAAGAAAAGGCGTTGGGTCAAAATGTTTTGACCGCAGTATCACCCGGACAATTGTTGGTTAAAATCACCCACGATGAGTTAAAAAACTTAATGGGTGGAGAGCATACGGACATTCAATACCAAGGCAATCCTGGAGTTATTTTAATGAGTGGTTTGCAAGGTTCTGGTAAAACTACTTTTTCCGGAAAACTTGCCAATTATCTCAAGACCAAGAAAGGAAAAAATCCATTGTTGGTTGCTTGTGATATATACCGTCCTGCTGCGATTGATCAGTTGCATGTTGTTGGAGAAGGCATTGGCGTAGAGGTTTTCAGCGACCGTGGCAACACGAACGCAGTTGACATTGCTCAAAAGGCAATTGCTTATGCCAAGCAAAAAGGATTCAACGTTGTCATCGTCGATACTGCGGGTCGCTTGGCTGTTGACGAAGAAATGATGTTGGAAATTGAGCGCGTTAAAGCTGCTATTCAACCCACTGAAACATTGTTTGTCGTTGACTCCATGACTGGTCAGGATGCTGTGAATACAGCTAAGACTTTCCATGAGCGTTTGGCATTTGATGGTGTGGTGTTAACCAAATTGGATGGAGACACAAGAGGTGGAGCTGCATTGAGTATCAGAGCTGAAGTTTCCAAGCCCATCAAATTCATCGGTACCGGTGAAAAAATGGATGCATTGGATGTATTCTATCCTGAGCGTATGGCAAGCCGAATTCTCGGAATGGGAGACGTGGTTTCATTGGTAGAAAGAGCCCAAGAGCAATTTGATGAGGAGCAAGCCAAGAAATTAGAAAAGCGCATCAAGAAAGACCAGTTTGATTTCAATGACTTTTTGGAGCAGATTGGTCAAATCAAGAAAATGGGAAGCGTCAAGGATTTGTTGGGTATGGTACCTGGCATGTCAAAACTTAAGGATGTGGATATCAATGAAGATGCTTTCAAGCACATTGAGGCCATTATCCAATCCATGACACCTGCAGAGCGAGAGCAACCCAGTTTGATTAATCAATCTAGAAAGAATAGAATATCTAAAGGATCTGGAAGAAGTTTGGATGAGGTCAATAAATTGATCAAGCAATTCGATCAAATGAAGACCATGATGAAGATGATGACCAACAAATCACAAATGGCCCAAATGATGAAGCAAATGGGTGGTATGCGTGGCAGAATGTAAAAAGAAGAAAACATGACATTGAATATTCCCAACACAGAGAAAATCTATCACGGAAAAGTTCGCGATGTTTATTACCTGCCCAATCAACAATTGGTGATGGTTGCATCCAATCGCATTTCAGCATTTGATGTCATCCTTCCAAGACCCATTCCCAACAAAGGACAGGTGCTGAATCAAATTGCTTCCATCATGTTGGATGCAACTTCGGACATATGCCCCAACTGGAAATCTGCTACACCACATCCTCAAATTACCATTGGAAAAAAGTGCGAACCTTTCAAAGTAGAAATGGTTATCCGTGGATATTTGACAGGACATGCTTGGCGTACGTACAAGAGTGGATTGCGCGTTTTGTGCGGCGTTTCATTACCAGAAGGACTGAAAGAAAATGATCCACTTCCAAATCCCATCATCACGCCAACAACCAAAGCAGATGAGGGACATGACCAAGACATTTCTAAAGAGGAAATTATCGCACAAGGTATCGTTGGCTTGGAACACTACGAGCAATTGGAAAAATATACACGTGCCTTGTTTGCGAGAGGCACTGAGCTTGCCAAAAAGCAAGGTTTGATTTTGGTGGATACCAAATATGAGTTTGGTTTGTATAACAACGAAATCACCTTGATGGATGAAATTCACACTCCAGATTCATCGCGCTATTTTTATGCAGATGGATATCAAGAACGTCAAGATGCCAACGAGCCACAAAAACAATTGAGCAAAGAGTTTGTTAGAGAATGGCTCATTGCAAATGATTTTATGGGCAAAGAAGGACAGGTTGTTCCTGAAATGAGCGACGAATGGATTGAGACCATTCGCAAGCGATACGTTGAACTTTATGAAAAAGTAACGGGATTGGTATTTGAACCCGTATCATCTAGCGCTGAAGAGATGGAAAAAGCTGTTATTTCAGCACTTTAAGCTATCCCTCGAGAACTTTTTTTATGGATTGAAGATTTTCCTCATTCCATCTGTTCAATTGATCATTGCCTCCGAGGACGTAGATCATGCCTCTGAACCAGAATGGAACTTTTCCCTGATGAATCTTGCACAATAAGGTTATGTTTCCCGCCTTGCCTTGTACAATTTCAAACATCAAGCTACCCGACTCCGCCGGTGTTATTTGTCCATTGACCCAGACATCACGAACAAAATAAATTTGATCAACCCAAGAAGGTTGGGCATAAATGGCTTTCAATTTGAAACGTTCATTGCGTTCTCCTGAAGTAAACATCATCGCGTGCCCTGCCATCATGGCCTCTCCTGTTATTATCGGAGTTTGATTCTCACCAACATTCAACAATTGTTGCCATTTGTGCCAATTGTGAAAATCGGCTACCATCCAAGAAACTTGAGCATTTCCTGCATGTATCTCCATGGAACGCTCAGAAACATAATCCTCGTCACCCAATATACACATCAAGGTATAGAATACCATTAAACCCAAAACAACGATGAAATATGTCCGCTTTAAATTCATGTTACAATTGCTCGATTAGTTTTTGATACAACAAAGTCAATTTGGGCTCCGCATCCTTAGCGATACCAATAATTTCCTCAATGGACACCTTTTTTAAATTATTGGGGTCGCATTCATCGGTCAAAACACAGACACAACAACATGGAAGGCCCATATGGTTACAAGCAATAACCTCAGGAACAGTGCTCATTCCAACGGCATCCGCACCAATGGTTCTTAAAAACTTGTATTCCGCACGCGTCTCCAAATTGGGCCCAGGAACAGAAACATAGACACCCTTGTGAAGGGCTATACCTTCGCTCTTCGCTATATCCTGAAGCTTTTGATTCAATACCACCGAATAAGGCTCCGACATGTCTGGGAATCGAGGTCCAAGTTCGTCCAAGTTCTGACCACGTAAAGGATTCTCAGGCTGCATATTGATGTGATCATCGATCATCATCAACTCACCTTTCTTGAAGTCTGGATTCAAAGAGCCCGATGCATTTGACAAAAGCAAAAATTTCACACCCAACATCTTCATCACTCTCACAGGCATTACCACCTGCTCCATGGAATATCCTTCGTAGTAATGAAATCGACCTTGACAAGCGATAACTTTTTTCCCACCCAATGTGCCATACAAGAGCTTTCCAAAATGGTATTCCACAGTGGCAATCGGGAAGTGAGGGATGACACTGTAATTGAATTCTTTTTCCACTTGGATGTGCTGAGCAAGGCCATGTAAGCCGGTCCCGAGAATAATTCCAATCTCTGGAGAGTCCATTCCCCTTGCCTTCAGCCATTCAACGCTTTCAATAATCTGCTCCATAATTTTTATAGTATTGAACTAATTTAGTGAAAATTGACAGAAGCCATCATTAAAACTACATAAACAAGCCTATTTTTGTTTTATGCGAATCATTCAACTCTCCACCATCCTCGCGCTTTGCTTGTTTGGATTTAACCTTCAGGCACAACTCGCTCCGAAAGAACCTGTGGTTCAAATCACCGGAGTATGTTTGGTGAGCGATTCATTGTTCCCTGCACCATACGTAAGCGTCATTCGCAGCAAAGACAGAAGAGGGACATACTCCAACCGAGATGGTTACTTCACCATACCAGCAGTTGTTGGAGACACCTTGGCATTTGTATGCACTGGATTAGAGACATCATTTTTTATCGTTCCAGAAACCGATGAACATCAACTGCAAGTGGTACAGAAAATGGAAATAGCCCCTAAGGAGCTATCACCATTGTACATCCTACCATATCCTGCTCCTCACGAGTTGAAGCAAGAAGTATTGGCTTTGGACTTGCCCGGAGATGGTCATCAAAGATTCAGAAGAGACGAAGTCTCCTTGGCGCAGTTTGATGGAATGGTTGATTTCTCCGACGCCTCCTATCGCGAAGCAGAAAAAATCCTGCAAGCCCGATACAACAACGGTTTCATTTCAGGCGGCAACCTGCTTTCCACGGAGGCTTGGCAGCAATTCATGACCGGATTTAGAAAGAAGAAATAGTCCTAGGAAAATATTTCTTATTTTTTCCGTTATTGGTCCCAATCGAATTTACTTTTGAGAAGTGAAGCACTGGATTTTCATACTCTTTATAGTTATCTCTGCGAGCGTACAAGCGCAAACTGCACTGCTCAAAGGTGTTGTACGCAATACACTTGGCGAGTCCGTTCCAGGCGTTACCTTGATTCAAAAAGATCAAATTCAAAACGGTGTTATAACCGATACAAAGGGTGAATTTCAAATCCAGATTCCCGCAGAAGTCAAAATCACATTGACCATCAAAGGGATCGGCTCTAAGGCTTTTGATCAAGTATTTGAATTGCGCTCCGGTGAAATCAAGGAAATTGAGATTACCTACGACGCAGATATTGTAACCGGCGGCTTGGAAATCATCGACCGCAGAAATCAAGAGAATCAAATTATCTCCATCTCAACCAAGCTTCCCACCAAGCTTCCCACCATCAATCAGGGCATAGAGGCTTATTTGATTCAAGCGCCCGTTAACTTCCCTTCCGAGTTAAGCTCGAGTTTCAATGTGCGAGGAGGAAGCTTTGATGAAAATCTCATATACGTCAATGACATTCAAGTTTACCGACCCTTTCTGGTCAGAGCGGGACAGCAAGAAGGATTGAGTTTCCCCAATCCTGATATGGTGAGCAAAGTTGATTTCAGTGCCGGTGGTTTTCAAGCCAAATATGGAGACAAGATGTCATCCGTATTGGACATTCAATATGCACGTCCAGATACCTTTTCAGGCAATGCGCAAATTGGATTGCTCGGCGGACAAATTCAGTTGATGAACATTTCGAAAAACAAGAAGTGGACTTACAATTCTGGATTTCGTTATCGTGATTACAGCTATATCCTGAACAGCATGGATGTGCAAGGAGACTACCAACCCAAATTTATGGATTGGCAGAACTACATTACTTGGCGCCCAATGGGCAATTATGGTCCATTGGAATTCTCTTGGTTAACCAACATTTCATCCAACCATTATCAATTTACGCCAACAACCAGACAAACGGATGCAGGAAATATCAATGAGGCCATCCGACTAACTGTTTATTTCGAAGGTCAAGAGAAAACGCAATTCAACACCTATTTCAGCGCATTCAGCACGCGTTATAGTTTTAGTGAATCATCCCAAGTACGATTTACCTTGAGTACTTTCAACACCAAGGAGTCCGAGCACTTTGACATTTTAGGCGCATACAGATTGGACGAGCTTGATCGTGATTTGGGTTCAGATCAATTTGCTGAAGTCCTCAGAAATCGCGGTGTTGGAGCCTTTCTCAATCATGGTCGAAATGACTTGAACGCTCAGGTTTATCAAGCCAGCTTGAAAGGTTTTAAAGAATGGGAAAAATCACGCCACGTCTTGAATTGGGGAATGGACGTATCCCATGAGCAAATCATCGATGTACTCAGTGAATGGACATTTATTGACAGCGCTGGATATGCAGCCAATAGGCCCAATGACAGTTTGAATTATCAAAACCCGAACGCCCAACCGCAGCAATCAATCTATTTTCAAGATCGAGTTAAAGCCAAAAACAATGTTTCCTCTCAGCGTTACACCGCGTTTATTCAAGACAGTTGGAGACACACAACTGCTTCAGGACATGAATGGGCTGTAACCGCAGGATTAAGAGGCAATCATTGGAGTTTTTCTGAGCAAACGGTCGTTGGACCCCGTGTAAATTTTGCCTACACCCCTACTTGGATTGGAACCAGAAAAAACATCGATGGCAACAGGGACTCTGTCAGGAAGGATATTGTTCTAACCGCAGCCTGGGGTTATTACTACCAGCCACCTTTCTACAGAGAAATGCGCGGTTTCAATGGATATGTGAATCCCGAAATAAGAGCGCAACAGAGCATCCACTACATCATTGGAGCCAATTATGTTTTTAGAGCTTGGAACAGACCTTTCAAATTTGTTGGAGAAGCCTATTACAAGGATTTCAAGAATTTGATTCCCTATGAAATCGAAAATGTTCGTCAACGTTATTTTGCTACCAACAATGCCAAAGGTTACGCTTATGGCGCAGACGCCATGGTTAATGGGGAGTTCATTGAAGGTGTTCAGTCATGGGTTCGTGCTTCTTATTTAAAAACTGAAGAAGACATTTTAGACGACTACTATTATTTGTATCTCAACCAATCCGGAGACACCATTCAACCTGGATTTACCATCGATGATGTTCCGGTTGACAGCATCTATATCCAACCCGGATATATTCCAAGACCTACTGATCAACGCTTGAGTTTTTCCATGCTTTTCATGGATGAAATGCCTCGCAATCCCAAGTACAAAGCCACCATCAACATGTACTTTGCTACAGGTGTTCCATATGGCCCACCCAGTAGAGAAAGATATTTGGATGTTTTGAGATCACGCGCTTACTTCAGAACAGACGTTGGGTTTTCGCGAGACTTGTTTACTGAAAAAAGAAAAGATGGCAAGGTCAGATTTTTCAAATCTGGAACCATTGCCATCGAAGTTTTCAATTTACTTGGGGTAAACAACGTCATCAATCACCAATGGATTGAAGATGTGAACGGACGTTTGTACGGAATACCCACCTACCTAACCGGAAGAAGAATCAATCTCCGTTGGTCCATGAGTTTCTAATCATTGGACCTGAACTTCTCTCATCCAAATATTCTCATAGCCATTTACATCCAATGCTCGTAATTCGATGTCGTACAATCCAACACCTGGGAAAGTAATTTCAATGGTTCCTGTATTGAATTCCAAAACGTCAGAGGCGTCGAACGACTGAGTAAAAACTTCAACTCCGCCCTCAGTAGCTGCGAGAATGTACAATGAATCAATTCCAGAAGCATCCACAACAGTTGCATCCAAAGACAAAACAGGATTTGAGGCGGAAACTGATATAACGTTGTCAGAAGCTGCGGGAGTCGTTGTCACTTGTATAACAGGCAACTCATCATTGTTGACGGATAAGGTCACTACTTTTTCAATTGCCTCGTTGCCGGATTCATCAATGGCCATAATTTCCAAATGCCATGAACCTATGATATCAGCAGGAACAGACAAACTCAAATTTGCAGTTGCACTTTGTCCAGTAAGTTCAATGATGCTTGAATAGTTCCAAGTTCCTACATTGGGTTGAAGCACCACTCCGCTGCCCGATCCATGGCCATGACCATCATCTGCTGCATGAACATTTACTTTGACTTGTTTGAGATTCTCATTATCAGAAACCATCAAACTTATCTGCATCGATTCACCGGCTTGAATACTGTGGGTTTCAGACTCCAACCCATCAACAATAACTTGGGTGATCTCCGGAAGAGTGGTATCTACATCAGACTGACATCCCACTACACCCGCACTTGCAAGGAGCATCCACTTGCTCCATCTTTTCATTTTTTTCATTTCTATATTATTTTTAATTACAACTTATTTTTAATCTCATTCCATCTCAATTCCAATCCCATTTGAATCCACCTCCCCTGCTCTGGCAGTTGAAGCGCTCTGTAATTGCTGAGATTGTTGAGATATTTCACATCTGTCAAATTGCGTCCATTGATACTCCAGATACAATACCATGATTCATCAGGCTTGTGATACTCCACAGAAAAACCTCCATGTACGAGTGCGTAATCTGGAGTTGATTTTTCATTTCGATCAACGCGTTTTTGTGCTGCAGCATACCTTACTTGAAATTGACAATTCCATTCCCAATTTTGCGACCATTTTCCCTGGTAGGTATTGCCCCACTTGACTTGAAAGGGAGGGGTAAAAGGCAACGGCAGTTCCGTCTTTGTATTGTAATTGGCGATGTACTCAATACTGCAATCAGAATGTAAACTGGGAAGCACATGTATATCTAGATTGCATTCTCCTCCGCCCATCCAAACAGGATGTTGGACATAAGCATAAACTTGTCCTCCATCAGGTAATGAGGAAAATCTTGCTTGGGGTGACAAATAAATATAACCGCTGTAATATTGTACAAAAGGACTACACTTCAACACCCATTCTTCATTGGATTTGATCATCATTCCGTCCCACTGCCAGCCTTTTTCAGGCGACAAATTTGAATCCCCCATTTCATGTCTGAAGGTACCGTGATGAACCCCATTGATGAATAACTCCGAGGCTTGAGGAAAGCGATATGTCCGCCCAAAATGCCATTTCCAATGCCATTCTTTGGAAGAGGAAATACTTTGACCAATGGATCCCGCCAATCCTCTGAATTGTCTTGCGCTTTTTGATACGGGCTGCCACAGATAAGAATCTCCATTGAGCTCAATCGCCTGACCAAATCCTGGCGTATGATAGGACACATAATCCCACCTTGCTCCCAAATTCCATTGACATTCATCATTCGAAGTTGACCTACTCCAGACACCCCAAATACCCGACATTTCCTTATGAAAATCAGGCAATAAAAATTCAAATCCCCCCCTTTTATTCCATTGCTTTTCTGCAGAGATTCCCCATTCACCGCTACCACTCCACCATGTCAAATTTCTGCATGCGTACCGCAATTGAATATCACTCAAATTCAACTGTAGCGCTTTTCCAGAATCGTCTGCGACAATGTAAGCTCCTTGGTGTGGCTTGCTCATTTCATTCCTATGGTTGGACTGATAGGACATAGCCAAATCATGGGTTCCATTTCTTAACTTCCAAGTTGAAAATGCAGTCCATTTGTGGTGATCCACTTGAGCAGATGGCCAACCTATATTGCTTGGATTACCGTCAGAACTCACCGATGAAAGCGTTGGAATTCCCACAAATCCCGGAAACAAGCCACTATTTTGCTTGAACCAACGATACTGAATCGACAAGTGTTGAAGATGCCTTTGAGCATGAATGATCTCCCACAATCCCATTGCCGCCTGCTCATTTGTAGCTGTATTATTGAGTATCCCATCTACAAGGGGAAGCGTACGATTCAAATATGTAAATTCATCAGCCGGTAAACGATAATCGCTCGATTTTTTTTTACTAACTACTGCCACAAATCGAGCTACATAGCCACTCTTTTTCCATTTCCACTTTTGCTGATAAGCTCCTGAATATCCTCTTTCTTGGTTGTTGTTACTGCCCTGCATCAAAAAACGCAGTTCACGTTTCCCCACGCACCACTTGGGTGGCAATATTTTGATTGCACCTCCTATGGCATCACTACCGTAAACCAATCCGGCAGCCCCCTTGACAATTTCGATACCGTCAACAGTGAACATATCCAATTCCAAACCATGATCACTTCCCCACTGCTGTCCTTCCTGTTTGATGCCATTTTCTGCAACCACTATGCGCTGGCCTGACATCCCACGAATGACAGGACGAGCAATACCTACCCCCGTATTTTGCGCGTTTACTCCGGGTAAAAAAGACAAACTTTGCGCAAAGTTCAAAGCACGATTTGCTCGCCAATCCTCTTGACCAATGCGAATGATATCCAAACTTGATTTTCGATCCGTAATCCCTATCCAACCCTCTGATATAATCAGATGTTCCAAGGGATGTAGCGAATCAGACTCCAATACTTTCAATGTATCGGATGTCTGCCCCACCAACTGCCAACACCAAATGGTGCAGCATAGGCCCAATATTTTTTTCATAAATAACTCTTTAAATTGAACTAACCTGAAGAAATAGGTTATGCCGCGGGCGGTCCACGACCAACCAAAGAGATGTAATGATTTGAAACTAATTTATCCGTAAATGAAAATTCGAATATGGTAATGAATTCGTTGGTCAACAATTGCACTTCAACAGCACGAGCCGTTTCTATGGGTGCAAACTGCCAGTCACAAAGTGAACATTCTTCATGTTCACCTTCCTCATCATCATGATGTTCGAAAAAACGATGAGACGATTGATAAGCCATCAGAGAGAATACGAATAGGGCCATTGCTATGCCCAGTATCGAATGACGCTCTACCCTGATTTTCATAGGACAAAAGTAGAAAATTAATTTACTTTCATGATTATCTTCGCCAAAAATACATTGTATGCAATTTGACGTTATCGTATTAGGAAGCGGACCTGGAGGTTATGTTACCGCCATTCGTGCTAGCCAATTGGGATTAAAGACTGCCATTGTTGAGCGTGAAGCTTTGGGTGGTATCTGTTTAAACTGGGGTTGTATTCCAACCAAAGCACTTTTGAAAAGTGCCAACGTTTTCGAATACATTCAACACGCAAACGATTATGGAATTCAAGTAAGTGATGCCAAGCATGACTTCAACGCTGTAGTCAAAAGAAGCCGCGGCGTAGCCGAAGGAATGAGCAAGGGTGTTCAATTTTTGATGAAGAAAAACAAAATTGAAGTCATCATGGGTACCGGCAAAGTAATGCCTGGTAAGAAGGTTCAAGTTACCGATGCAGATGGAAAAGTTTCTGAGATTTCAGCCAACAACATCATCATTGCTACCGGTGGACGCTCCAGAGAATTACCCAACTTGAAACAAGACGGAAAGAAAATCATCGGATACCGTGAAGCCATGACATTGGCTGAACAACCCAAGAGCATGGTCATCGTAGGAAGTGGCGCTATTGGTGTAGAGTTTGCGTATTTCTACAATACAATGGGCACCAAAGTAACCATTGTTGAGTATATGCCTAACATCGTTCCTGTTGAAGATGAAGATGTATCTAAGGCTTTGGCCAAAACTTTCAAATCCAAAGGAATTGACATATTGAACAACGCTGAAGTTACTGGTGTTGATACAGCAGGAAAAGGTTGTAAAGTGAAAGTAAAAACAGCAGATGGCGAGCAAGTAATTGAAGCGGATATCGTTTTGAGCGCGGTGGGTGTTGTTGCCAATATCGAAAACATCGGATTGGAGCAAGTAGGTATAGTAACAGACAAAGGAAAAATTGTTGTAGATAAATACTACCAAACCAATATCCCAGGATATTATGCCATTGGTGATTGCGTGCCTGGCCAATCATTGGCTCACGTAGCATCTGCAGAAGGAATTATCTGTGTAGAGAAAATCGCAGGTCATCATCCACACGCTTTGGATTACAACAACATCCCAGGATGTACGTATTGCAGTCCAGAGATTGCAAGTGTTGGTTACACAGAAAAAGCAGCCAAAGCAGCAGGTTACGAATTGAAAATTGGTAAGTTTCCATTCAGCGCTTCTGGTAAGGCGAGTGCAGGTGGAACAAAAGATGGTTTTGTGAAATTGATCTTTGACGCCAAATACGGAGAGCTTTTGGGTGCTCATTTGATTGGGGCCAATGTTACAGAAATGATCGCTGAGTGTGTTGCCTTGCGCAAATTAGAAACCACTGGTGAAGAGTTGATTAAAACTGTGCATCCTCACCCAACCATGAGCGAAGCCATCATGGAAGCAGCCGCTGCTGCCTATGGTGAAGTAATACATTTGTAATATATGTCATCAGAAAAATCTCTCATCTTGAATGCGCAACAGGTTCGTCAGAAACTGTTGCGCATGGCTCAAGAACTTTATGAAGTTCACTATGGAGCCTCTGAAATAGTCTTGATAGGGATTGACAAAATGGGATGGGAACTTGCACAAGAATTGCATCATGCTTTTGTGCAAGTTTCTACCATTCCATCACAATTGTGCAAAATTACTTTTGACAAAAAAAACAAAACTGCTCCCATACTCTCGTCTGATATTGATCTCAAGAAAAAATGCATCGTGTTGGTTGACGATGTAATCAACTCCGGAAAAACTTTGATGTTTGCAACGCAATATCTTTGCAACCAAGACCCCAGTAGATTGTCAGTAGTCGCGTTAATCAACCGCGAACACCGTTTGTTTCCCATCAGTGCCAATGTTGTAGGATTAACTTTGTCCACCAACTTCAAAGAGCATGTTCAGGTTGAAAAAGTAAAAGAAGGTTTTGAAGTTTACTTGATGAACACCAAGTAAATCAATCTTTTCTCTCCTCCTCAAAAAATTCATCACCCATTCCCACGAGAAAAACTTCTTTCTTACTGCGTGTCATGGCTGTATACATCCATCTATTCCATTCGTAGGCAGCCATATCAGGTGGTATGTAACCTGACTCGACAAAAACAGCAGACCACTGCCCACCTTGGGATTTATGACATGTAATCGCGTAAGCAAACTTGACTTGAAGTGCGTTGTAATATGGGTCCTTTTGTATCAACTTTCTCATTCTTGTAAATCCCTCTTCTTCGTAATCCTTGGCCACCAAATTCCAAAGCTCTTTCATCTTCTCTGAAGACAATGCCGGCGTCTCTTCGTAAATGGGATTGCATAATAGGATAACTTCCAACTCTGGCAATTCAGGATAATCAACCAATTCTATCACAGCCTTACAAAATCTGAAATTGCCACGTTCTTCAAATTGTCTTATTCGCTTGATTTGAATGGTATCCCCGTTGGCAATAAAGCCAATGGACTCGTGTTCCTTTTGCAACCAAAAATCGCTATTGCGCAAGACCATCATTCGATCACCCGAATTGATTTCATCCTCATGACCCAAGATACGGGTTCTGATTTGCTGATTAAATAAGTTCGCACGCTTGTTTGATCGAGTAATGATGATTGTATCGTCCATTCCATATGCGCTATACATAGACTCAATCAGCGGTTGAATATCACTATCCACCCTGACCATATCTGAATAACCTTGCACAGAAAACTTTGGGAAATCAGGCGATTGTTGGACAATCAAATACCGCAAAAGCGTTGCATTGTATAAGATTCCAGAATCCTGCGCTTGACGAATAACTTCACGCAACTGAACTTCGGCCAAATACAAATCATAATTGAGTTTGAGCCCATCCGCGACCAATGCGGGACTTTTATCGCTACCCACAGGAGGCAACTGTGCTTCATCTCCAATGAACATGACTTTGCATCGCTCCCCGCTGTATACATGGGTAATCAAATCATCCAAAACATCTCCAGATGCCAAATCATCAAACTTAAAATTCATTGGATCAGAACCAATCATTGACGCTTCATCAACAATAAAAATGGTATCCTCACTTTTATTCTCCTTCAATTCAAACCAAATCTTGCCACTTCGATCAGAGCGCTTGAAATAGATTTGGCGATGAATGGTTGTAGCCGGCTTACCCGTATAATTGGCCAATACCTTGGCAGCTCGACCCGTTGGCGCCAACAATACTACGTTTAGCCCATAAGACTCTACGGCCTGCACCATGGCTTGAACAGTTGTCGTTTTTCCAGTTCCAGCATATCCCTTTACAAGCAATGCACAACGTGGCTTGGCTGTTGCAGCAAAACGACCAAATACGTGCAGTAGTCGAGACTGCCCTTCCGTTGGTTGGAAAGGCAAGAACGACAAAGCCCGTTCTTCAAACATTTTACTCAAGGATTCGCTCATCACATCTAATTTGACTGCAAAGAAAGGAAACACCAATGGATATCGTAGATTCGCAATGCAAATAAGTTATGCCCATGTTGTCCACGGATTATGCACATTCTATGCAACTCTCACCTGAATGGTTGAACCAAGCCGATCATTTGCATTTGGGTATTCATATTCATTCCGAAGGTCTGATGATTGGTCTCTTTGAGGTGCATAGTAAACAGCCCATTTGGTTGATGGACGCACCCCATTTGTCTCATAACATCGCTCAAACTTTACAACAAGGACAATGGGTACAGCCCTTTTTCAGAAAGGTATCCATTAGCTTTTCCGCAGAATCATGGACGGTTATTCCTCAATCATTTTTTCAACCTGATCAACTTTCTGCATGGATTGAGGAAACCTCAAACAGCCAACTTGGCTATCAAAATTTGCAACAAGAAAGTAACGTTCTCATTCACAGACACAGCAAGGATATTGAACACATAGCAGCCCTATATCCTCAAGCCCAGGTCAACTGCGCCATCAAAATGTGGCTGCAGTTGAATACCACTTTAGCGCATACAAATGTCTTATCTGCTTGGATTGAAGCCGATAAACTGTGCATTGAATTGATTCAAAATCATCAACGAATATTATTGAATCAGTTCGAAGCGAAATCAGTTGAAGACGTATTGTACTTTATTTCTGCAACATTGCAACAAAACACAACATCATCAGATACAGAAATCGTATTGATGGGCCAGGACGTCTCCGTGGACCTTTTGGAATCATTATCCAACTACTACGAAAAAGTACAAGTTTGGAATACACCATTGGGTCTCCAATTGCCTGAAACTTGCAAGTTACCCGCACACCATTATTATTCAATTTTGATGCACACATTATGCGCATAATAGGAGGCAAATTCAAAGGGCATCCGCTTCCCGTCTTGAAGAATTTTCAGGGTCGTCCCACCACAGATTTTGCAAAAGAAGGATTGATGAACACGCTGCATCATCTTGTTCAGTGGGAGGAATCTCAGGTTTTGGATTTATTTTCCGGCACTGGTGCATTGGCTATGGAATGCCTTTCACGCGGAGCCCTAATGTGCACCATGGTAGAAAACGTTGCCGGACATGTACAACAAATCAAAAAGAATCTTCTCCAATTTCAATTTAAGAATGCCCAAGTCGTCAAAGCAGATGTCTTGGTTTGGGTAAAAAGTTGCAATGCACAATATGACTTGATATTGGCCGACCCGCCTTATGATTTACCAGAACTTTCAGGCCTGCCTGAACTACTTTTTCCTTTGCTCAAAGAAGATGGAATACTGGTTTTGGAACATGGGAAAGACCATCAATTTGAAGAGCATCCCAATTGCTTCAAGGAAAAACGATTTGGACATGTGCACTTCAGTTTTTTTTCGAAATTAGCCCAATGAAGAGAATCGCCGTTTTCCCGGGATCATTTGACCCTATCACACTAGGTCACGTCAACGTTATCGAGCGATGTGCCAGCCTGTTTGATGAAATCATTATTGGCATCGGAACCAACACATCCAAGAACTACATGTTTCCATTGAATCAACGCGTAGATTGGTGCATTGGCGCGGTTGCTCATTTGGACAATGTGCGGGTTGAACAATATGATGGACTGACCATCGATTATTGCAAGGCGATAGGTGCTAATTTTCTTCTTCGTGGAATTAGAAATGGTGGTGACTTTGAATATGAAAGGTCCATCGCGCACATGAACAAATCACTTTACCCCAACATAGAGACAATCCTCATTTTTACAGATCCTCAATTTGCGTTTATTCACTCAACCATCGTTCGAGAAATCTTAAGAAATAAAGGTGATGTTTCTGCGTTCTTGCCCAAGAATATTCATGTATATGATGAAATTTAATTGGCTGGTTTTTCTTTTTCTTCTTTCATGCAGCACACCCATTTTCGCAATTAGAATAGAAGGGCGTGCACGATCATTTCAAAATGAAACCATCACTCTTGAAATGGCGATGGATTTTATTTCAATGGAAAGAAAAGTATTGGCCCGATGTTCAGCCGATGATAATGGTTCATTCTTGCTTGAAAGCAATGATTTCAATTTAAACGAGTGTCGTGTATTCTACATTCGAACAGGACGATATGAGGGTGTTTTTTATGGCAAAGGAAATGGACAATACCTAGTGAATGTGGCGGATATAGATAGTGAAACCGCTATACGCTATGACAAGATTGAATTCCCCATATTGCTCATCAGCGGAAGCGATAGTATTCACAATGCTACCATTGGCTACTTCAAGAAATACGAAACCTTCATCAATGATCATTATTACGATTACGCATTGCAAGAGTTTTCAGGATCAGAAGCCCAACGTGTTCAATTGCTCACGCATTCCAAAAACAAACCTGATCTTTTCCCAACCGACCTAAACAACAGAGACAGCATTGCCACATCCAACTTCCAATTGATGGTTAGAAATTTTGGAGATACGGTTTTGTCTTCAAAGGAAAGTGAAGAGATATTTTTAGCTCAACTCCGTGATTTCGACTTGGCCAAAATGGAGATGGTTGCAGGGAAAAATAAAGCCCAGGTTATAGATGAATTATTTTCGTCCAACCTTTTACCCCTTTATCATCCTGCATATGCCCAATGCGCGGAGATGATTTTTTCATCACTCTTTACCAGTAGCCCAAGAGACTATTTCCTCTCCGCTCAAAAGGCACTTCAAAGCGGACAACTCGATAGTATCGAAAATCATTTTGTCAGATTTCCCATTGTACAATCAATGGCACATCGTCAAACAGCTTATTGTATAGCACTTCGTAACATGCTTGCAGAAAATAAAATTCCCATATCGCTGCATGATGCACTATTGAAGCAAATAGCGGATGTAAGCAGATTTTCCGAAATAAAAAACTGCGCAACCCACCTCATACAGCAAGCTCACAATTGCAAGAAAAATGCAACTGCAACTGATTTTAACTGTATTGATTTAAAAGGAAAAAATCACCGTGCCAAAGAATGGGAGGGTAAACTCACCTATGTGATGTTTTATGCTACTTGGAACGGTTATGCTATGAAACAATTGCAAGCCGCGGAAAACATGGCCAATAGCATCCAGGGCGACTTTAATGTCATCGCAATATGCTTAGATGACAAAGAGGACACTTGGCGCAAAGCGACGAAAGGTAAAAAATGGAAATGTCAAATGCTCTATGCTGGAAACTTACCAGAGCTTCGTGAAATTTATTGCATCACCTCACTGCCTCATGCGCTACTCATCACACCTGACGGCAAGTATGTACAAGATTACACCAAACTTCCCGAAGCAGGAGTAGGTGCTCAAATAGAGAAATGGTTATTGTCCCACCCCGATCAAATGGGCAAGGGAACTTGGAAAGAAAACTAATTCTTACCGTGACGGTAGGCTTCTAAATCGAAAGATTGAAAAAATTCATCGTCTGTCATTGTAACACTTCTATTCAAAAGATCCATCAATCTTTCTGGTGTTCGAGCCACAATATTGTCCAAGGAGGACCCAGAAAAAAATTCGTGTTCAGCTCCAATTGGCGCGTATAAAGTTTTAAAACCACAAAACAATCTCTCGATGTTCACACTACTGATGGATGCTATCGCCAATTGGGCCTCATCAAACATTTGATAACTGGGTACAGCAGCATCCTTGGGATACACAACCCGTATGCCATCAAAATAAGTGTTGTAATAATCTTGTGTTTTTTGCCAGAACTCATCATTCACTCTTTCCATTGGATGTGGCAACAAGAGGAGTTCGTATTGGGGATGCAATTTCAAAAAATCTCTAAGAACACTCATGCATCCCTCTTCATATTCAAAATCACGATTGTTATTCTGGGCGTGAACCCCGCGTAATTTCCGCAACCAAACTCCTCTTGACATAAATGCAATTCTGTTTCCATTGGCATCTTGGTTTTTGATAAACGGCAATAGCTTCTTTACAACTGGCAAGGGCCATTCCATTAACTCAACGACATTCCACGCATTCTTTAACTCTTGATATTCTTTCTTTTGAAATGGCGATGTAAAAACAAAACCATGTGCAATAACCTGCTTGTAAAAGTTCTTGATTGGATTGGACGAGGGAACCAAAATCAACTCAACTTTCAACTTCTCACAAAACAATCCAGTTATGCCCTCATCATTCTCGTATCCGCCAAAAAGATAAACGCGGTGAACCTTTTCGCAAGCCAATACTTGAGCCATGATATTGTTTTCTGTCCATTGTAGCAATACCAATGCTATGGTAGATTTTCTTTTACTGAAAAGGGTTATCAAAAGAAAAAAAGGAAACATAAATATCAACTGAATCGTCATCCAAAATTTCCAAGAAAAAGACAATCCAATTTGCATGGTATCGCGATACAAGCCCTCACCCAATTTGTTTTGAAGCACAAAATCCAAATATGGAATAAGATCATTTTTTTGCTTTTCCTTGTGACAATAAAAAGTTGTTGAGCGCAAGGAAACACCCGATTCTCTTTGATTCCATATCAAATCCAAAGATCTTTTGGCATATCGAAGCGAAGCCAATAAATCATGTTCAGCTCTCGCTCCCGTTACGCGAAATGTGTGGCCTCGAAAGAGTTTATGATTTGCCCAATGGTATTCTTCTCTTCCAAAAAAAGAAGGAAAGAGTACTTTGAAAAATACCGTCTGAATTTGAAGATGTGCCCGGAAATCAAACATTTCACAACCACTGATCAATTACCTTCTGGTGACAATCTGCTCGCCTTAAAATCTCTTCAACAAAATCACGAAAAGCGCCTTCTCCCCCTCTGGAAGAAGTGACATGGTTCACAACTTTTTTGGTGTATTCCGCAGCATCTTGCGGGCAAGCAGAGAACCCTACTCTTTGTAGCAATTTCAAATCCAAAAGATCATCTCCAATAAAAGCAGCTTCAGACAATTCTATTCCGCGATCTTGACAAAATTTCTCTGCAACTTCAACTTTATTTTTCACACCATGAAAGACGTACTCCAACTTCAATTTTGCCGCACGATTTTTCATAATCTGAGTGTCCTCACCTGTCAAAACAACCAGCAAAATTCCAAGATGGTTGAGAAACAATACCCCAGCACTATCTCTCGTATTAAACTTCTTCCATTCATTACCCGTTTGATCGTAGTACATACCACCATCTGTCCAAACACCATCTATATCGGTAAAAACAACTTTGGGTAATTTACTCATTTCAACATGGATTGATAAATAATCTCATCTGCTGGGATATCTTGAATCAACTCATGCCCAACCACCTTGTCCAATTCCGCCCATTTAAATCCATCTCCAGGTGACAACATATGCAAATCACTTTCCTGAATGATTTCTCCAGCCAACATGCTTCGCTTGGTAGCAATGGATCGCTCCAACTTTTCCTTTGCTGCAGACACACCATCAGAAATAAAAATATCTTCCACCCCAAATTGCATCTCCAACATCCTGATGTCCCGCATCATTCTATTCATACCATCAATACCCAAAGACCCCGCTTGGTCTGTTCCCTTCATGTTTCGATCAAGCGTAATGTGTTTTTCAATGATCTGCGCTCCCATCGCAACAGCAGCAACCGGCGTGGCAATTCCAATGGTATGATCGGAATAGCCAATCATATATTGACTGTAATTCTTCTGTAAAAATTTGATTGTATTCAAATTCACATTTGCAGGTTGAGTTGGATATTCTGAAACGCAATGCAAAATAGAAATCTGTTCATGGTGCTTTGCAATTACGGCGAGCGCATCATCCAATTCTTTTTGACCAGCCATACCTGTAGAAAGTATGATTGGAATTTTTGTTTCTCCCAAGGCATTCAACAAGGGCAAATTGGTTAAATCCCGTGAAGCCACTTTCAATTTATCTGGGGTGAATAGCTTAAGCATACTCAAACATCCAACTGCGCATAGCGTTTCGACAAAGTCAAGGCCAAGTGACTTGGCATGTTTGTATACTTCAAAATGCTCTTCGTCCGAAAGCTCTAAAAATGCGCGATGCTCACCATAAGTAGCACCAAAAGAATGGGCCGAAGTATAAGGTCGATCCATCTGCGATTGTGACAACTCTTCCTTCAAATCGCGCTTGGTCATCTTAACGGCATCCATCGGACGCAAGGTTAAGTTAAACAAGTTCTCCTGAATTGGACGTGCAGCTATCTCAGTTATCAATTTAGCAAGGTCAACAGAACCGTTGTGGTTTTGACCAATCTCACCTATCACATAAACACCCTTCATATCCATTTTGCTTTGAAACAAACTTAAGAATTAAACTTGACTTGTAAAAATATCTCAATTCCTAATACCTTGTTAAACAATAAAGGCATGTAAAGATTTGTTCTGTAATTTAGAAGAAATTAAATTTACAACTATGAAACATTTGACATTACTCTTGGCATTGCTCGTGACCACCTCGATGTTGGGACAGCAAAAAAATGACAACAAGCCAGAAGATTCAAAGCAGAAAAAAATAGAGCGAGTAAACAAAGAACTAGCGCTAACTACCGAAGAAACTGCGAAGTTTTGGCCACTTCACGACAACTTTGAGTCCAAGCAAGAAAATTATCGCCTACAGTTAAAGAAGGCGCAAGAGGAATTAAAAGCATCCAAGGGAAAGAAAGAATTCAACAAGGCATTTGAAGAATCCAATCGCATCAAAATAGACATGATAAAAAACCATGAACAGTACATTAAAAATTGCTATGACTTTCTAGGTGAAGACAGAACCAAACATTTACTTGAACTTGAAAAAAAGCAGAAGAGACATAAGGCTGAAAAATTAGAGGAAAAAAGAAAACACTCCAAAAAAGGAAAACGAATGAAAAAGGAGAAACGTGAAAAAAAATAATGTCAATCCATTTCTTTCTTAGATTTACTTCAACCAAAAACTAGTGTATGAAAAATATTTTGATTTTAGCTGTTAGCACATCTATGTTATTTGCTTCATGCGGGAAATGGAGAGAAAAACGCGACATGACAACATCCAAAGATCACAATCAAATCGAAGGTTTATTGGACGACATGTTTAAGACTGTGGATCAGATTTCCTCCGAAACACCAGGCATCAAGCTTTTCGACAACACCTGCGTTGACAATATTGTCATCGACACAACGACTTCTCCCAAGTCGATCATGGTAGATTTTGGTCAAGATGATTGTGCCGGAAATGATGGACGAGTAAGAAAAGGTATTTTGCACATCACTTATACCGGACGTTACAGAACTGAAGGTACTATCATCACCGTTACTCCAGAAAATTTCAGTATCGATGGTTATTCCATCAATGGGCACAAAACACTCGTAAATGAAGGATTGAATAGTCAAGGACAACCTTATTTTTCAGTGGCTGTAGAAGCTCAGATAACTGCACCCAATGGCGAATGGACAGCCTCATGGAGTGGCGACCGTATACGTACTTGGACAGAAGGTTACAATACCCCCATCAACATTTGGGATGATGTATACCACATAAGTGGCTCTGGACAAGGGGTAAATAGAAATGGTGTGTCTTATGACATGAACATTGACGAAGATTTAATCGCCAAAGTGGGATGTTCTTGGTTGGTTCAAGGAGTAATGTCCATTCAACCGGAAGAGGGTGCCAATCGAATTATCGATTGGGGATCCGGCGAATGCAACAATGGATTTACTGTAACTGTTGGAAACAACGAATATGAAGTCAACGGAGGGAATTAATCCCTCCTTTTTTTTTGGCAAGAAGATTGAAGAGCGCACGACATGAGAATCTCATTGAAATTATTTTTACTACTAACACTAAGCATTGGCTTATTTGCCAAATCCTTTTCACAAGAAGTTACGGTCAGGGCCCAATTCAACCAAGTTCCCAACCCTGGAACCAAAGTCATTTTTGAGTATATCTACGGTCAAGAATGGAAGCAAATTGAAATGAAAGCCCTTGATGCCAAAGGAAATGTCAGTTTTATTTTTACGCCACCCGTTCAAGGACAATACAGATTCCGATTTCCAACGGGAAAAAATGGAACAACATGGTCTGACTTTATTTTGATCTCAAAAAAAGGCGAACCCAACACTTTCGATTTTACTATAGACTACAACAGTATGTCTGGTAATCCATTGATCGTAAACAACTCCAAAGAAAATTCGCTGTATTTCCCTTTGATGACGGCATTTGTGGAATACGATGCACTTCGCCTTCAAAAGCCACAGCAAAAAGATAAACTATTGGAATCTCAGCGCAAACTGAATCAACTATCCCGTAAAATAGCCCTTGAAAACAAAGGGACATTTGTAGGTGACATTGTCAGTGATTTGGTATACCAGCCCATGTTCGAGGATTACAGCCCTGAGAAAATTGAAGGCCTAAACGACAGTTTATTCTACGCCAAATTCGGAATCAGCAAATTGCCCTATTACGAGACGGGAGCCTTGAATCACAATCTATTTGTTCGCTCGTTAGAGAGATATTTCAAGCATTTTCAAAACGATAAAAACCCCAGTTATGCCATTGACTTTATTGACGGTGTAATGACACGTTCAGGAGGTTTGGAAGAAGTGGATCAATTCCTTTTTAAATATTTATTGGATAAAATGTTGGGTTACAAGAATGAGGAAGGATTGACCCATTTGCTGACCCATTACGCGCAAGACTGCACTGAACATGGTGAGGGAAATAGCCAAACAGAGCAATTGGTTAAGACATTGAAAGAAGTAGAGCCCGGCAAGAAAGCTTTTCCTCTGACCTTACCTGACATCAGTGGAAAAAATATTTCACTGATAGAAACTTGCAAAAAAAATGAGCTGACCTTGATTTTATTTTGGAAGAGCAGCTGCAACCATTGCGAAGAGTTTAAACCTGTATTGAAAGAAATTTACGATCGATACCACGCCCAAGGATTGGAGGTTTATGCCATTTCCATTGACAAAACCCAAGAAGATTGGAGCAATTATGTCAAGGCACATCCTCAACCTTGGAAAGATGTATTCTTGAGTTTTGCCGTTAGAAAGGAATTCAACCAGCACTACCCTGTTCCATCCACCCCAACGCTCATTGCGCTTGACAAAGATGGCCGTGTGATTTCTAGATTGATTGTAAGAAGTAAAGCCGAGGATTTCATCAAAGAAGAGCTATCGAAAAGAAAAAAGTAATTTTTTTTGGAATTTCTTAAAAAAAATTTGCCTCCGAAAGAATCATTTGTATATTTGCACCCGCTAAAGCGAACGATGGCCCGTTCGTCTAGGGGTTAGGACAGCAGATTTTCATTCTGTAAACAGGGGTTCGATTCCCCTACGGGCTACTCAAAAACCTCAGGAAATCCTGAGGTTTTTTTTTACCATCTCCTTTTCTAAGTCTCTATGCACCTCTTTTAGTACTTTCGTGAACGCTGACATGAAAAGACTAATCATCTCCCTTTTGATTTTTTGCTTGGTCCTATTCGGGACTTCTTTGCTTATTTTTTACTTTTCAAAAGCCAATCTTGTTACGGATACTTCAGCAAAGCGATTTATATCGACCTCATTGCAGTACGACCTTATCATTGCTAATGCTCCATGTGACGAAAGACGTGCGGTGGCTCAGCGAATAAAGCAACTCAACAACCGACATTTCACTCACCTGATCATCGGATCATCACGCGTAATGCAACTGGGTAAATTTACTGGGTTTAATAATGCACTCAATCTTGGTGTATCTGGTGCATCATATGAAGACCTAAAAATCATTTTAGATTTGGTAAAGTTGAATCAAATCACTTTTGATTCTCTTCATTTGGACTTTAATCCTTGGTATGCGTCGCCTTCAAATGACCAACGCTTTTTATACTTTGACCAAGTTCATAATATAGAATCTGGGCTGAAGGACATTGTTCTGTTCAGATATTCAAAATCAGATTTCAAATCCATTATTCCAAGTCTCAACTATAAAATACGCACATTGGTCCCTGAGAAATGCAATGACCATATTATTTTTTCGGACGGAAGTATCAAACAAAAATCACACGGAGAAGAGAAACGAATAAAGAATTTAAATTACTCAATCAAGAATCTGTACCACAAAATCAGAGAATTTTATGTGATCGATGAAAAATACCTTTCGCAGGTATTTCAATTCTATCATGAGGTAAGTAGCCAATATCCGACCACGATTTACCTCTCCCCTTTCCATCCACTTTTATTCCAAACCTATCCACAAGATTCTCGAATTCAGAACATACTTAAAACTGAAAACCTATTTCGAAAGCACTGCGGAGACATACCCGCCAAAGGTAGCTTCGTCAATCAAACTTCTTATATCGATGTTCCATCGGAGATGTTTTTAGATGCCATGCATATTTCCGAAGTTGCAATTCGAAAATATTTCACTTCTCACCCTGGTCCACGATAAATGAGCAAATCCAAGAGACCCATCCTAGTTGCCATCGCGGAAGATCATACGCTTTTCAGACAAGGCCTTTTATCTTTATTAAAAAAGGAAAAATCTATTCAAGTTGGCTTTGAAGCGGAAAACGGAAAGTCATTTTTAGACCAATTGGAAAGCAGCCCCATTGATATTGCTTTGCTAGATTATGAGATGCCCATATACAATGGCACTCAAGTATTAAAGACCTTGCAACAAATGGAAAGCCCCGTGAAAAGCATCGTATTGAGCATGCACACGGAACCCATTTTTATTGCGAATGCTCTGGAATCCGGAGCCAAGGGTTATCTAAAAAAAACAGCTTCCTTTGAAGAGATTATCGATGCCGTTCAAAATGTCCATTACCAAGGTTTTCATGTCAACGATGAAATTACAAGGCAATATTTCAAGGGTAACACATCTTCTCATGCTTCATCTGATGAAAATAACCTCACGCCCATCGAGCTTCAAGTCCTAGAACTTGCATGCAATGGCTGGCAAAGTCATGAAATTGCAGAGGTATTGTTCTACTCAAAAAAAACAATTGACGCCATTCGATCTCGACTTCTTGTAAAACTTGAGGCACAAAACACTGCGGAACTTCTGAGAAAAGCATTGCTCAAAGGGTTGTATGTTCCCAAAACCGATTCGGAAATTGAGATAGAAAAAAAGCAAAGGCTCAAATCCAAATAATAGTATCAATACTATTTCCGCTCGATTCATTATTTCGTAACTCACTAGTAAACAAAACATTGAATTTTCTCATTCGAAATTACTTGGCTAATCATCTCAAACTTTTAAGATGCATACATACTTTAGAAAACTAGTTTTTCGGTTACAAAATCACTGTGGCCTCCACCAATAAAAAAGCCTTCCAACGGGAAGGCTTTTTTTATTTACTCATTGATTTACAAATCAACCACAAACTTCTTGGGATACTTGACCGTAAATCGCATGACACGCTCTTCCGACTGCCCTGCATTTAAATCTAAAGTCCAACGAAGCTCTCCTTTTTCCAAATCTTGCTTGGCTCCTGAAACTTCTTCTGTCACCACCTCAACATCACCATTGTTTGACTTGGGCAATTGATCAATAATCTCAATTTTGATTGCTACCGATTTCTGATTCTTCACCGATATCTTGTAAGCCTTGGTTACCCATTTCTTTCCAGCCCAATTGCCGTTCTTACAAAAATCTTTGACCAAATCTTTTCTTACAACCACAGAATTGTCTCTACCCATGTTCACCTGCAATGTATCATTGGCCAATGCTGGATCTATAAACCCTTGTCCCACATATGTTCCCTTGAAATAAATATTGCTTTGTCCAGGCATTAACCCGTATTGCGCCCAATTGGTCATCGAAGCCATCAAATAAGCACTTGGGTCCAATTTCGGAACGCACATGTATTTGTATTCTGCTTTGAAACTCTCATGTTGCATCACCACTTCGACAGGTTGATTGTCCGATGGAATGTCGTATGGAATTGAAATAGAAAACTCAGTATTCACTGTATTGCTGTTGGTTTGGGTATAACTCGCGCTGGTTTGTAACCCATTGTAGAAACTACCTTCGGAAACAAATCCATCATCCGATCTTGACTGCATGGCTGCAGGTGCTTGTTCCATTTGGCGGTATTTCATTTTTCTATCTTCAGCCTTAAATCGCAATTGAGCCGGATCGTACATACTCAACCACCATGGGTTAAGTACAGGTAAGTTCCCAGACACACTAGGATTGCCTGTGCTTATGGTGAGCTTTACATCTTCCCAATCCAATCCCGTACTCTGATACACTTGTGCTTTGTATGAAAAATCAATTGGTGAACTGATATCGTCCGCTCGTAAATCATAGGTAGGGGTCCATCCTGCATTGGGAACGAAATATGAAAAACGGATATCTGCTTTCCCTTCTGATTTGGTCAACAATACCAAATCAATCACACTGGGATTGTTGGCACTATTGGCTTGAATGTCCGACAAACGCTGATTCAAAGCTTGAATTGTCTTTTGTAGCTGGCTCTCCTTGCTGTTCAATTCAATCAACTTGTAGCCCGAAGATTTAAGACGCTCCTTTACCATGTCCGCAACCTCGGTGATGTCTTCTGCTGTGATCACACTATTTGCTCCTTTGATTGAATAGTTGGCCAAAAGCAAGGTCTTTTCTTGCTGAATCAAATCTCGCTGAACGTTGATTTCCGCAACCTTGAATTGCAATTCTTCCAGACTATCCTGCAATTGTTTTACCCGAGGCGAAGTCATATTGTCCCCATACACCACTTGGTGTTTGGTAGACATGATGGTATATGCCCCACTCCCTTTTACTTGAATGGAATTGGGATCTAAACTTGCTGGAAGGCCCGCAATGCGAATAATATTTTCACCTGTCTTTAGGGATACCGAGGTTTGGTGGCTCACTTGAGCTCCAGATGCAAATACCACAACCTCTGTAGGTTTGGATTGCACAACCTTCTCTTGTTTCTGCGCTTCAACATTTCCTACCAACAAGAAACAAGAAGCAATAAATAACCATTTTTTCATAATCCTAAAATACGTTTATAGATTCATTTTATTGGAACGTGCACATTTTTTAACGACTCAAAAGTAAAGTCTAATGGGCTGTAAAGTTGAACTTCTTTTTCGTTCACCCCGATTATCATATCCGAAGTTTTTAACCAAGATTCATCGTGTGATGCGCAAATAATCGTCACTCCGCTTTTGGAAAGTCTGGTTATCCACTTCGTCCAATAGGATTTGTAAAAAAAGTCCAAATGAGCGGTGGGTTCATCCATTAATATCAATTGAGGTTTTTGCAGCATCACCCGGGCCATCATCATGCGCATCCACTCACCGTCGCTAATGGTATTCATGCTTTGATGTCGTATTCCCTGCAATTCCATTTCTTGGAGAACACTTTCAAATTTATTCGAATCAAAATCACCATTGGCACCCAAGGCAACCACATCCTCTACCCACAAATCAGCAAAAGGTTCACGTCTTGTATTGAGCCATCCAATCGCCAATTGCGCATCCTGCCATTTACCTATTTTCTGCATTGGGGAATTTTCTATCCAGCCCATCCAATGTCTCAACAATACCGTTTTACCCGCGCCATTCCTACCTGCAATTCCTACAACTTGCCCAGGTGCAATGTCCAATCGAGGCACCGCTATTTGACGATGTCCTACTTTCATATCAAAAGCAAGTGAAGAGAACAACTGATCAGAAGACATGGTTTTTATTTTTAAGTATCCAAAACATCACCCATGGAGCACCAATTAGTGAAGTAACCGCATTGATAGGAATTCCCCACCATCGGCTGATTAAATCGCAAAAAATCGCAATGGCCATTCCCGTTAACAGCACAGGTATCCAGAGCCTCTTGTAATTTCGAGCAGGCCACCACAAGCGCGCTATGTGTGAACTTGCAAGACCAATAAAAGCAATGGGGCCCGCTATGGCTGTGACCATTGCCGTTAAAGCACCCGCAGAAATCATCAACAAAAGAGAAATCTTTCCCAGAGAGACCCCCATAGAGCGGGCCGCCTCATCGCCTAGTGACCAAGCGTCTAATGATCTTGAAGAACGATGCATCATAATGGGCAAGACCAATAGGCCTATAGCCAAGTAAAGCAAGTGCACCGGTTGGCCTTGATCAAATGAACCCATTGACCAATATACCAAACCCGATAAATTGCCTCTATCGGTCCAGCGTTGAAAAATCGACTCAATCGCTCCTGCCAAATGGCCCGTCATCACGCCAAAAATCAACAAGCCGGTTAACGATTGAACACGCCATCGAACAATAAATAACAAAACCAAAATGAGCAAGGCTCCCAGAAAAGATGCCAACATCAGCGCATCCGGGCGCAACGGCAAATGAAGAAAGGCCAGTCCCATGGTTACAAAGGAAACCCCCAAAGAAGCGCCGTTGGTGACACCCAAAATGGATGGACTAGCCAATGGATTGCGAAACAACAATTGCATCCAATACCCCGCCATAGCCAAGGCCCCACCGCTCAGAATGGCAATACCTGTTCTCGGAAGTCGTATTTGAAACAGAATTTCTTTAAAATCCACTTCCGAATTCTCCCAGGCCCAACCAGCGGATCCCCATAAAATGGAAAGAATTCCACCCAATAAAATCAGTAGAATTACCAACGGCAAAGTCCAATATCGTGTGCGGTTTGTCAAGTTTTGCAAATAGGGTCACAAAGTTGAACAAAAAAGTTGTTCCATGGCCCGAAGATTACGACTTTTGCCCCCTATTATTTAACAAGATGGATTTTAATAAAAACACGATTTTAGGTTTGGTATTGATGTTGGCCTTGGCCTTTGGTGTTTCTTGGTACAATGCCAAGGAAGCTGAAGAAGCTGCGAAACAAGAAATGGCCAAGCCAGCGGCCGTTACAACACCTGAAAAAACTCCTGCTACTTCGAATACAGCGGCAACTCCTGTTTCCTCTAACATTGACCAACAGCAGAAAATCAATCAATTCGGCGTATTTGGTGCGCAAGCTCAATTGAAACCTGCTCAGTCCATTTTGGAAAACGGCAAAATCAAGGTTACCATTAATCACCAAGGTGCAGTTATTCAAAACGTAGAATTGAAAGATGAGCGTTACAAAACTTATTGGGGCAAAAAGAACATCCAATTTTGGGATGCCCAGTCACAACAAATGCTTTGGACTTGGAATGACAGTAAAAAAGGTCAACAAGGCTCATGGCAATTTGTATTTAAAGCCACCGAAGTTTCTACAGATGCTCAAGGAGTAAAAAGTGTTCAATTGGAATTGAACAATGGCGAAGGAAAAAAATTCCAAGTCACATACAAATTGGCACCTGATGCCAACATGGTTCAGTGTTTCATTGCCAATCAAGGGCTTCAGAATACCTGGAACCAACAAGCGGGCAGTTTTCAATTGCATTGGCAAACAGCTGGAATGCACAACGAAAAAGGAATACAAGCCGAACGCAGTCGATCATCTGTATTCTTCACCGAAATGGACAAGGACCGAGATTACTTGAGCGAGAACGGAGGGGATGAGAAAATTGTGGAGAACAGATTGAACTGGGCGGCATTCAAGCAAAACTATTTCACTGCCGCAGTTATATCGCCCAATGGCTTTTTAGAGAATGCCAAATTGAACGTGATTACACCTGAAGAAGACACACTACACACCAAAGTTTTCAGAGCTGAATTGCCAATAGATTTGTCAACAGGACAAGCTCAACTGAATTTCTTCTTTGGTCCCAATGAGCAAACCCTATTGGCGGCAACAGAAGTCAATCAGTTTGACCACATCATCGATTACGGATGGGGAATCATTGGCTGGGTGAACAAGTATGCCATCCGTCCATTGTTCTGGTTACTATCCTCTTGGATTGGTAGTTTTGGTATCATCATTCTTATCGTTACGTTAATCATCAAAATGGTATTGTTCCCCATTACATGGAAGAACTTATTGAACGGAGCCAAAATGCGCGCCATCAAACCAGAGATTGACGAATTGAACAAAAAGTTTGAAGGCAAAGATCCCATGGAAAAACAAAGTGCAACCATGGCTTTGTACAGACAGACAGGTGTTAATCCATTTGCAGGATGCATTCCGGTATTGATTCAGATGCCTGTATTGTATGCGATGTTCCGTTTCTTCCCTGCAGAGATTGCATTGCGCGGTCAATCATTCTTGTGGGCTGAAGATTTGGCTGCCTATGACTCCATTTTGAATCTCCCATTTGACGTTCCATTTTATGGCAATCACGTAAGCTTGTTCACATTGTTGATGACCGCTTCTACGTTTGTGTACACACGCATGAGCATGAGCTCTCAACCCACCATGACGCAACCTGGAATGCCGAACATGAATGTCATGATGAATCTTTTCACATTCATGATGTTGTTCTTCTTCAACAGCATGCCTTCAGGTTTGACCATGTATTATTTTGTAGCCAACGTGATGAGCATTGGTCAGATGTGGGCCATTCGCAAGTATTTCATCAATGAAGATGAGATCCGTTCCAAAATTGAAGACAACAAAAAGAAGCCCAACAAAAAATCTAGCTTCCAACAAAAACTAGAGGAGATGCAAAATGCACAAAAGAAGAAGTTGGAAGACCAAAAGAAAAAATTGAAATAATGAAAAGAAATATCCTTTTCCTTTCAGTTCTTTTTATTGCCTTAACCTTCGCAGGTTGCTTGCGTAGCGGGCGTCTTCCGAGGAATGAAGGGAACCAAAGCCCTCATGCGTTCGAACGTTATTTACAACCCTCTTCTGACTTGCACGACACCTTGTTGTTGTACAAAAGAACACCTTGCTTTGGCGCTTGTCCAACTTTCACCATGGTGGTCAAAATGGATGGTGAAGTTTATTTCAACGGCAGACAACATGTTGAAATGATTGGCGATTACAAAGCAAATTGGGATGCAGATAGGTTGCAGGAATTGGAAAGTAAAATGCAATATTTGGACTTCTACAAATTGCCCAAGGTTTTTGACAACCCACAAGTAACTGATCTCCCAAGTACGTACATTGGATATACACAAGGTAACAATCTACACACAGTGAAGTGCCGTTATCAAACCCCTCAGAATCTCAAAGATTTGGCATCTTGGCTAGATCAAGAGATTTCTAAAACACAATGGAATCAAATCAATTCGAATAATAATCATGAATAAGTTAAAACTATGGATGACCGCGATCGCAGTATCGTTGTCTTTAATCGCCAGTGCCACGGAAGGCATGTGGGTCGTGGCTTTGCTGAATCGAATTCAGCATGCCGAAATGAATAACATGGGTTTGAAATTGACCCAAGAAGAAATCTACAGCATCAACCAAGCTTGTTTGAAAGACGCTATATTTCGTTTGAACTATGGTGGGTGCACAGGTGAAGTTGTTAGTGACAAGGGATTGGTATTTACCAATCACCATTGCGCTTATGATGGTATTCAAACTTTGTCAACTGTAGACAAGAATTATTTGCAAGATGGATTTTGCGCGAAGAGCTTTGCAGAAGAATTGCCCATCCCCAACTTCGCGATTTCATTTTTGATTCGTGTCGAGGATGTAACATCTGAGGTATTGGGTGTTGTAACCGAAGGCATGTCGGAAGCGGATCGTGATAAGGCCATTGCTGCAAAAACTCGTGAGATAGCTGGACGCAACAAAGAAAATGGAAAGTATGAGCCAGAAGTAAAATCGTTTTTCTACGGCAATGAGTTTTATCTTTTCGTTTATCAAACTTTCACCGACATCCGTTTGGTAGGTAACCCTCCCGAGAGCGTTGGAAAATTTGGTGGTGATACAGACAACTGGATGTGGCCACGTCACACCGGTGATTTCAGCATGATTCGTATTTATGCAAATGATAAAAATGAGCCGGCTCCCTACAGCGTAACCAACAAACCATATTCTCCCAAGTACCACTTGAAAACCAACATGGAAGGTGTTAAAGAAGGAGACTACGCCATGATCATGGGTTATCCCGGTCGCACCAGTCGCTACTTGACTTCATACGGAATCAACCAAGCCATTTCTGGTCGCAATCCCGCGTTGATTGAAAGTTTCGGAACCAAATTGGAAACTTGGAAAAAATTCATGGATGAAGATCCAGCCATCCGTTTGATGTATGCTGCCAAATATGCCAGCATCGCCAACACATGGAAATATTACATTGGTCAAACCCAAGGTTTGAAGAAATTGGATGTGAAATCCAAAAAAGCTGCCATCGAAGAAAATTTCACACGCTGGATTGCAGAAGGAGATAAGCTGGGTGATCCTACTCGCAAAGCCAAATATGGCAATGCTTTGAACACCATTCAAGAATACCACAACGAGTGGGATAGTCAAGTTGTAAAAGCAACCTACGCTGGTCTATGTTTAACCGGTGGTGCTGAATTCATGGGTCATGCCGTTGGCCTAAACGCACAATTGGCTGCTTACTTGGCTGAAACAGATGCTGCTAAAAAAGAAGAATTGAAAAATGAAATTCTAGCTGAAGACAAAGCTTTTCATGGTGAATACAATGCAAAAGTTGACGAAGCCGTATTTGTTGAATTGACCAAATTGTTCATGTTGAATGTAGGTGCTGACCAACATCCATCTTGGATGAAAGATATTTTGGCTAAAAAATTCAAAGGCGATGTAAACAAACTTGCTGCTCAAATTTTCGCGACATCGATGGCCATGAATACATCTGCATTGGAAAAATTCTTTGCGAAGCCGTCTCAAAAAATGATTGATAAAGATTTGGGATTAACCATTGCCGCTCTATCAGCTACCTATGTAGATGGAATCCGTGCTTTGAACCCAATTGGTAAATTCAACAAAGGATATCGCGAGTTTGTTGCTGGATACCGCAAAATGGAAACACGTCAATTGGCTCCAGATGCCAACAGCACCATGCGTGTTACCTATGGTAAAATCAAAAACTACAAAGCAGCTGACGCTTTGATTTACGATTACTACACCACTACCAATGGTATCATGGAAAAATGGGACAACAGCAATCCAGAATTTGTAGTTCCAGACAAATTGGTTGAATTGATCAAGAACAAAGATTTTGGTCCATATGCCAACGAGAAAGGCGAAATGGTTACATGTTTCATCGGCGACTTGGATATCACTGGAGGAAACTCTGGAAGTCCTGTAATGGACGCCAATGGTAACTGGATTGGATTGGCTTTCGATGGCAACTGGGAAGCCATGAGCGGTGACATCGCTTATGAAAAAGACCTACAACGTACCATCTGCGTAGACATTCGTTATGTATTGTTTATCGTAGACAAATTGATGGGTGGAAAGAATATCGTTGATGAGTTGACATACTATCACACACCAGTAGTTGAGGAAAAGAAGTTGGAAATGCCAGTAAGCACTCCGGTAGAACTCACTCCAGCGCCAGCTCCCGCTCCAAAGAAAAAGAAGAAATAAAATCTGATATTAATAAAAAAGGGACTTCGGTCCCTTTTTTTTATGCGTGCAAACTTTGTTGCCTTTGTACCAAACGTAAAATCCACCAAACAGCAACGCTGATGATGGAAGCAAAGAAACACCATACCGAGACAACGAAACCTTCATAAAAAATGGCAGTGACTCCATAAGATAGCAAGATCAAAAGTCCCAATGCCCACATAAATTTCAATTTGGAAAAGAATGGAGGCAATATGGTAACAACGGTATATACAATTCCAGAGAACCAAGCTATCGACTTCGGATAGTGTTGTAAATACAAAATATGATGCTCCTCTATTTTCGCTGAAACTGGAAAATGATACAAACAATATCCCAAGTAAATCGAAAGGGCAAAGCCCAAAACCAACAATGCCTTTTCGAAAGCATTTGCATCACCTTTCTTTTCCAATTGGAAAATAGATAGAGGTACCCAGAATGGCCAAAGTACTTGTGCGATGAACAGGAACAGATAAACAAAAGATTGCAGCTCTTGTGGACCTCCAAACTTTCCTTGCAAACACAACCACACAAATCCTTCGAGAATTTGCTGAATGCCAAATAGCAATGGGATTGCAGCAAAAGGACGTTCATAATTCGATTCCGCTTTCTTGAGCGTGACAGCGCCAACAGCGGTTAATGCTATACCCGCAGTAAAGCTAACAGTAGATGAAAAACACATTGGGGGAAGATAGTTCATTCACACGATGGTATTACATCAGCCAGTGATGCCCTTTCGAAGATATATTTGTAGCCATCACCAACATGACTACCGAAGAAAAAATAGCCTTACATCTCTCTCATTTACCACAGGAAAAATCTGTGGAATTGACAGCACTATTTCATTTGATTCGAACGCAATTGAAGGATGCGCCTCTACATTTTTTTGATGGACTGAATGAGCAAGGCAAGGTTGTCGCCAATCCTACCATTGGCTTTGGAAGTTGTCGATTGACATACAAAGACGGCAGTTTTCAAGACACTTTCCGCATTGGCATAAGTGCCAATAGTACGGGTATATCCATTCACATTCTTGGTCTTCCTGACAAAACCTATCTAACCCATACATTTGGCTCACGCTTGGGCAAGGCCAAAATCACTGGTTATTGCATACGTTTCTCCAAATTATCCCATATTGATTTGGACGTCCTTCGGGAGATTGTTCACGTTTAACTTCCGCAATGCCCTGCGCCCCGTTGGGGCTTGGGACATGTCGCTCCTAAGTCGATAAGCAAAAAAAACCCGCCGAAGCGGGTTTTTGAATTATTGTCTTTGATGACTACGCATCAATCTTGGCATACTTGGCATTGGCCTCAATGAACGCACGACGTGGAGGTACCTCATCACCCATCAACATGGAGAAGGTGTGATCACAAGCCGCTGCATTATCAATGGTAACGATTCGCAATGTGCGCTT
>JACCDL011073804.1_pt1 | contig 37815 bp, 27 predicted proteins | sample 7441931 | NCBI WGS metagenome assembly JACCDL01 (sample SAMN15323437, study PRJNA562643) | freshwater metagenome | isolation source: river surface water | place: USA:Blue River Watershed | collected 2017-08-16 | reverse complement strand
GATCGTGGTCTTCGTCTCTTGCATCATCGTCACGCTGTCATATCCATAGGTGGTGGCCGTGTTGACGGCCTCGCCGCGCACCACGGGCGCTGCGCCGCTGGGGTAGTGGGCCAGCATGTCGGCCCCCTGCCAGCGTCCCGAGAAGTGGAACGGCATCCAGACCGTTTCCGCGTCCACGCGTTCAGTCACCATGGCCTGCACGTTCAGACGTGCGCCCGTGGGACTCGTGAGCCAGACGCGCTCGCCGTTGCGGATGCCCCGGGCTGCCGCAGCCTTGGGGTTGATCTCCACATAGGCTTCCTGCTGCAGTTCGGCCAGCCAGGGGTTGGAGCGGGTTTCCTCGCCGCCGCCCTCGTATTCGACCAGGCGGCCGGAGGTGAGGATCAGCGGGAACTTCTCGTGCAGCTTGTCCGCCACGTTCTTGGCCTGCACCGACTTGTACAAGGTGGGCATGCGCCAGAAGGCCTTGCGGTCGTCGTGCGAGGGGTACTTGGCGACCAGGTCGGGGCGGGTGCTGTAGAGGGCCTCGCGGTGCTGCGGGATCGGGTCGGGGAAGTTCCAGACCACCGCGCGCGCCTTGGCGTTGCCGAAGGGGTGGCAACCATGCTTCAAGGCCACGCGGATGATGCCGCCGCTGGAGTCGGTCTTCCAGTTCTTGCCTTCGGCCTTGGCCTGCTCGGCCTCGGTGAGGTCGCCCCACCAACCGAGCTTCTTGATCAACACATGGTCGAACTCAGGGTAACCGGTGGTGATCTCGCAGCCCTTGGAGTGCGAGCCGTCGGCCGCCAGCAGGCTCTGGCCCTCACGCTCCACGCCGAAGTTGGCGCGGAAGTTGCCGCCGCCTTCCATCACATGCTTGGAGGTGTCGTACAGATTGGGCGAACCGGGGTGCTTGATTTCGGCGGTGCCGTAGCAGGGCCAGGGCAGACCGAAGTAGTCGCCGGTGGTGTCGTAGCCGGTTTCCTTGTCGACGCCGCCCTTGGAGCGCAGGGTCTTGACGTCGAACAGGTGCATGTTGCGCATGTGCGCCTTCAGGCGCTCCGGGCTCTGGCCGGTGTAGCCGATGGTCCAGACCGACTTGTTGATCTCGCGCAGGATGTCTTCGACCACGGGCTCGTCCATGCCCTTGACCTTCTGCATCTTGTAGTTCTTGACCAGTTCCTTGCCGAAGCCGAGCTTGTCGGCCAGCTGGTACATGATCATGTGGTCGCTGCGGCTTTCCCACAGCGGGTCGATCACCTTCTCGCGCCACTGGATCGAGCGGTTGGAGGCAGTGCACGAACCGCTGGTCTCGAACTGGGTGGCCGCCGGCAGCAGATAGACAGCGCGATTCGGGTTGAGGTCTTCAGCCTTGCCCGGCATGGCGGCCATCGCCGCGGTGGCCGACGGATACGGGTCCACCACCACCAGCAGGTCCAGCTTGTCCATGGCCCGCTTCATCTCCAGGCCGCGGGTCTGGGAGTTGGGCGCGTGGCCCCAGAAGAACACGCCACGCAGGTTGGAATCCTGGTCGATGTTCTCGTTCTTCTCGAGAATGCCGTCGATCCAGCGCGAGACGGTGATGCCGGGCTTGGTCATCATGCCGGCGCTGGCGAAACGGCCCTTGATCCAGTCGAACTCGACGCCCCAGGCGTTGGCAAAGTGCTTCCAGGAGCCTTCGGCCAGGCCGTAGTAGCCAGGCAGCGAATCAGGGTTGGGACCGACGTCGGTGGCGCCCTGCACGTTGTCGTGGCCACGGAAAATATTGGTGCCGCCGCCCGACACGCCCACGTTGCCCAGGGCCAGCTGCAGCAGGCAGGAGGCGCGGACCATGGCGTTGCCGATGGTGTGCTGGGTCTGACCCATGCACCACACGATGGTGCCGGGGCGGTTTTCGTGCATCTGCTTGGCCAAACCGAGCATGGTGGCCTCGGGCACGCCGCAGGCCTCTTCGACCTTGTCGGGCGTCCACTTGGCCAGCACGTCCTCGCGCACCTTGTCCATGCCCCAGACACGGTCAGCGAGGTACTTCTTGTCCTCCCAGCCGTTCTTGAAGATGTGGAACATCAGACCGAACAGGAAGGGGATGTCCGAGCCCGAGCGGATGCGAATGTGCTGGTCGGCGCGGGCCGCGGTGCGGGTGAAGCGCGGGTCGACCACGATCATCTTGGCGCCGTTCTCCTTGGCGTGCAGCATGTGCAGCATGGACACCGGATGGGCCTCGGCCGCATTGGAGCCGATGTACAACGCCAGCTTGGAGTTCTGCATGTCGTTGTACGAATTGGTCATCGCCCCGTAGCCCCAGGTGTTGGCAACGCCAGCAACCGTGGTGGAGTGGCAGATGCGCGCCTGGTGGTCGCAGTTGTTGCTACCAAAGAAGCTCACGAACTTGCGAAGCAGGTAGGCCTGTTCGTTGTTGTGCTTTGACGATCCCACCCAGTAGATCGAATCGGGGCCACTGGCCTTGCGCAGTTCCTGCAGCTTGGCGGTGATCTCGGTCAAGGCGGTGTCCCAGCTGATACGCTGGTACTTGCCGTTCACGAGCTTCATGGGATAGCGCAGGCGGTATTCGCCATGACCGTGTTCACGCAAGGCCGCGCCCTTGGCGCAGTGCGCACCCAGGTTGATCGGCGAATCGAACACCGGCTCCTGGCGCACCCACACGCCGTTCTCGACGATGGCGTCGACCGCGCAGCCCACCGAGCAATGCGTGCAGACCGTGCGCTTGACCTCGATCTTGCCGGTGCCCACCGCGACACCGCCGGGGGTGGCGGCCTGCGACTTCTTCACCAGCGTGAGGCTGGATGCGGCCAGACCCACACCCACACCGAGACCGGAGCGGCGCAGGAAAGCGCGGCGGTCCATGGTGGGCAGGGCCTGCGACAGGCCGCGATGCAGGCTGTGAACGAACGGCGAACGGGCGCCTGCAGGGGCAGCGCCCGTTTTCTTTGTCAACAACATGGGGAACTCTCCGCCTGGTGAGCGTTAAACGAGGGTGGTCTTGTAGTACTGCCGAACGTGCTCGGACAGTTCGTAGCCGCCGCCGCGGGTGGGCGGGTCTTTCTTGACAACGGGAGCTTGCGCTTCTTGACGCACGGCAGGCAACAGGGTAGCTGCTGCGGCGACGGTACCCACAGTGGCAGCCCCTGCGAAAAGGCGGCGCCGGGACAGCGGGCGGGCGTTCTGGCTCATACGGTCTCCTGTAATGCTTTCATGCTTTCAATTGCATGAACGGGCCCGACTTTAGCCGGACGACTACCTGCGCGCAACCGAGTGAAACCCCTCAGCAACGCCACCCCACCGACGCCCGCGAATTTCGGGGCCAAACTGGGCGTTTTCATTGGAGGTTGCGGCGCAACATAACGGTCGTTTTGCACAGGTTTTCTGGGGAAAAGCGGCGCGCTGGCGAAGACCGCGGCGCATTGTCCGACAAAAACTGTCGGCTAATACTCAGTGCCCCGTCAAGCCAGCATGTCGAAGCCCTGCTGCTCCACCCCCAGGAAGGCCCGGGTGAAGTCGGCCAGGCGGGCATAGAAGCGGGCCCGGGGATGGGCCGCGAGGGCATCACACAGGGCGACCGCCCAGGGCTGCAGATGGTCGGCAAAGAAAGCGCGCTGGCGCGTGAGGTTGGACACCGCCACGTCGTCGCCGGCGATCAGGTAGCGCATCACCTCACACAGGTAGGCGATGTGGTCCTCGGTCTCGGGCATGGCCTCGTCGCGGGCCAGGCCCAGGGCGGCCAGGTCCTCGCGCAGGTGCGCCAGGGGACGTTCATTGAGAAAGCCGGTGAGGTAGTGCGACCCGAACAGATAGACCTCGGGCTTGCCGACGCCACCAAAGAGCGCGTCGTGTTCGGCGGCGATGTCGGTATCGGCCATCTCGCGGCACACGCCCACGAAGGCGCGCCAGGGCTCCTCCAGGAAACCACCGGCGGCTGGCGCCTCGGTGGGCGCCACGCGCAGCGCGCCGATCAGATCGGGCCCCGGCGCCGCGTAATAGAGCTGGGCCAGCAGGCCATAGACCTCGGCGCGGGCGGTCTCTTCGTCGAGGGCGGACGACGTCGGGGGCAAGGCGTCGCTCATAGGTCGTTGATCTTCGATTCGTTGGGATTGGAATACAGGTCGACCACGCGGCAATCACCGCACATCTTCAGTCGCTCGGCGGCAGCGCCCTGGAACATGGCGTGACCCGAGAGCTTGGCCATCATCGTCTCGATGGCCTTGAGCGTGCCAAAGGGCTTGCTACAGCGCACGCAGGCGAAGGGCGCCGATTCATGGAGCACGCGTGCCTGCTTGCGCTCGGGCGTGAGCAAGAGGCGCGGCTGCAGGGTGATGGCGTCCTCGGGGCAGGTGCTGGCGCACAAGCCGCATTGCACGCAGTTTTTCTCGATGAAACGCAGCTGCGGCCGATCGGGGTTGTCCTGCACGGCGCCGGCGGGGCAGGCGCTCACGCAACTCAGACAGAGCGTGCAGCGGTCCTTGTCGATGGCGAGGGTGCCCAGGGGCGCGCCGGCTGCGGGCAGCGCGATGGCCTCGGGCCGCGACTTCGCCGGCGGGGCCTGCTCCATCAAGTGGTCCAGGGCGAGTTCCAGCGTGGGGCGCTTGTCACCCGAGACTGCGAAGCGCGCGGCGGACGCAGGCACCGCACCCAGCGTGCGGGCCGTGCACTGCAGCGCCTCGTCCAGCGCCTGCGGCGCGTCGGCGCGCAACAGGCTGAAATGCGTGCCCGCATACCCTAGCCCCTGCAAGATGGCCTGGGCCACGGCCATCTGCTGCTCCAACATCGCCAGATACTGCGGCGCCTCTTCATGGGTCGCGAGCACCGCCACGTGGCGCGCGCCGCCCGCCACCGCCGAGAGCCACAGGTCGATGCCGGTGCTGGCGGTGTGCCACAGGGCCACCGGAATCATGTTGGCGGGCACGCCATGCGCGCGGCCCAGCCGAGCCTCGCGGCCCAGACGTTCGACCAGCGCGCGCCCGGCTTCCTGGCTATGCAGCAGCAGCACGGCGTCGCGACCGCCGGCACGTGCATACGTGGACAGCAGGGACTTGAGCTTCACGCCCTGTTCATTCGGACGCGGGTAGGTGTAGGTCAGCGCGCCGGTGGGACAGGCGGTGGTGCAGGCCCCGCAGCCCACGCACAGGTTGGGGTTGACCTTGATCTGCTGGCGCGACTTCTCCGAGCTGATGGCCTGTGCCGAACAGACATCGATGCAAGCGCTGCAGCCCACCGTCTCGTTGCGGCTGTGAGCGCACAGCTTCTGCTTGTACTGGAAGAACTTGGGCTTCTCGAATTCACCCACCCGCTCCCGCAGTTGCAGCAGGGCGGCCAGGCGCTCCTGCGGTGTGCGGGTGGGGGGAAGGTGCACATAGCCCTGCGGCTTGGCGTGCTGAAGGAAGGCCGGCTGCGCGCGCAGGTCCAGCACCAGGTCGAAGGGCTGGGTCTGGGCGCTGGGCTCGCGGCTGAAGTCGATCGCGCCGGCGGCATCACAGGCCTTCACGCAGGCGCGGTGGCCGGTGCAGGCGGCGAGGTCGATCTGGTAGTCCAGCCCGATCGCGCCCTCGGGGCAGGCGGCCAGGCAGGCATTGCAGCGCGTGCACAGGTCCAGGTCGATCGGGTTGTCCTGGGTCCACGCGAGCTCGAAGGCGCCCAGCCACCCGGTGAGGCGGTCGATGCGGCCCGAGAGCACGGGATGGCGGCGCTCCTGCGCGCCCGCGCCCCCCTGGGCAAAGAGCGTGACCTGCAGCACGTCAGACAGGCTGGCGGCCACCGTCTCGGCTTCATCGAGCGGGCCGATGATGACCAGGCGCCCCTGGCTGGTGTAGGTGACCGTGGCCACCGGCTCGGGCTCGGGCAGGCGCGCACTGGCGAGCAAGGCGGCCAGCTTGGGGCTGGCGCTGGCGGCGTCGCGGCTCCAGCCGCCGGTCTCGCGGATGTTGACGAAACGGATCGGAGCCCAGGGCACCGGTTGGTCTTGCGCAGCGGCGGCCTGCGCCTGCTGGTCGGCCAGGTCGGCGAAGAGGCGCTGCTCCTGGGTGCAGGCCACCACCAGCGGTTCGCCGCCCCGCGCGGCCTGCAAAAAGGCCCCCGCCTCGCGCCGGCACAGGGTGGTGTGCAGTGTCAGGTCTTCATCGAGCGCCTTCCCCAGGGCCTTGGGGTCCAGGGGCTGGGTCTTGTTGCAGTCGCAGATCAGGGTCGGCATCGGGGGCGCGTGCGGCGGGTTCGGTCGCGGAAAGGGAGGTGTCCTCGGGCGGCCCCGACTGTGCCACGAATTGCGGGTCGCTCTCGGGCAAGGGGTCACTGGCCGTTGCCGACTGGGCACGCGCGGGCTGGGCCGGTGGCGGGTCCTTGCGCACCAGCCCCAGGAACTCCGCGCTGGCCAACCCCTCCAGCATGCTTCGGGGCAAGGGGTCGGGCTTGCCGTAGTCGTCGATGTAGATGTCCAGGCCGTCCATCACGTTGAAGTGCGGGTCGGCAAAGAGTTTCTTCATCGCGGCGTTGCGCACCTCGGGGGCAACCTGCGATCCGGTGTAGCGACTGAAATCGGAATCCGGCGTCAGGGCTTGCACGTCGTCCAGCGTGGGCGGCGCAGGCGCCGCGTCCGCAGCAGGTGGCACGGAGGGCACCGGGTCGGCACCGCGCGCCACGGTGGCGGGAGCGGGCGTGGGGCCTGCAGGGCCCGAAGGCGCGAGGGTCTCGGTCCGGGGCGCCGGCGGTTCGGGCGCTAGGGGCCGGCCTTCTTTCGCGTCGATCTTGCGACGCGACCAGCGGCCCAGGAATCCATCAGCCACGGTCACCCTCCCCGCCTTCCCGGGGGAAATTGCCGCCACCGGGTCCACCGCGCCCGGTCTTGCCCGTGCTGATGGAAGCCGGGTTGCCGAAGCGGTCTTGCAGGGGCTTGAAGCTGTCCGGGCGTTTGCGTCGCTTGGGTTCGGGCACGTAATGGTCCTGGGCGAAGGTCCGCATCCACTCGACGATGTCCGGCGGCGCCGGCACCTGCTCCACGTGTTCCTGCGCATCGAGCCAGCGACCGGCATCGTGATAGCTCAGGGTGACGATCTCGGGACGGGCAATGGGCTCGTCGGCCACGGTCGCTTCGTCCTCCATCCGCCACATCACGAACCAGCCAGGTGCCGGGGTGGTGGCGTTGAGGTAGTAACCCTCGGCGTCATCGCGAAAGAGTTCGACGGTGAAGCCGGGGTGCAGCCAGTCCTCGGTCCGGTCGTCGCGGCGCAAGCAGCGCGGCCCCTGGCCGAACGCCGGTTCGTCGCGCACCACGTCGTGCAGCTGCCACCGATAAGGCTGCCAGCGGTTGTCGATGGCCTCACGGCGCATCACCACCGCCACCTGTACGCTCGGACGCGAGTTCATGATCGGTGCTTCTTCAGGCCTGCAGCCGCACGGCGCAGTATTTGAATTCGGGAATCTTGGCCACCGGATCGAGGGCCGCGTTCGTGAGCAGGTTGGCGGCCGCCTCGGCAAAAGCGAAGGGCAGGAACACCGTGCCATCGGGCGTGCCATCGTCACGACGCAGGTGGCAGCGGACCTCGCCACGGCGCGATTGCAGCCGCGCCATCTGACCGGCCACCAGGCCCAGACGCTGCAGTTCGCGGCCATTGAGGGACGCGGTGGCCACCGGCTCCAGGGCGTCGAGCACGACGCTGCGCCGGGTCATGCTGCCAGTGTGCCAGTGCTCCAGCTGCCTTCCGGTGATCAGCACCAGCGGGTAGTCCGCATCGGGTCGTTCGTTGGCCGGGACGATCTGCGCGGGCACCAGGTGCAAGCGCCCGTCGCCGGTAGGGAACTCCTCGGTGAAGACCACGGGCTGGCCCGGATCGTCCTCGGAAAGGCAGGGATAGGTGACCGCGCCCTCGCGCTCCAGGCGCGTCCAGGTGATGCCGGCGATGGCGCCGTGCATGGCCTGGCGCATTTCTTCGTAGACCGCTGCCACGCCGGCCTGCGGGCCCGGGTAGTGCCAGGCCAGGCCCATGCGCTGCGCCATCGCCTGGATCAAGGCGAGGTCGGGACGGGCATCACCCGGCGGATCGATCGCCTGCCGGCCCAATTGCACGGTGCGATCGGTGTTGGTGACGGTGCCGGTTTTCTCGGGCCAGGCGGTAGCGGGCAGGACCACGTCGGCCAGCCAGGCGGTCTCGGTCAGGAAGATGTCCTGCACCACCAGGTGCTCCAATGCAGCCAGTGCCGCGCGTGCGTGGTTCAGGTCCGGATCGCTCATGGCGGGGTTCTCGCCCTGCACATACATGCCGCGCACCTTGTGCGGGTCGGTGTCGGGCGCCAGGGCCTTGTCCATGATCTCGACCACCGTGTAGCCCGGGTGAGCGTCCAGACGGGTGCCCCAGAACTGCTCGAACCAGGCGTGCGCACCCGCGTGGTCCACCCGCTGGTAGTTGGGGAACATCATGGGAATGAGGCCGGCATCGCTGGCGCCCTGCACGTTGTTCTGGCCACGCAAGGGATGCAGGCCGCTGCCAGGCTTGCCGATCTGGCCAGCCACCGCGCACAAGGCGATCAGGCAGCGCGCGTTGTCGGTGCCGTGCACATGCTGACTCACGCCCATGCCCCAGAGGATCATGGCGGACTTCGCCTGCGCGAACGCCCGGGCGACTTCGCGGATCCGCTCGGCGGGCACACCGCAGACCGAGGCCATGGCCTCAGGCACGTAGGCGGCGACGCTGGCCTGCAGCGCCTCGAAGTTGCTCGCGCGTTGCGCGATGAACTCGCGATCGGCCAGGCCCTCTTCGATGATGGTGTGGATCATCGCGTTGAGCAGGGCCACGTCGGCGTCGGGCTTGAACTGCAAGGTCCGCCAGGCGTGGCGGCCGATGTCGGTCACGCGCGGGTCGGCCAGCACGATCTTGGTGCCACGTCGCGCCGCGTTCTTCATCCAGGTCGCGGCCACCGGGTGATTGGCGGTGGGGTTGGAGCCGATGATGATCACCAACTCGGCTTGCGCCACATCCCCCACCGGGTTGCTCACCGCACCGGAACCCACGCCCTCAAGCAGCGCCGATACGCTGGAGGCATGGCACAGGCGCGTGCAGTGGTCCACGTTGTTGCTGCCGAAACCGGTGCGCACCAGCTTCTGGAACAGGTAGGCCTCTTCGTTCGTGCCCTTGGCGGAACCGAAGCCGGCCAGGGCCTTGGGGCCATGGGTATCACGCAGCGTCTTCAGCCGGCCTGCGGCGAAATCCAGCGCCTCGTCCCAGGTGGCCTCGCGAAACACCTCGTGCCAGCGCGCGGGATCGCGCAGGACGTCGGCATCCTTGGCAACCCCGGGCTTGCGGATCAGGGGACGCGTGAGTCGATCCGGGTGGTGCGCGTAGTCGAAGCCAAAGCGCCCCTTCACGCACAGTCGCCCCTGGTTGGCCGGTCCGTCGCGCCCCTCGACGCCGACGATGCGGTTGCCGCGCACCTGGTAGGTGAGTTGGCAGCCCACGCCGCAGAAAGGACAGACCGAGTCGACCTCGCGGTCCACCGCCTGAGAGCCCACCAGGGTCTTGGGCATGAGCGCGCCCGTGGGGCAGGCCTGCACACATTCGCCGCAGGCCACGCAGGTGCTGGCGCCCATGGGGTCGGCCAGGTCGAACACGATCTGGCTGTCGGCGCCACGGCGCGCATAGCCGATCACGTCATTCACCTGCGTCTCGCGGCAGGCGCGCACGCAGCGCGTGCACTGGATGCAGGCATCCAGGTTCACCGCCATCGCAGGGTGCGAGAGGTCGGGCGCGGGCGCTTCGCGGCGCAGGGCGGTCAGGGACGCACGGGGCGTCACGCCCAACTCGCGCGCCCAGGCGCTGAGTTCTCCGTGCTGACCTGGGGTTTCGCCCACTTCCAGCGGATCGCCGGCGCCGTCGTTCCACTTGTGGCCCTGCGCAGGCAGGTCCGCCAGCAGCATCTCCAGCACCATCTTCTGACTGCGAGTGGCGCGGTCGCTGCGGGTCTGCACGTCCATGCCCGGGGTGACGGCGCGGCAGCAGCTGGGGGCCAGCACCCGCTCGCCCGCGACCTCGACGACGCAGGCGCGGCAATTGCCATCGGGGCGCAGGTGGTCGCTGTAGCACAGACGAGGAATGCGCACGCCCAGGCGGTCGGCCGCTTGCAGCACGGTCTCGCCCTGCACGGCCTGGACGTCCTGACCGTCCAGGCGAAACGACACGAGGGGAAGGTCAGGCGACTTCATCGGGGAAATAGGTCTGCACGCAGCGGATCGGATTCGGGGCGGCCTGACCCAGGCCACAGATGGAGGCATCAGCCATCACCTGCCCCAGATCGTTCAAGGTGTCATGGTCCCAGCGCAGCGCCTGCATCAGGCGTGCCGCCTTGTCGGTGCCCACGCGGCAAGGCGTGCATTGGCCACAGCTTTCATGGGCGAAGAAACGCATCATGTTCAGCGCGGCATCGCGGGCGCGGTCCTGGTGGCCCAGCACGATCACGGCGGCCGACCCGATGAAGCAGCCATGCGGTTGCAAGGTGTCGAAGTCCAGCGGCACATCCGCCAGACGCGCGGGCAGGATGCCGCCCGAAGCGCCACCGGGCAGATAGCCATACAGCGTATGCCCCGGCGCCATGCCACCGCAATATTCATCGACCAGCTCGCGCAGGGTGATGCCGGCGGGTGCGAGCTTGACGCCGGGTTCGCGCACGCGCCCGCTCACGCTGAAGGAGCGCAGGCCCTGGCGGCCGTGGCGACCCTGGGCGGCAAATACCTGCGGACCCTCTTGCAGCAGCGTGCGCACCCAGTACAGGGTCTCGAAGTTGTGTTCCAGCGTGGGGCGGCCGAACAGGCCGACTTCGGCGATGTAGGGCGGGCGCAGGCGCGGCTCGCCGCGCTTGCCCTCAAGGCTCTCGATCATGGCCGACTCTTCGCCACAGATGTAGGCACCTGCACCCCGGCGCAGGTGGATCGCAGGCAGCGCACACGGCGGGTCGGCCTGCAGGCGCGCGAGTTCGGCGTGCAGCATGGCGCGCGCGTCGTGGTATTCGTCGCGCAGATAGATGTAGACGGCCTGCACACCCACCACATGGGCTGCAATCAGTAGCCCCTCCAGGAAGCGGTGCGGATCGCGCTCAAGGTAGTAGCGGTCCTTGAAAGTGCCGGGCTCGCCTTCGTCGATGTTGACGGCCATCAGGCGCGGCGCGGGCTGCGCGCGCACGATGCGCCACTTGCGACCGGCCGGAAAGCCCGCGCCGCCCAGGCCCCGCAGGCCGGCGTGTTCGAGTGTAGTGATGACGGACTCTGCATCGCGTTCACCGCGCGCCACCGACGCCGCCAGGGCATAGCCGCCCTGCGCGCGGTAGGCGTCATAGCCCAAGGCCTGGGGCACCGGCGACACGTCGGCGCCGGCCACCGCCTGCTGGATGCGGCCCGCGTCGGCAGGCGCCACCGCGCGCTGCCCCACCAGCGCCGCAGGCGCCTGCTCACAACGGCCGATGCAAGGCGCGGGAATCACGCGCACCTGCGAACCGAGCAGGGCCGGCAGCCGCTGCAACAGATCTTGCGCGCCAGCCATCTCGCAAGACAGCCCGTCGCACACACGCACCGTGAGCAGGGGGCCCGCTTCGCCATCGCGCAGGATCTCGAAGTGGTGATAGAAGCTCGCGACCTCGAACACCTCGGCCATCGGCAGGTTCATTTCCTGGGCCAGCGCCGCGAGGTGGCGCGGCTGCAGGCCGCGCCCATGGTCGTTCAAAAGGTGCAGATGCTCGATCAGCAGGTCGCGCGCATGACCCCCCTCGGGTCGGGGGCCGATCAGGGCCCGCACGTCCTGGAGGCTGGCCGCGTCGACCTGCCGGCCCTTGAGGTGGCCGGTACGCCCGCTGGCGCGATGAATCCGGACCGGCGCCTCTTGCATCAGGTGTCCTTGGAAACCGTGATGGTGGGGAACCGCGAAGAAAAGTCCTTGGCCTTGGCCGCGATCTTGATCGCCACCTGGCGGGCCATGGCCTTGTAGAGGCCGGCCACCTGACCGTCGGGATCGGCGACGACCGTGGGTTTGCCGCCATCGGCTTGCAGGCGGATAGCCATGTCCAGGGGCAGCGCACCCAGGTAGTCGATGCCGCGCTCGGCAGCATAGCGCTGGCCACCGCCCTCGCCGAAGATGTGTTCGACATGGCCGCACTTCGTGCAGACGTGCGCCGCCATGTTTTCCACCAGACCCAGGATCGGCACGCCCACCTTGTCGAACATGGCCACGCCCTTGCGCGCGTCCAGCAGCGCGATGTCCTGCGGGGTGGTCACGATGACCGCGCCCGTCATGGGCACGCGCTGCGAAAGCGTGAGCTGGATGTCGCCGGTGCCGGGCGGCATGTCGACGATCAGGTAATCGAGGTCGCGCCAGTTGGTCTGGCGCAGCAGCTGCTCCAGGGCCTGGGTGGCCATGGGGCCACGCCAGATCATGGCCTCATTGGGGTTGATCAGGAAGCCGATGGACATGACCTGCACGCCGTAGTTCTCCAGCGGGTCCATCGTCTTGCCGTCTTCGCTCTCGGGGCGTCCCTCGATCCCCATCATCATGGGTTGGCTGGGGCCGTAGATGTCGGCGTCGAGCAGGCCCACCGAAGCCCCCTCGGCCGCCAGGGCCAGGGCCAGGTTGGCAGCGGTGGTGCTCTTGCCCACGCCGCCCTTGCCCGAGGCTACAGCCACGATGTTCTTGACGCTGGGCAGCAGCTGCACCCCACGCTGAACGGCATGGGCGGTGACGCGGGTGGTGATGTTCACGGACACGTCGGTCACGCCCGACACACCGCGCGCCGCAGCCACCAGGGCCTGGCGCAAAGCCGCATGCTGGCTCTTGGCCGGGTAGCCCAGCTCGACGTCGAAAGCCGCCTTGCCCCCTTCGAACTTCAAGTTTTTCAGGGCCTTGGTGCTCACGAAATCCTGGCCGGTGTTCGGATCCTTGATGGCGCTCAGGGCGGTCAAAAGCGGTGCGGTGAGGTCGGTGGAAGCCATATCAGGAGGAAATCAATAACCGGCCAGTTTACCCAGCGGAACTAAAATGACAGGTTCCGAGCGAAAAAACCATGTCCAAGCGCAAGCTCTTCGTCACGACCGCCCTGCCCTACGCCAACGGCAAGTTCCATATCGGCCACATCATGGAGTACATCCAGGCCGACATCTGGGTGCGGTTCCAGCGCATGCAGGGCCATATGGTGCACTTCGTGGGTGCCGATGACGCGCACGGCGCGCCGATCATGATCGCCGCCGAGAAGGCCGGCAAGACGCCGCAGCAGTTCGTGGGCGAGATCGCCGCAGGTCGAAAGCCCTACCTGGACGGCTTTCATGTGCGCTTTGACAACTGGCATTCCACCGACAGCCCCGAGAACACCGCGCTGGCGCAGGACATCTACCGCACGCTCAAGGCCAACGGCCTGATCGCCACGCGCACCATCGAGCAGTTCTACGACCCGGTCAAGGGCAGGTTCCTGCCCGATCGCTACATCAAGGGCGAATGTCCCACCTGCCACGCCAAGGACCAATACGGCGACAGCCGTGAGGTCTGCAGCGCGGTCTATGCGCCCACCGACCTGATCGAGCCCTACTCCACCCTCACCGGCGCCAAACCCGAGATCCGCAGCTCCGAGCATTTCTTCTTCAAGCTGTCCGACCCCCAGGTGGTCGACTTCCTCAAGGCCTGGACACAGGATCAGGATGCGGCCGGCAGTGGCCGGCCGCGCCTGCAGGCCGAGATGGCCAAGAAGGCCAGCGAGTGGTTCGAAGCCGGCATGGCCGACTGGGACATCTCGCGCGAGGCACCCTATTTCGGCATCGAGATTCCCGACGCGCCGGGCAAGTATTTTTATGTGTGGCTGGACGCCCCGGTGGGCTACCTCGCCAGCTTGAAGAACCACTTCGACAAAGGCCAGGCGCGGGCGCACTGGCATGAGGCTTCGCGCACCGACGCCAGCTTCGAGCAGTTCATCGCCGACCCGGCGGTCGAACAGGTGCACTTCATCGGCAAGGACATCGTGTACTTTCACACCTTGTTCTGGCCCGCGATGCTGCAGTTCTCCGGCCGCAAGACGCCCACGCAGGTGAACGTGCACGGCTTCATCACCGTGAGCGGCGAGAAGATGTCCAAGAGCCGCGGCACCGGCATCGATCCGCTGAAGTACCTCGCCCTGGGCATGAATCCCGAGTGGCTGCGTTACTACATCGCCGCCAAGCTCAATGGGCGCGTGGAAGACGTCGACTTCAATCCCGACGACTTCGTCGCCCGGGTCAATGCCGACCTCATTGGCAAGTACGTGAACATCGCCAGCCGCGCGGTGAAGTTCGTGCCGGGCGGCCAGCTGGTGAAGCACGACGCGGCCAGCCTCAACCCCTCCCGCCTGCTCGAGTCGGTGGCCCGCCTCTACGAAGCGCGCGAATACGGCAAGGCGCTGCGCGAGATCATGGCCTACGCCGACGAGGTCAACCTGCGCTTTGACAGCGCCGCGCCCTGGAAGCTGGTCAAGGAAGGCCAGGCCGACCGCGCTGCGGCCATCGGCTCCGAGTGCCTGGAGCACTTCAAGGTGCTCACCGCCTGCCTCAAGCCGGTGCTGCCCGAGCTCGCGCAGCAGGCTGAAGCCTTCCTGCAATGCGGTCCGCTCACGCTGCTGGACGCCGGCACGCTTTTGCCTGCCGGCCACCGCGTGGGCGAGTACCAGCACCTGATGCAGCGCGTTGACCTCAAGCAACTGGACGCCCTGTTCGAGCCGCCCGCCGAGGCTGCACCCGAAGCGCCGGCGGCAGCCGACCCGGGCGGCGCGGCGTTGGCCCCCACCATCACCATCGACGACTTCGCCAAGATCGATCTGCGCATCGCCAAGATCGTGCAGTGCGAGGCTGTTGAAGGCTCGACCAAGCTGCTGCGCCTGACGCTGGATGTGGGTGAAGGCCGCACGCGCAATGTGTTTTCTGGCATCGCCAGCGCCTACCAGCCCGCCGACCTGGTGGGCAAGCTCACCGTGATGGTGGCCAACCTCGCGCCACGCAAGATGAAGTTTGGCGTTTCCGAAGGCATGGTGCTGGCCGCCAGCCATGGCGACGACAAGACCCACCCCGGCATCTACGTACTGCAGCCGGGATCAGGCGCACAGCCCGGCATGCGGGTGCGGTGAGCCGCTTCAAGCCCGCCCCCTTCCGACCGCGCCTGATCGACGCGCTGCGGGGCTACGGCGCGCGCGCATTCCAGAACGACCTGGGCGCGGGCCTGACCGTCGCCATCGTTGCCCTGCCCCTGGCCATGGCCTTTGCCATCGCGTCCGGACTCAAGCCCGAGGCCGGCCTGTGGACCGCCATCATCGGCGGGCTGCTCGTCTCGTTGCTGGGGGGCTCCAACGTCCAGATCGCCGGGCCTGCGGGCGCCTTCATCGTCATCGTCTACGGCATCCTCGAGCGCCATGGCCTGGCCAACCTCCTGATCTCGACGGCCTGCGCCGGCGCGCTGCTGTTTGCGCTGGGTCTGCTGCGACTGGGCAACCTGGTGCGCCATGTGCCGGTGAGCATCGTGGTCGGCTTCACCAATGGCATCGCGGTCCTGATCGCGCTGTCGCAGGTCAAGGACTGGCTGGGCCTGTCGGTGGCAAAGATGCCCGCCGACTTCTTCCACCAGGTGCAGGTGCTCGGCGCCCACCTGAACACATTCAACCCGCAGGCCTTTGCGCTGGGCGCGCTGTGCGTCGCAGGCCTGTGGCTGTGGCCCCGCCTGTGGGCGCGGCAGGTGCCACGCCTGCCCGCCATCGACCTGCCGCTGGTGCGCAGCGCCGCGGTCGTCGGCGCGCGCCTGCCGGCGCCTATCGTCGCGCTGGTCACCCTCACCCTCGCCGCCTGGGCCCTGAAGCTGCCGGTCGAGACCATCGGCTCGCGCTTTGGCGCGCTGCCTCAGGGCCTGCCAGCGTTCGCCCTGCCCGCCTTCAGCTGGGAGACCGTCAAGCAGCTGGTGAATCCGACGATCACCATCGCCCTGCTCGGCGCCATCGAGTCGCTGCTGTGCGCGCGTATCGCCGACCAGGTCAGCGGCCTGCCACGACACGACTCCAACCAGGAGCTCATGGCCCAGGGCGTGGCCAATGTGGTGGTGCCGTTCTTCGGGGGCATGCCGGTGACCGGGACCATCGCCCGCACAGTCACCAATGTGCGTGCCGGGGGCACCACGCCGGTGGCGGGCATCACCCATGCCGTGGTGCTGGCGGGGGTGGTGCTGCTGGCGGCGCCGCTGGCCCTGCATGTGCCGATGGCGGTGCTTGCAGGCATCCTGTTGTTCATCGCCTGGAACATGGGCGAGTGGCGCGAGTTCGCGCACCTGCGGCGGCAAAGCGGCCCCTATCGCCTGCTGATGCTGGGGACCTTTCTGCTCACCGTGGTGTTCGACCTGACCGTGGCCCTGGAGGTCGGTCTGCTGGTGGCCTGCGCCCTGTTCATACGCAATATGGGTGCGCAATTTCGGGTCGAGCCCGTGCCGCAACAAGCCGCAGGACACCTGCGTTTTCGCTTGGCGGGCTCGCTGTTTTTCGGCGCGGTCGTTCATCTCGATGCCGCGGTACGGGCGGTGGAAGACGGCCCCGAGTCCCCGCAGGTGGTGCTGGACGCCTTGCAGCTGGTCTACCTGGACGCCACCGGGGTGGACGCTCTGCGCCAGGTGCACAAGGCGGTTCAGAAAAAGGGCGGGACCCTGGCTCTGGAGAATCTGCAAGCGCAAGCCCGCGATGCGATCGAGCGCTCGGGCTTCGCACAGGAGCTTGCGGCCTGAGTCCACCCAAGGTCGACGGGCCGCGTCGTTAGAATCAGCCCCTTCGAAGGCCCCCACCATGTCCCTGCTTCAGCGCATCTTTCGCCGCCCCGACTACCACTCCGAGGTCAGCCAGTTCATTGACGGCCTCAAGACCGCCCGGCCCGACCTGGAAGCGCAGCAGCGCGCGGGCCGCGCCCTCCTGTGGGACAAGCAGGTAGACCGCGGTCTTCAGGGTGAGTGGCAGGCCGCGCGCGTACGCCAAAAGGCCTACGTCTACGGCAGTGGCAACCAGTAAGTGCGGGCTTGCCGTCGGCGATGAACACTGAGACCCCGCCCGAGACGCTGCCCGAGCCGGGCACGCCGGACCTGCCCGGCATGCCCGTGGTGGTCGATCAGGTGGCCCTGGCCCGCCTGTACGGCGAGCCGCTGTTCGCCCTGCCCACCGACCTGTACATCCCGCCCGACGCGCTCGAGGTGTTCCTCGAAGCCTTCGAGGGCCCGCTGGACCTGCTGCTCTATCTGATTCGCAAGCAGAACTTCAACATCCTGGACATCCCGATGGCGGGCGTCACGCGCCAGTACCTGCAGTACGTCGACGAGATCCGCAGCCGCAACCTGGAGCTGGCCGCGGAATACCTGCTGATGGCGGCCATGCTGATCGAGATCAAGTCGCGCATGCTGCTGCCGCCCAAGAAGGTGGCCGAGGGCCAGGAACCCGAAGACCCACGCGCCGAGCTCGTGCGCCGACTGCTCGAATACGAGCAGATGAAGCTGGCCGCCGCCCGCCTGAACGAGGCGCCGCAAATCGGCCGTGACGTGCTGCGCGCGCAGGTCTACATCGAACAATCGCTGCAGCCGCGCTTTCCCGACGTGGCCGTGGTCGATCTTCAGGACGCCTGGCGCGACATCCTCAAGCGGGCCAAGCTGGTCCAGCACCACAAGATCTCGCGCGAAGAGCTTTCCGTGCGCGAGCACATGAGCATCGTCCTGCGCAAGTTGCAGGGCCGCAAGTTCATCGAGTTCGAGAACCTCTTTGACATCGACCGCGGCATGCCGGTGGTCATCGTCACCTTCATCGCGATGCTGGAGCTGGCCAAGGAAACCCTGATCGAGGTCACCCAGGCCGAAGCCTACGCGCCCATCTACGTGCGGCTGGCCTACCAGCCGGCCTGAGGCCGCCCGCTGTCCCTTTCTGCATGAACGCCTGCGCGACGCTGGATTTCGACGTGGTCATCGTGGGCAGCGGCCTGGCCGGCCTGTCCGCCGCCCTGCACCTGGCGCCCACGCAACGCGTGGCCGTGATCACCAAACGCGCCCTGTCCGACGGCTCCAGTGGCTGGGCCCAGGGCGGGATCGCGGCGGTCATGGGGCGAGAAGATTCCTTCGACGCGCATGTCGACGACACCCTGGTGGCGGGCGCGGGCCTCTCCGACCCCGCAGCCACGCGGTTCGTGGTCGAACATGCGCCCGAGAGCATCGAGTGGCTGCGGTCGCTGGGGGTGCCCTTCTCGCAGGAGAACGGGCAGCTGCACCTCACGCGTGAAGGCGGCCACAGCGCGCGGCGCATCGTGCATGTGACCGACGCCACCGGCGCCGCCGTGCAGCAGACGCTGATCGAGCATGTCCGGCGCACGCCCAATATCAAGCTCTTTGAGCACCACATGCTGGTGGACCTGATCGTCGCCGGCAAGATCGGCCTGGCGCCCCAGCGGTGCCTGGGCCTGTACGCACTGGACGAGACGCGTGACGAGGTGGTGGCCTTTCGCGCGCCGCAGACCATCCTGGCCACGGGTGGCGCGGGCAAGGTGTACCTCTACACCACCAACCCCGACACCGCCACGGGCGATGGCATCGCCGCCGCCTGGCGCGCAGGCTGCAGCGTCGCCAACATGGAATTCATCCAGTTCCACCCGACCTGCCTGTACCACCCCCACGTCAAGAACTTCCTGATCACCGAAGCCGTGCGCGGCGAAGGCGGTCGCCTGCTGCTGCCCGATGGCACGCGCTTCATGCCGGCGCACGATGCGCGCGCTGAGCTCGCGCCGCGCGACGTGGTGGCGCGCGCGATCGACTTCGAGATGAAAAAGCACGGTCTGGACTGTGTGTACCTGGACATCTCGCACCAGAGCCCGCAGTTCATTCACGAGCATTTCCCCAACATCCAGGCACGCTGCCTGGAGCTGGGCATCGACATGACGCGCCAGCCGATTCCGGTGGTGCCGGCGGCCCACTACACCTGCGGCGGGGTGCAGACCGACCTGGCCGGCCGCACCGAGCTGCCCGGGCTGCATGCCATCGGCGAGACCACCTACACCGGCCTGCATGGCGCCAACCGTCTGGCGAGCAACTCGCTGGTGGAGTGCATGGTGTTCGCCCACTCGGCGGCCCAGGACATCCTGGCCCACCCCCTGCCTGCGGCGCCACCGGTACCAGCCTGGGACGACAGCCGGGTGACCGATGCCGACGAGGCGGTGGTGATCTCTCACAACTGGGACGAGTTGCGCCGCTTCATGTGGGACTACGTGGGGATCGTGCGCACCAACAAGCGGCTGGAGCGCGCGGCGCGGCGCATCGCGCTGCTACAGCATGAGATCCAGGAGTTCTACAGCGCCTTCCATGTGACGCGCGACCTGTTGGAGCTGCGCAATCTGGTGCAGGTGGCCGACCTGATCGTGATGTCGGCCATGATGCGCCACGAGAGTCGCGGGCTGCATTACAGCCGCGACTACCCGCAGATGCTGGAGAAGGCCGTCCCCACGGTGCTGCGGCCGGCCCAGGCGGGCGGACGGGTGGCGGCGGGCGCTTCAACCTGAGGGTGCTTCTGCGGCCTGGGGCTTAGCCGCCGCAGCCCTCGGGCCTGTGCCGCCTGCCCAGAGCGCTCCCACTTCAAAACTTCAAGCCGCCCCAATCCCGGGCACCAGCCCTCCAGGGGCCTTGCCGTCCTTGAGCCCCTGCGTGAACGCCAGCATCCGGTCGATCGGCAACTTCGCGCGCAAGCCCAGTGCAGGATCTACGCACACCTCGTTCGCACCGGTCTCCAGCACCCGCGCCACATCCGCCAGGCTGTTCATCGCCATCCAGGGGCAATGCGCGCAACTCTTGCAGGTCGCGCTGTTGCCTGCAGTGGGTGCCTCGATGAATACCTTGTCTGGGTTGAGCGTGCGCAGCTTGTGCATCATCCCGTTGTCGGTGGCCACGATGAATTCGCGTGCATCCATCTCGCGAGCCGCCTTGAGAATGCCGGAGGTCGAACCCACCGCATCGGCCAGCGCCACCACATCGGCGGGCGACTCCGGATGTACCAGCACCTTCGCGCGCGGGTGATCGCGCTTGAGGGCCTCGAGCTCGAAGGCCTTGAATTCGTCGTGCACGATGCACGAGCCGTTCCACAGCACCATGTCGGCACCCGTCTCGCGCTGGATGTAGCCCCCCAGGTGGCGGTCAGGCGCCCACAGCAGCTTGTGGCCCGCGTCTTTCAGCGCGCGAACGATCTCCAGCGCGCAGCTGGACGTCACCACCCAGTCGGCCCGCGCCTTCACCGCCGCACTGGTGTTGGCATAGACCACCACCGTGCGGTCCGGATGCTGGTCGCAGAACGCGCTGAACTCCGACACCGGACAGCCCAGGTCCAGCGAGCAGGTCGCGTCCAGATCGGGCATCAGTACGCGCTTGTGCGGCGAAAGGATCTTGGAGGTCTCGCCCATGAAGCGCACTCCGGACACCACCAGCGTCTGCGCCGGATGGTCGCGGCCGAAGCGGGCCATCTCCAGCGAGTCGCTCACCAGACCGCCGGTCTCTTCGGCCAGGTCCTGCAGGTCCGGGTGCACGTAGTAGTGCGAAACCATCACCGCGTTGCGCTCTTTGAGCCGCTGGCGGATGCGGTCCTTCAGGGCGGTGCGCTCGGTGGGCGAAGGCTCGGGCGGCACCCGCGCCCAGGCGTGACGGGTGTCGCAGCGGGCCCCCGAGGGCTGCTCGTACTCGACATCAACAACAGGGATCACCGCAGGCATCGAACTTCCTTGACACGCGAAACCGCGTATTTTCGCAGGTGCCGGCGGTCCCTGGGCTGGGTACCGGACACCCCTGCCGCGTCGGAGCAAGCGCGACAATCTGGGGCATGAGCACAGCCTACACCCCCGAAACCCTCACCCGAGACCAGGCGGACACGCTGCAAGGCACCACCGTGCTGGAGTTCGGCGCCAACTGGTGCAGTTGGTGCCAAGGCGCGCAGCCCGCCATCACCCAGGCCCTGCAGGGTCATGCCCGTCTGCGCCATCTGAAGATCGAGGATGGCAAGGGCCGGCCGCTGGGGCGCAGCTATGGCGTGAAGCTCTGGCCCACCCTCGTCTTTCTGCGCGAGGGCCAGGAGGTCGCCCGTGTCGTACGGCCTGCAGATGGCGCGGCACTGCGCGACGCCTTGAGCCGACTGGGCTGAGGCGAGACTGCGGCCGACGCTGACAAGGTCAACGCCGGCCCGGGCTCAGGTCAGTCGGCCTGGCGGCGCAGAAAGGCCGGGATCTCGTAGTCCTCCATGCCACCGGAAGACAGCGCATCGACCTTGGCGGCGGCCTGCGTACGATTGGTACGCCACACGCTGGGCACGTTCAGGTCGGCCGAGGTACCGATTGCGGGGGCGGCCACCGGCGGCAGACCGGCCACGTTACCCGGCGCGGAAGCGACCACGCTCCCCAGGGTGGGGATGCTGGACGTGGGCACGCTGGAAACGTTGATCGGCACGTTGTCGGTGCCGGTGCGGATCACAGCCAGCGGGGGCGCGGTGCGGCGCTGACCCTGGCGGGACAGGCCGGTAGCCACCACGGTCACACGCACCTGGTCGCCCAGGTTGTCGTCATAGGCGGTGCCGTAAATCACGTGGGCGTCGGGCGAGGCGTAGGCGCGGATGGTGTTCATCGCCAGCTTGGACTCCGACAGCTTGAGGCTGCCCTTGGCGGCGGTGATCAGCACCAGCACACCGCGCGCACCGGACAGGTCGATGCCTTCCAGCAGCGGGCAGGCCACGGCCTGTTCGGCAGCGATCCGGGCGCGGTCCGGCCCCTCGGCCACCGCAGTGCCCATCATCGCCTTGCCCGGCTCGCCCATGACGGTGCGCACGTCCTCGAAGTCCACGTTGACGTGGCCCGGAACGTTGATGATCTCGGCGATACCGCCCACGGCGTTCTTCAGGACGTCGTTGGCGTGCGCGAACGCCTCGTCTTGCGTGATGTCGTCGCCCAGCACTTCCTGCAGCTTCTCGTTCAGGACCACGATCAGCGAGTCGACATTGGCTTCAAGTTCGGCCAGGCCGGCGTCGGCATTGGTCATGCGGCGACCGCCCTCCCAGTCGAAGGGCTTGGTGACCACGCCCACGGTGAGGATGCCCATCTCCTTGGCCACACGCGCGATCACCGGCGCGGCGCCAGTACCGGTGCCACCCCCCATGCCGGCAGTGATGAACAGCATGTGCGCACCCTCGATGGCGCTGCGGATGTCGTCGACGGCCAATTCAGCGGCGTCACGACCCTTGTCCGGCTTGCTGCCGGCGCCCAGACCGCTGTGACCGAGCTGGATCGTCTTGTGGGCCGCCGTACGCTGCAGGGCCTGGGCGTCCGTGTTAGCGCAAATGAATTCAACGCCCTGGACCTGGCGCTCGATCATGTGCTCGACGGCATTGCCGCCACCGCCTCCCACGCCGATCACCTTGATTTGGGTGCCCATATTGAACTCTTCGACTTCGATCATTTCGATGGTCATGTCTAACTCCTTGATTCAAAAACTGCAGTTGCCTGTATCTCGTTGTCTGTTTTCTTGTTCTTCGGGGTTCGTCCTACCCGCTGGCTGGGGGCGCGGTCGAACAACTTCGACCACGGCGGTACGCGGGCGGGCTGCCCCGCGCGAGCCAGAGTCGGATGCGACGCATCAGAAATTCCTCACGATCAGATCCTTGAAGCGACCAAAGGCCGTCTTCACCGAGCCGTTCTTCTGAGCCACCTTCTGTCCGCGCACACGGGCCAGGCGAGCCTCTTCGAGCAGGCCCATGACGGTGGCGGAGCGGGGCTGGGCCACCATGTCGGAGAGCGCGCCCACGTACTTGGGAATGCCGCGCCGCACCGGCTTGAGGAAGATGTCCTCACCCAGTTCGACCATGCCCGGCATGACTGCGGTACCGCCAGTGATCACGATGCCCGAGCCCAGGACTTCCTCGTAGCCGGATTCGCGAATGACCTGCTGCACCAGCTGGTAGATCTCGTCCACCCGCGGCTCGATCACGCCGGCCAGGGCCTGGCGCGAGATGGTGCGCGGGCCGCGGTCGCCCAGGCCAGGCGTCTCGACCTGGTCATCGGGATCGGCCAGCAGCTGCTTGGCATAGCCACTTTCGACCTTGATGTCCTCGGCGTCCTTGGTGGGCGTGCGCAGGGCCATCGCGATGTCGCTGGTGATCAGGTCACCCGCGATCGGAATGACTGCGGTGTGGCGGATCGCGCCACCGGTGAAGATGGCGACGTCGGTGGTCCCCGCGCCGATATCCACCAGGGCCACGCCCAACTCGCGTTCGTCGGCCGTCAGCACCGCCTGGCTGGAGGCCAGGGGATTGAGCAGCAGCTGTTCGACCTCCAGGCCGCAGCGGCGCACGCACTTGATGATGTTCTCCGCTGCACTCTGCGCCCCGGTGACGATGTGCACCTTGGCTTCCAGGCGGATGCCGCTCATGCCGATCGGCTCCCTGACGTCCTGGTTGTCGATCATGAACTCCTGCGGCTCGACCAGCAGCAGGCGCTGGTCGGTGGAGATGTTGATCGCACGAGCGGTGTCCACCACGCGGGCCACGTCGGCAGCGGTGACTTCCTTGTCCTTGATGGCCACCATGCCGCTGGAGTTCATGCCGCGGATGTGGCTGCCAGTGATGCCGGTATAGACCCGGGTGATCTTGCAGTCCGCCATCAGCTCGGCTTCTTTCAGTGCCTGCTGGATGCTTTGCACCGTGGCGTCGATGTTGACCACCGCGCCGCGCTTGAGGCCATGGGAGGGCGACACGCCCAGACCCGCGAGCTTGAGTTCGCCACCGGGCAGGACTTCCGCGACGACCGCCATGACCTTGGCGGTGCCGATGTCCAGTCCGATGACCAGGTCCTTGTATTCCTTTGCCATTGCAGTCCTCTCTATTTCTTCTGTACGTCGTTGCCCAGGGTGCTGACCCCGCGCAGGCGGATGGCGTAGCCGTCCGCGTGGCGCAGGTCGGCCGACACCAGGGCCTCAGGGCGGCGCCCGTAGCGCGAGGTGGCCTGGGTGAGCGTCTGCACGAAGCGCTGCGCCCGCGCAGCGACCTCTTCGGGCGTGCCCCGTCCCAGTTCGACCAGCGCGCCGGTATCCAGCAAGGCCTGCCAGCTGCCCCGGGCGGTGAGCGTGAGTTGCTCGATCTCCAGCTCCAGCGAGCGGAACATCGGCGCCAGCGTGCGGTACGTCGCCAGCACCTGGGCCGATTGCTCGCGCGGGCCGGACAGGCGCGGCAGATCGTCCTGGTCCAGGTCGCCGGGATTGGCCTCGAAAACTTCGCCAAAGCTGTTCACCAGCAGGGTCTCGCCCTCGGGGCCCCAGAAGGCCACTGGCCGGTGTTCCTGCAGGATCACGCGCAGGCGGTGCGGGAACTCGCGCCGCACCACCGCCTCGCGCACCCAGGGCACTTCGCGAAACGCCTGGCGTACGGCGCCCAGGTCGACGGTGAAGAAGTTGCCCTGCACACGCGGGGTCACATTGGCCCGCAAGGTGGCAACGCTGTTGTGGGCCACATCGCCCTGCACCGTGATCCCACTGAGCGAGAACGCCGGATGGCGCAGCCCCCACCAGCCCAGCGCCGACACCGCGATGACACCGAACACGCCCAGCATCAGCAGGGCGGTGGCGTTCATCACGCGGATGTCGACGGGCACAGGCGCAGCCGATTTCATGGACGATGCACGCTCCCGGGGTTGTCCAGCGCCGCGCTGGCAAGCAGCTGCAGGCACAGGTCTTCGTAGGAAATGCCGGCGGCGCCCGCCGACTTGGGCACCAAGGAGTGGCTGGTCATGCCCGGCGAGGTATTGAGCTCCAGCAGCCAGGGCCGGCGTGTGGCGGCATCGATCATCACGTCGACACGACCCCAGCCGCGACAACCCAGGACGCGATAGGCCTTCAGCACCATGGCCTGGATGGCGGCCTCCTCGCCCTCGGGCAGGCCGCAGGGCACGAGGTACTGGGTGTCGTCGTTGAAGTACTTGTTCTGGTAGTCGTAGTTGCCCTGAGGTGCAACGATGCGGATCACGGGCAGCGCACGAGCGCCGTCACCGGTGCCCAGGACCGGACAGGTGACCTCGTCGCCGGCGATGAACTGCTCGCACAGCACGTCGGTGTCCAGAGCCGCTGCAGCCTCGAAGGCGCGGGCCATGTCGGCAGCATCGGTCACCTTGCTCAGGCCGATGGAGGAGCCTTCCCGCGCAGGCTTGACGATCAGGGGCAGGCCCAGGGTGCGCGGTACCTCGGCGATCTGCTGCGGCGTGGTAGCCCCCTTGCGCAGGAGCACGTAGCGCGGCGTCGACACGCCCTCGGACAGCCACACGCGCTTGGTCATGACCTTGTCGATGGCCAGCGCCGAAGGCATGACGCCTGAACCGGTGTAGGGAATACCCAGGAGCTCCAGGGCGCCCTGCACCGTGCCGTCTTCGCCGAAGCGGCCATGCAGGGCGATGAAAGCGCGGTCAAAGCCCTCCTTGCGCAGGTCGGACAGCTCACGCTCGGCCGGATCGAAGGCGTGGGCGTCCACCCCCCGCGCCCGCAGGGCCTGCAGCACGCCGGCCCCCGACATCAGCGATACCTCACGCTCGGCAGAACGCCCTCCCAGGAGGACTGCCACCTTGCCGAAATTCTGTGCGGTCGTCATGCCGCGCCTCCCTGATCCAGCAGCTTGGAGGGCACACCCCCGATCGAGCCTGCGCCCATGCACATCACCACATCGCCGTCACGCGCCATTTCCAGTATGGCCTGGGGCATATCGGCGATGTCCTCGACAAAGACCGGCTCGACCTTGCCTGCCACCCGCACCGCGCGGACCAGGGCCCGGCCGTCCGCGGCGACGATGGGCGTCTCACCGGCGGCATAGACCTCGGCCAGAAGCACTGCGTCCGCATGGCCCATGACCCGCACAAAATCTTCGAAGCAGTCGCGGGTGCGGGTGTAGCGGTGCGGCTGGAAGGCCAGCACCAGGCGGCGGCCCGGGAAGGCGCCGCGTGCAGCGGCCAGCGTGGCCGCAATCTCCACCGGGTGGTGGCCGTAGTCCTCGATCACGCGGAAGGTGCCGCCGCCGTTGGCCGCGCGCACCGGCAGGTCGCCATAGCTCTGGAAGCGGCGGCCCACGCCCCGGAATTCAGCCAGCGCCTTCTGCACCGCAGCGTCGGGGATGTTCAATTCCACGGCCACCGCGATCGCCGACAGCGCATTGAGCACGTTGTGGTGGCCGGCCAGGTTGAGGGTGACGTCCAGATCCGGGAGCACCACGCCGTTGCGTCGCTGTGCGGTGAAACGCATGCGCGGGCCATCAGGGCGGATGTCGATGGCGCGCACCTGGGCCGTCTCGTCCACGCCATAAGTGGTGATGGGGCACTGCACGTCGGCCATGATGGCGCGCACCGCCGGGTCGTCCATGCACAGGATCGCAGTACCGTAGAACGGCATGCGGTGCAGGAAATCGACGAAGGCGCCCTTGAGACGACCGAAGTCCTGGCCGTAGGTTTCCATGTGGTCGGCGTCGATATTGGTCACCACCGACATCACCGGCATCAGGTTCAGGAAGGAGGCATCCGACTCGTCGGCCTCCACCACGATGTAGTCTCCCGCGCCGAGCTTGGCATTGGCGCCCGCGCTGTTGAGGCGCCCGCCGATCACGAAGGTGGGATCCAGCCCGCCCTCGGCCAGCACGCTGGCCACCAGGCTGGTGGTGGTGGTCTTGCCATGGGTGCCGGCAATCGCGATGCCCTGCTTCAGGCGCATCAGTTCAGCCAGCATCATCGCGCGCGGCACCACCGGGATCAGCCGCTTGCGGGCAGCCACCACCTCGGGGTTGTCAGCCTGGACGGCGGTGGATGTGACCACCGCATCAGCGCCGGCGATGTTCGCTTCGGCATGGCCGATACAGGTGCGGATACCCAGACCCTGCAGGCGACGCAGCGTGGCGCTGTCGGCAAGGTCCGAGCCGGAGATCTCGTAGCCGAGGTTGCGCAGCACCTCGGCGATGCCGGACATGCCCGAGCCGCCGATGCCGACAAAGTGAATGTGCTTGATCGCGTGTTTCATGAAGCCAGGGCCTCGCAGGCCGCGACGACCTCGGTGGTCGCTTCGGTTTTTTCCAGGGACTTGGCCACCTGGGCGCGCACCAGGAGTTGCGCGCGATCCAGACCTTGCAGCAGGGCCGCGAGGCCCTCGGGTGTGAGTTCACGTTGCGGCACCAGCCAGCCGCCACCTGCGTCGACCACGAAGCGCGCGTTGGTGGTCTGGTGGTCGTCCACTGCATGCGGGAAGGGCACGTACACCGCAGCCACACCCACGGCAGCCAGTTCGGTCACGGTGCTGGCACCGGCGCGGCAGATCACCAGGTCGGCGTCGGCGAAGGCCTGGGCCGTGTCGTCGATGAACGGCGTGAGATCAGCCTGCACGCCGGCCGCCTGGTAGTGGGCGCGCAGGGCTTCGATCTGGCGCGCGCCACTCTGGTGCGTCACCACCGGCCGCTGCGCGGCGGGGATCAGGGCAAGCGCCTGGGGCACGATTTGATTGAGCGCCTGTGCGCCCAGACTACCTCCCACCACCAGCAGGCGCAGGGGGCCACTGCGACCGGCCAGGCGCTGTGCAGGGGGCAGTTGGCGCAGAAAGCCCTCACGCAGCGGGTTGCCCACCCAGGCTGCCTTGGGTAGCACCTTCGGGAAGGCACTGAAGACGCGGTCGGCCACCGAGGCCAGCACGCGATTGGCCATGCCAGCACGCGAGTTCTGCTCGTGCAACACCAGGGGCTTGCCCAGAAGCACGCTCATCATCCCGGCGGGAAAACTGATGTAGCCACCCAGGCCGATCACCACATCGGGCTTCACGCGGCGCACCACCTGCAGGCTTTGCCAGAAGGCCTTGAGCAGGCGCAGGGGCAACAGGGCCAGCGTGACCAGGCCCTTGCCCCGCACACCGGAGAAGTTCACGGTCTCGAAGGCGAAGCCGCGCGGGGGCACGAGGCGACTCTCCATGCTGTCGGGGGCGCCCACCCAGTGCACCGTCCAGTCGCGAGCGCGCAGAGCCTCGGCCACAGCCAGTCCCGGGAAGATATGGCCGCCGGTGCCACCGGCCATGACGAGGGCGCGCCGGGTCATAGCCGCCCTCCCCGCTGCACGACGCGGCTTTCGTAGTCGATACGCAGCACCACCGCGATCGCCACCAGGTTCACCAGGATGGCAGAGCCGCCATAACTCAGAAGCGGTAGCGTGAGGCCCTTGGTGGGCAACGCACCCAGGTTCACGCCCATGTTGATGAAGGCCTGGAAACCGATCCAGATGCCCACGCCCTGGGCCACCAGGCCCGCAAAGAGGCGGTCCATGGCCACCGCCATGCGGCCGATATGAATCATGCGGCGCGTGAGCCAGAAGAAAGCCACGGCCAACAACAGGATGCCCACGAAACCGAACTCCTCGCCGATCACTGCCAGCAGGAAGTCGGTATGGGCCTCGGGCAGCCAATGCAGCTTCTCGACGCTGCCGCCGAGACCCACGCCAAAGATCTCGCCGCGGCCGATGGCGATCAGGGCGTGCGACAGCTGGTAGCCCTTGCCCAGGGCATGCTTTTCGCTCCAGGGGTCGAGGTAGGCGAAGATGCGCTCGCGCCGCCACTCGGACAGGGCGATCATGAGCATGAAGGCCACCAGCAGCACGGCGGCGATCAGGAAGAACATGCGGGCATTCACGCCGCCCAGGAACAGGATGCCCATGGCGATCACGGCAATCACCATGAAGGCGCCCATATCGGGTTCGGCCAGCAGCAGCAGACCCACGACCGCCACGGCCAGCGCCATCGGCCCGACGGCGCGCAGGAAGTTCTGCTGCACCTCCATCTTGCGGACCATGTAATCGGACGCATAGAGCACCACCGCGAACTTGGCGAGTTCGGAGGGCTGAAAGCTCATGAAGCCCAGCGAGATCCAGCGGCGCGCGCCATTGACCACCGAGCCGATACCGGGAATCAGCACCACCACCAGAAGGATCAGGGCCGCAACGAAGAGCCAGGGCGCAAAGCGCTCCCAGGTATCCACTGGCACCTGAAAGGCCAGGATGGCGGCGGTCAGACCGACCGCGAGCGCAAAGATGTGGCGCAACAGATGATGGTGGTGGGTCAGTCGTGCCATGCGCGGGTTGTCCGGCATGGCGATGGAGGCCGAGTACACCATCACCAGGCCGAAGGCCAGCAGGCCCAGTACCACCCAAAGCAGCGTGAAGTCGAACTGCTCGACCCGCGCGTCCGATCCGCCCGCGCGATAGCCACTGGTACGCACCGGTACGTCGGTACCGGAGCGACCCGTGATCCACTGCAGCAGCTGGGCGGGCGAGAGGTTCAAGACTGTCCCTCCAGCGAGCTGCCGGCCTCGTGGGCCAGGGCGTGCACGGCTTCCACGAAGACGCGCGCACGGTGTTCGTAGTCGGTAAACATGTCAAAGCTGGCGCAGGCGGGCGACATCAGCACGGCGTCGCCTGCGTGAGCGCGGCTGGCGGCCAGCTGCACCGCCTGCGCCATCGATTCGGCTTCCAGCAGGGTCACGCCTTGCGGCTCGAGTACCGCGCGGATCTGCGGCGCGTCGCGGCCGATCAGGACGGCGGCGCGAGCATGGCGAGCCACGGGGTCGGCCAGCGGGCTGAAGTCCTGGCCCTTGCCGTCCCCGCCCAGGATCACCACCAGCTTGCGGTCGGCGCCCAGGCCCTGCAGGGCCGCCACCGTGGCGCCCACGTTGGTGCCCTTGCTGTCGTCGAAGAATTCAACGTCGCCCACAAAGCCCACGGGCTCGACGCGGTGCGGCTCGCCACGGTACTCGCGCAGGCCATACAGCATGGGACCCAGGGGGCAGCCGGCCGACACGGCCAGGGCCAGCGCAGACAGGGCGTTGACCGCGTTGTGGCGGCCACGAATGCGCAAGGCGTCAGCGGGCATCAGGCGCTGAAAGTGCAGCTCCTGCTCCTCGTCGCGGCGGCGCTTGAGGGTTTCGTCGACCTCGAGGGCGCGCACCAGCCAGGTCATGCCGCCCACGACCTCGATGCCGAAGTCGCCGGGGCGCTGGGGCATGTCGCTGCCGAAGGTGATGTGCGTGCGTTGCTCGATCTTGCCGCCCTTCAGGCGCACCGGCGCGGGCAGCATGGCCATCACGCGCGCGTCCTCGCGATTGAGAACCATGAGGCCCTGGCTGCCGAAGATGCACGCCTTGGCCGCGGCATAGGCGTCCATGCCGCCATGCCAGTCCAGGTGATCCTGGGAGAGATTGAGCACCGTGGCGGCTGTGGGCTCGAAGCCTTGCACGCCCTCCAGCTGGAAACTGGAGAGCTCGAGCACCCAGACCTGAGGCAGGTCGTTGGCGTCGATACGGGCCGCCAGCGTGTCCAGCATCGACGGGCCGATGTTGCCCGCGACAGCCACGCTACGGCCGCCGCGCTCCACCAGTTGACCGGTGAGCGAGGTGACGGTGGTCTTGCCGTTGGTGCCGGTGATGGCCAGGATGGCGGGCCGGTAGCCTGCAGGCTGGGGCTCGACGGCGATGAGGGTCGCGGGCTCGTCGTCGCCGTGGGCCAGTGCGGCGGCGGCGGTGGCCTCGGGACCTGCAGCGACCTCCTCGTCGGGCGTTTCCTCAGGCGCTGCGTCCGTATCGGGGGTGTCGGCTGGCGTGTCGGTCGCCGCGGCAGCGGTGGCGGCAGCCGCAGCAGCGGCAGCTTCAGCGGCAGCTTCAGCAGCGACTTGTGCAGCCTCGGCAGCGGCGCGCGCCGCCTGCTCGGCGCGTTCAATCGCCTCGGTCTGCACGCGGATCACCTCGAGCGCCTGCACGAACAGATCGAGCTCGCCGCCCACACGCATTCCCCGGCTGCGCGCAGCGTCGAGCACCGTGTCGACCTGCGAAGGCGCCAGGCCCGGGCTGCGGAACACCGCCTGCGCGCCTTCAAGCAATGACTCACTGAAAGGACCGCTCACGAAGCGGGCCTGCGGCAGCTGCTCGCGCAGGGTGGCCAGGTGAGGCGGCGCCTCGCGCGTGTCAGCGACCGTCACATGCGCGCCGCAACGCGCGCACCAGCGGGCCATCGCCAGGCCGGAGATACCCAGGCCGAGGACGACGATGTGCTGGTCTTGGAGAGAATTCATGGCTTATCGCAGCTTCAGGGAGGACAGGCCGACCAGACACAGGAGCATGGTGATGATCCAGAAGCGCACCACAACCTGAGTCTCCTTCCAGCCGGTTTTCTCGAAGTGGTGGTGCAGGGGCGCCATCTTCAGGATGCGGCGACCCTCTCCGTAGCGTTTCTTCGTGTACTTGAAGTACGCGACCTGCGCCATCACCGACAGCGCCTCCACCACGAAGATGCCGCCCATGATGGCCAGCACGATTTCCTGGCGCACGATCACGGCGATGGTCCCCAGCGCACCGCCCAGGGCCAGAGCGCCCACGTCGCCCATGAAGACCTGTGCCGGATAGGCGTTGAACCAGAGGAAGGCCAGACCCGCGCCGGCCAGGGCGGCGCAGAAGATCAGGAGTTCGCCCGAGCCCGGGATGTGCGGGAACAGCAGGTACTTGGAATACACCGCGCTGCCGGTGACGTAGGCGAACACGCCCAGCGCGGAGCCCACCATCACCACCGGCATGATGGCCAGGCCGTCCAGACCGTCGGTGAGGTTGACCGCGTTGCTCGCGCCGACGATGACCAGGTAGGTCATGATCACGAAGCCGAACACGCCCAGCGGATAGGACACTTCCTTGAAGAAGGGCACCATCAGGCCCGCCTTGGGCGGCAGGTTCACATCAAAGCCCGAGGTCACCCAGGTGTAGAACAGTTCCACCACCTTGAGGTTAGAGCTTTCGGAGATGCTGAACACCAGGTACAGCGCCGCGACCAGGCCGATCACCGACTGCCAGAAATACTTCTCGCGCGAGGGCATGCCCTCGGGGTCCTTGTTCACGACCTTGCGCCAGTCGTCGGCCCACCCGATCGCCCCGAAGCCCAGGGTCACGATCAGCACGATCCAGACGAAGCGGTTGGACAGGTCGAACCACAGGAGCGTGGAGATGGCGATCGACAGGAGCACCAGCACCCCGCCCATGGTCGGCGTGCCGCTCTTGGACAGGTGGGTCTCCATGCCGTAGCCACGCACCGGCTGCCCGATCTTGAGTTCGGCCAGACGGCGGATCACCCAGGGGCCAGCCAGCAGGCCGATCAGGAGTGCGGTCATGGCGGCCATCACCGCGCGGAAGGTGAGGTACTGGAAGACGCGCAGAAAGCCGAACTCCGGCGACAGCGATTGGAGCCAGATGGCCAGACTCAGAAGCATCAGGCACCTCCCGTGTTGTTGTTGTTTGCCGCTTGGGCGGTGATGGCGTCGACCACCCGCTCCATCTTCATGAACCGCGAGCCCTTCACCAGCACGCTGGCCACCGCCGGCAGGCGGCCGAGTACGTCCTGCTGCAAGGCGTCGATCGCCTCGAAATGCAGGCCGCCCATGGCCCGTGACTGCTCGCCCAACGTGAGTAGCTGCGGGATGCCTCGCGCACGGGCGTACTCGCCGACCTCGGCATGGAACTGCGGACCCTGGTCGCCGACCTCGCCCATGTCGGCGAGCACCAGCAGCTGCGGGCCGGGCAGTTCGGCCAGCACATCGATCGCCGCCCGCACGGAATCGGGGTTGGCGTTGTAGGTGTCGTCGATCACCGTCAGCGTGCGCGCGCCCAGCGTGACGGCCAGCGCGCGCGAGCGACCCTTGACCGGCTCGAAGGCAGCCAGCCCGCGGGCCACAGCCTCCAGGGGCGTGCCCACCGCCAGGGCGCAAGCCGCCGCCGCCAGGGCGTTGATCACGTTGTGGCGGCCCGCCACCTGCAGGCTGAAAGCCAAGGCGCCAGCGGGCGTGCGCGCACGCACCTGCCAGCGGCCTTGCTGCCACTGCGCATCGTCCACTGCCACATCGGCGCCGACGGCGCCGAAGGTCATGCAGCGGCGCGCGCCGGCCAGGTCGTGCCACAGCGCGGTGTAGGTGTCGCCGAAGGGGAAGACCGCCGTGCCGTCGGCCGCGAGATGCCGGAACACCGAGCCGTTCTCGCGGGCGACCGCCTCGACGGTCGCCATGAATTCCTGATGTTCGCGCTGAGCGTTGTTCACGAGGGCGACGGTCGGCGCAGCGATGCGGGCCAGGTAGTCGATCTCGCCCGGATGGTTCATGCCCAGTTCGAGCACGCCCACCCGGTGCTGCGGCGTCAGGCGCAGCAGCGTGAGCGGCAGGCCGATGTCGTTGTTGAAATTGCCCTGCGTGGCCAGCGCCGCCTCGCCCTGCCAGGCGCGCAGGATGCTGGCCACCATCTGGGTGACGGTGGTCTTGCCATTGCTACCGGTTACCGCGACCAACGGGATGCCAAAGCGCAGTCGCCAGCCCTGCGCCAGCTGACCCAGGGCGATGCGGGTGTCGTCTACCTCCAGGCCGCTGGCACCCGCCGGGAGCCGCCCGCGGTGCGCCAGGACCGCCGCTGCACCGCGCGCCAGGGCGTCGGCGATGAGGTCATTGCCGTCAAAGCGCTCACCGCGCAGGGCCACGAACAGGTCGCCGGGCTGCAGCGTGCGGGTATCGGTGTGCACACGGGTGATGGCGGTGGCGCCGCTGCCGATACAGCGCGCGCCCGGGATACAGGTCGCGGCCATGTCCAGTGACAGGAGGGCGGTCATGCAGCGCTCCTCTTGTCCAGGGCGGCGCGCGCATGCACGCGGTCGTCGAAGGGCGTGCGCACGCCGTCGATCTCCTGATGGTCCTCATGGCCCTTGCCTGCCAGCAGGATCACATCGGCCGCACCGGCGGACAGCACCGCGACCTCGATCGCGCGAGCGCGGTCCACCTCGACCTGCACCGCGTCGCGGTGCGACAGTCCCAGCAGGATCTGGCTGATGATGTTCTGCGGCTTCTCGCGGCGCGGGTTGTCGCTGGTGACCACCACCTGGTCAGCCCGCTTTTCGGCGATGGCGGCCATCAGCGGTCGCTTGGTGGCGTCGCGGTCGCCGCCGCAGCCGAACACGCACCACAGGCGTCCGCCACGCTGCTGCGCCAGCGGCCGCAGGGCGGCGAGCGCCTGGTCCAGCGCGTCGGGTGTGTGGGCGTAGTCCACCGCCACCAGCGGATGGCCCGCCCGCTGCAGGCGCTCCATGCGGCCTGGCACGGGCAGCAGGCGGCCGCAGGCGTGCACCGCCTGCGCCAGGGGCACACCAACCGCGCGCATCGCACCGATCACACCCAGCAGGTTGGACACGTTGTAGTGGCCGACCAGGCCGGTCTGCAGCGTCTCGCGCTGCGTGCCCTCGGCCACGGTGAAGTGCAGGCCCGATTCGCCGTAGGCGATATCCAGCGCGCGCAGCCGGGCATCGTCACGATGACAGGACAGCGTCCACAGGTCCAGGTCGCGATCCCGCAGCGACTGCGCCAGGTCCTCACCCCGGATATCGTCCACATTGACCACCGCGGCACGCAGGCCGGGCCAGTCGAACAGGGCCGCCTTGGCCGCCCAGTAGGCCTGCATGGTGCCGTGGTAGTCCAGGTGGTCCTGGCTGAAATTGGTGAAGACGGCGACCGCGATGCGGGTGCCGTCCAGGCGCCGCTCGACGATCCCGATGGACGAGGCCTCGATGGCGCAGGCCGACAGCCCCTGCTCGACGAAGCCCCGCAGGTGGGCCTGCAGCAGCACCGGGTCGGGCGTGGTCAGGCCGGTGTACATCACCTGGGGCGGACGGCCGATTCCCAGGGTGCCGATCACGCCGCAGCCGGCGCCGCGCGCCTCGGACAAGGCCTGCGCCAGCCACCAGGCGGTGGAAGTCTTGCCATTGGTGCCGGTGATCGCCAGGACCTCCAGGCGCTCGGACGGCTGCTCGTAGTAGGCGGCGGCGATGGGGCCGGTGGCCGCCTTCAGGCCGGTGTAGCGGGCGACGGCCGCCTCGTGACCGCGGCCGAAATCGAAGGCGTCCACGCCCTCGGCCTCGACCAGGCACGCCGAGGCGCCACTGGCTAACGCCGCGCCTACATGGCGGCGACCGTCGGTGGCAGCGCCCGGCCAGGCGATGAAGCCGTCACCCGCGCTCACCTGGCGGCTGTCGCAGTGCAGCTGGCCACGCACCCGACCCGCCAGCCAGCGGGCAGCTTCGTGCGGCGTGTGCAGGGTCTGCATCAGAACGACTCCTCCACCGCCACGACGACCTGCGGCTTGACGGTCATGTCCGGCTGCAGGCCCATGATGCGCAGGGTCTGTTGGACCGTGGCACTGAACACGGGCGCCGCGACTTCGCCGCCGTAGTAGCTGCCGCCCCGCGGCTCGTCGATCATGACGGCGACGACCACGCGCGGCTTCTCGATCGGGGCCAGGCCCACGAAGAAACCCCGGTACTTGCCCTCGACATAGCCCTTGCCCTCGGTCTTGCGCGCGGTGCCGGTCTTGCCGCCCACCGAGTAGCCCACGGTCTGGGCCTTGGGCGCGGTGCCACCGGCGCTGGTAGCCAGGTGCAGCATATGGCGCACCTGGGCGGCATGGGTCGGATCGAAGACGCGCACGCCAGCAGCGGGACGCTCGGACTTGACCAGGGTGACCGGCACGAGTTCGCCGTCACGCGCAAAGACGCTGTAGGCACGCGCCAGCTGGAACAGACTGCCCGAGAGGCCGTAGCCGTAGCTCATGGTGGCCTGGCCGATCGGACGCCAGCTCTTGTAGGCCGGCAGACGGCCACTGACCACCCCCGGGAAGGGCAGCTGCGGACGCTGGCCGAAGCCGACGCTGGAGTACATCTCCCACATCTGGCGCGGCTCGAATTGCATGGCCATCTTGACGGTGCCCACGTTGCTCGATTTCTGGATCACCTCGTTGACGGTGAGCACACCATGCGGGCTGGAATCGTTGATCGGCATGCCCGAGACGTAGATGCGCCCGGGCGCGGTCTGGATCTGTGTGTCGGGGCGCACCAGCCCGCGCTCAAGGGCGAGCGCGGCGATAAAGGGCTTGACCGTCGATCCGGGCTCGAACATGTCGACCAGGGCGCGGTTACGCATCTGCTCTGTCGACACGTTCACGCGCTTGGAGGGCAAGTAGCTCGGGTAGTTGGCCAGGGCCAGTACCTCGCCGCTTTGCACGTCCAGCACCACGATGCTCCCGGCCTTGGCCTTGTGCTGGATGACAGCGTCACGCAGCTTCTGGTAGGCAAAGAACTGCACCTTGCTGTCGATGGACAGCTGCAGGTCCTGGCCGTCCATCGGGGGCACCTGTTCGCGTACATCTTCAACGATATTGCCCAGACGGTCCTTGATCACGCGGCGCGAGCCCGAGCGACCCGCGAGGTCCTTGTCGAAGGCCTTCTCGATGCCCTCCAGGCCCTGGCCATGCCCCTGATCGTCGATACCTGTGAAGCCGACCACGTGAGCGGCAGCCTCGCCCTCAGGGTACTGACGCTTGTATTCCTTGCGTAGCAGCACGCCCTTGATGCCCAGGGCCATCACCTTGTCGGCAACGGCGTCCTCGATCTGGCGGCGCAGCCACACCGGCTTGCTGCCATCCCCCTGGAGCTGCAACCGCTTGTCAAGTTCGGCCACGGGCATCTCGAGCAGGGCGGCCAGCTGGGTGAGTCGCCCCTTGTCGCGATCGATGCTGTCGGGGATGGCCATGATGCTAGGGGCCGGCACGCTGGTGGCGAGCAGCAGGCCATTGCGGTCCAGGATGCGCCCGCGGGTGGCCGGCAACTCGATCGTGCGCGCGAAGCGCACCTCGCCCTGGCGCTGGAAGAAGGCGTTGCCGAACACCTGCACCCAGGCCGCGCGTCCCGCCAGGCCGATGAAGGCCAGCGCGATGACGGCCACCACCGTTTTGCTGCGCCAGACCGGGGTCTTGCTTGCGAGCAAGGGGCTCGAGGCGTAGAGGACGCTGCGGGTCATCGGCTCGCCGCCTCCTGGGGCGCGGGGACAACGGCCGGCGCGGCCGGAGCCGTCACCGCCGGGGCGCCGCCCTGGGTCACGTACTGCGTGATACCCGGCGTAGGCGCGCGCATCTGCAACTGGTTCTTGGTGATCTGCTCCACGCGCAACGGCGTGGACTGGCCACGCCGCTCGGCGAGCAGACGTTCCATTTCGGACTCGTGCGCGCGCGCCTCGGCCTGCGCCTTCTCGATTTCGGTGTACAGGCGCCGCGACTCGTACTGCACCCTCACCAGGTACAGGGCACTGGCGATGACAGCGAACGTGAGCAGGATATTCAGACGGAGCATGTCAGCCTCCGCCGAGCCGTCTCAAGGAGGCTCAGCACCCCCTCGGAGGGCAGCGTAGTACACGTCGTGACAAGCGTGGGGGTCGACATGTCAGTGCGCCGTCCTTTGCGCCACGCGCATGATGGCGCTGCGCGCACGGGGGTTGGCTGCGACTTCGTCGGCCGAGGGCTTCACTCGTTCCAGCGCAGTGAGCTTCAGGGGCGCACCCGAGGCGAAGGGCGCGCGGCGGTCCACCACCTCGCGCGCATGCTTGGCGATGAACTGCTTGACGATGCGGTCTTCCAGCGAATGAAAGCTGATCACGACCAGGCGTCCCTGAGGCTCGAGGAGGTTCAAGCTGCCCTCTAGCGCTTGCTCGAGCTCTTCAAGCTCGGCATTGACGAAAATCCGAAGAGCCTGAAATGTGCGCGTTGCAGGGTTCTGGCCCGGCTCGCGGGTTTTGACCGCGCCAGCCACGAGCTCGGCCAACTCGGCGGTGCTTGCAAGAGGGCCCCGTTCCTGTCGGCGAGCAGCAATCGCCTTTGCAATCGGAACAGCAAACCGTTCTTCGCCATAGTCACGAATCACCTGCGCGATCTGGCCGACTT